>Ga0105357_10001305_pt1 | contig 13398 bp, 12 predicted proteins | sample GOMGulsemesocosm_4_FD_83660 | JGI IMG/M metagenome (GOLD analysis project Ga0105357, IMG submission 83660) | Methane-oxidizing microbial communities from mesocosms in the Gulf of Mexico - GOM15B Gulf of Mexico | ecosystem: Environmental > Aquatic > Marine > Cold seeps | place: USA: Gulf of...
AGTTTTCATCATGGACGATGGCTTTGATGAGTCTATAAATACTTGCTGCTATTCCATGATTGGTATTGGCTTTTTTTCTAAAGATCTCTAAACCAACTTCTAGAACTGCTTTTTCGATATCTTTTTTATCTAACCTTGGTAAGTCATTCATATCACAAAAGGTATCTACTTCTAGTCCACAAATATTACAGATACTCCAAGGTATCATACTTCCTTTTCCATGCTCACCCAGTACAAAACCAAAGATATTTTTGGGATCTATATCAATCTTATCACTGACTATTTTCATGAACCTTGCCGTATCTACCACTGTACCTGCACTAAAGATTCGCTCTTTTGGATAAGAACTGTTTTTATAAGCAATATAGGTTAATACATCCACGGGATTAGTAACGATGATGACGATTGCACCAGGAGAGTAAGTTTCCACTTCTTGAATGATCTTTACGATTAAACCAGAGTTTTCGCTTAGTAGTTCATCTCGTGTTTGATTGGCTTTGATTTGAGCACCTGCAGTTATTATTACAATATCGCTGTCTTTACTGTCACAATAATCACCAGCACTTAATTTCACACTGTGAGAATAAGCAAAAGAGGATACATGTGAGAAGTCAAGAATCTCAGCTTCGGCTTTGGCCTTTGTTCGATTAACCAAAACAATCTGGGCCAAACTACCAAGGTTTAATAAATATGTTATGATCTCAACGCCTACAGCGCCTGAGCCTATGATTGATATTTTCAAGATTTACCCCTCTTTTTATATTCAAATTAATAAAGTATAACCTAGCTGTATGAGAAATAAATGATGTTCTACTATTTAAGAAGCCTCATTTTCTTTGATTTTACTAGGAGAGATTCCAAAGTATCTTTTGAATTCTCTACTAAACTGACTGGTACTGTCATAGCCAACCTCATGGGCTGCATCTACTGTTTTCATATTGTCATATATAATCAATTGTCTTGCCTTATATAACCTGATTTTTTTGATGTATTGCACGGGTGTATCGTTGAGTGCTTGTTTAAACAGTTTGTGAAAATTGTTTATACTCATATCAGCAAGTCTTGCCATCTCATCCAAAGATATTTTTTGGTCAATATTTTTGATGATGTATTCAACTGTTCTTGATATTTTGGACACATTGCTGTTTTCTTGGCACAGCAGTGCTAACATAGCTCCGTTACTACTTTGAAGTATTCTATAGTAGAGCTCATCCAGTAAGCCATCACACATCATGCAAGATTCAGCTTCATTATCAAGTATGTTTAAAAGTTTTATATATATTTCTTCTATCACTTGGGTTCTGATATTACAAGTAATTGAAAAGGTGATTTCTTTGCTTTTTTCTTCTTCAACAAATTGGGAGTACTTTCGTACAACTCTTTGCAATCTATTCATATCAAGATTGATGTAAATACCAATTAAAGGTTCATCTCCAAGGATATAGGTCTCACACTCCACAGGTTGAGGGGAGCTTATGACCAAATAATCAGTATATCCATGCTCAAACCGAACATCATTGATATATCCTATTTTCTTGCCCTGCCCTATAAAACTAAAGCCTTTGTTATAAAGTAAGGGCATAAGATCATCATTACTTGATACTTTAAATAGTTTAATTTCTTCTACATAAGTATCAGAAAAACCATCTTTTTTATCCAAACCATACCGTTCACAGAGCTGTTCTAGTTTTGTTAAATCATTATTAATAGTAGTATTCATGTCATTGTCCATATTTTCTTTTGTGCTTTTGTGCATCAAATTTACGCTTTTATGTGTTTTATTACATCGTATCGTGTGTTATTATACATGAATTATTACATAAAAGGATACATATGAAAAAAACAGCAATTATTTTAGGAACATCAAGATCAAATGGAAATACAGCAGACTTAACAAATATAGTGGCTTCACAGACCAATGCAGTTGTATTTAATATAAACGATTATAATATCTTGCCATTTGACTATGACCACAATAACAAACATGATGACTTTATAAAGTTAATACAAGAACTTCTAACCTATGACCATATTATATTTTCATCACCTGTGTATTGGTTTAGTCCAAGTACTCAAATGAAATTGTTTATTGATAGAATCACTGATTTAATCACCGTTGAAAAAGACTTAGGAAGACAGCTCAAAGGTAAAACAACCGCAGTGATTTCAACAGGAGAATATGATGAACCAAAGAGTTGTTTTGAAGAGGTATTTCAACATACCTTTGAGTACCTTGGTATGGACTATAAGGGTATGTTATATTGTGCTTGTGCCTTTGATGAAAATGGAGATAACAGTGGTTCAGACTTCGATTTGAATAAATACCAAGATAGAGTAAGTAACTTTACTGCACAATTTCAAAGTAAACAAGAAGCTTAAAATGGCCTATGAGATTTTAGTGGGTCTTGAAGTACTTGACAATACCCAGTATTCAAAATACAGAGAAGCGATGATGCCAATATTGATGGAACACGAGGGAGAATTTACCTATGACTTTCAAGTATCAGAAGTAATAAAGTCAAATACTAAAGATAATATCAATCGTGTATTTATAATAAGTTTTGTAAATGAAGAGAAAATGAATGAGTTCTTTAGTAATCGCGATTATTTATTAATAAAAGAAAAGTACTTTAGTACTTCAGTTAAAAGCACAACCATCATTTCAAGTTATAATAAAAGTGATAGTAAAAGTAGCAAGTAAATATCCGCAACATTAGATTTCTTATTTAACCAACTGGGCCATATCGATTAGTTCAATAGGAAAGATGATGTTTAGTTTTTTGGCCAAGGTCATATTTAAACTAACTTTTGATCTTTTATTTCTCGTGATTAGGATGCTTGATGGAGCGCTTCCATTTAATATTTTAAGGGCAGTATAGCTTGCATATTCTCCAAACTCGTAATTGTCTTTTGCAAAACTGACTAACACATACTTAAACATATTGGAGTTAACACTTCCAGTGGGTATTTTAGTCTCTTCTTTTATGAACTCTTCTGCTGCGTTATCATCCCAGTTTTTTATACCAGAGTTACTTCTAAACAACAACACATCAACACTGTTTTGTATGGATATATAAGTATCTTTCCATTCATTAAAGTTTTTGACAAACCGAACTTTATGAAACTTAATACCCAGTTCTTCTTGATAGTGTTTTAGAGCTTTTTTATCTGTAGTGGTATCTCCTGAAATAAAACCAATTTTTTTTCCTTCGGAGTATTTTATCAACTCAGCAATGAGTTCTTTTGCTAGCTCAACTTCTATTTGACCTGTGACATTTTTATAAGGATATCCATATGATTTGATACTCCAATTTACTCCTATAAATACAAAGGGCAATTTAGAGTTTCTATAATATTCTTTCACCACATACTTACTCGCTGCATCATCACTTGCAATAACCAAGTCAGGTCTCCATTGCTCTATTACTTTTCTTACTTTAAGGGCTTCAATTTTCCGTAATATATCTTTTTTAATTTGCTTGGTATTCATATGTACAAACTTCAGTTCAATATTTTTAGGTAAAAGGATATCTTTTACTGCTGTTGTTTGAATTATTGTGGAGTTATACTTTTCGTGATAAGAGTTAATATACAAGACTTTTGTTTGCGCCTGTATAAAAGAAGTAAAAAAACTTAGCAAGAATATATATTTAAATATAGGTTTCACAACTAACCCTTTTTTATTAGGTAGTATATTCCCATATTTGTTATAATATTCAATGATATTAATACTATATTTATAAATTAAGGTATTAAAATGTTGAGAAAAAAACTAAAATTTCAAATACTTTTTTCTGTTCTTCTCTCATTGTTACTAGGTATCTCTACTCTTTATTATTACTCTAGTAATGAAATAAAAAAAACCATTGATAAACAACAGTTGTCCTTTTATACTGAAAAAACGGATACTATTTTGCACAGTCTTGAAAACAGATATCAAAAACTACTCCAAACACAGTTGGTCGATAATTATGAATTTACTTTTAAAAAATCTGCGCTCAAAGAACTAGAAACAATCCATCATAAAGAAGCATTATTAGTACACCCCTTTATTTTAAATGAAAAAAGAGATTTTGTATTACACCCCACATTTAACAATGGCACCTTTAACAAAACAGATACAAATCAAATTTATCAAAAAATCATAAACAACCAAGAAGGTAACTTCTATATGAGTAAAGGTGGCAAGCAAAGGTGGGTCATTTTTAAGTATTTTAAACGATGGGATTGGATAGTTGGATATTCTATGCCAAGAGATTTAAAATATGTAGCACTCAAAGACTTTCAAAATAAATTTTTAATGATTACTGTTTTTATTGTTTTGCTTATTTCTATATTAATCATCTTAATTGTGAGATATTTCCTTTCCCCCATAGAAAAACTCATTGTTGCATCACAGCGAATAACCAAGGGTGACTTAAGCAGTGAAGTAAAAATAAACGGAAGTTATGAGCTCTCCCAATTATCCAATAGTTTCTCTATTATGAAAGATAAAATCAAAGAGCACATTGATGAGCTAGAAAATAGAATCACCCAGCGAACCCAAAAACTTAGCAAGTCCAATGAAACCTTAGAATTAACAATAAAGAACTTAAAAGAAACCCAAACCCAACTAATAGAATCTGAAAAGATGGCAAGTCTAGGTGAGCTGGTTGCGGGTGTTGCCCATGAGATAAATACACCTGTGGGTATAAGCCTAACAGGAGTTAGCCATCTTGTTGAGATAAATGATCGAATCTTACATATGTACGAAAATGATATGATGACTGAAGATGTTTTCAAGAAATTTTTAAAAGAGTCCGGTGAACTAGCAAGTCAAATCAATAAAAACTTAGAGAGGACTGCACACTTAGTAAGCAGCTTTAAACAAGTAGCTGTTGATCAAACCAGTGAAAAAAAGAGAAAGTTTGAAGTAAAACATTATTTAACGGATGTTATATTTAGTCTAAATAATATTATCAAAAAAACAAATTTAGATATAGAAGTCACATCTGATGAAACGATCTTTATCACTTCGTATCCAGGTGCATATTCTCAAATCATTACAAACTTAATTATCAACTCCATACGACATGCCTATGAGAACAAAGAAAAAGGTCTTATATCAATCTATTTATCAAAAGATGAACATAATATTACACTGAAATATTGTGATGATGGTAAAGGAATAAAAGAAGAACACCTTAGTCGTATCTTTGAGCCATTTTTCACCACACAAAGAGCCAATGGAGGTACAGGTCTTGGTTTAAATATTATTTACAATATTATCACCAGCCAACTTAAGGGTACAATTTCTTGTACTAGTCAAAGGCAAAAAGGAACGCAGTTTTTAATCGTACTTCCATTTGAAGAGTAAAGGTATAAAAACTATTGATTTCGCTTATAAGGTGTCAATTTCACTTGGTCTTGAACAATTTTAATAGAATTTAATAAGGATTGATCTATAAGTCTGATTCCCTTACTTCTTTTTGCTTTGTATGTCCTAGTGGTTCTATTTTTATTATATGAGTAAGGTTTACTCATCGCAAAACTTGAATTGTTTGTTGATTCTAGAGGTATCCATTTTTGATTAGCTGTAAGGCACAATATTGAAAGGGTAAAAAGAGATAAAAGCTTAAACATAAAGTTCCTGAGTAGTATTTTTGGAACGTAATCATATACAAAGAAAATAAATGTAGTATTAAATCACTACAGACTTTTCTTGAAAATCTGTATTTATGCTAATTTACCTTTTACATTCAAAGTTATTTTAAACTCAGCACCCCTATATTTATCTCCTTCATATTCAAACTCAACATTACTAACACCAAGGGTTCCTTTCATGTGATCTTCAATAATAATCTTGCTCATATATAATCCAAGTCCTGTCCCTTTATCTTTGTCTTTTGTAGTAAACCTAGATTCAAATATCTTTTCTATTAACTCAATAGGAACACCACCCGCTGTGTCCTTAATCAAAATGACCAGCTCTTCATTTGATGTATTGACATCTAAAACAATAACTCTTACTTTTTCATTTTTCTTTAACAGTTCATCTTTTGCATTGTTTAGAATATTCATCAGCACTTGGATTAACTCATTTTCCAAGCCAAGGACATTTACATGAGTAATATTGTTGACAATTTTTATATTATATGCGTTAAACTGGCCTTCCAATAAGTTTAATATTTTTGCAAAAGTTTCATTCAATAAAAAATGACTCTCAAACTTGTTTGAGAGGAAGAAGTTTTTAAAATCATTTATGGTTTGTGCTTGATAGCCAATAACACCTTCAATTTTTTTTATTGACGAAGATATTGTTTCAGGGTCCAGTTTATTCATCATATTTTTTATACTCATATTTGAGACAATTGCGGCTATTGAAGATAAAGGCTGTTTCCATTGGTGGGAAATATATTCTATCATCTCTCCCATAGCAGCCATTTTTGATTGATGCCTAATAATATCATCTTGTTTTTGTAAATTTGTCAAGTCTTGATAAGAGCGCAGTGCTGTAACCATTGCAGAAAAAAGTCGCATGGATTTTGAGTCTGTTTTTTCAAGATAGTTATTGATTTCATATTTAAGAATAACCTCTTTTTCAGGAGCATATCCTGGCTGCCCTGTTCTTATGATTATTCTCACCAAATGATTATTTAACTCTTCTCGAATATACTTAACTACTTCAAGCCCAGCATCAGAAGTTTCCATAACAACATCTAATAATATTACAGCAATATCTGAAGTACTTTGGATGATTTGTCTGGCTTCTTTCCCGCTATAAGCACTTACAAATTCCAATTGATAATCTTTATAGTCATAATCACTTAAAATAAATTTCGTAATTTCATGAATATTAATATCATCATCAACTATTAGTACTTTAAATACTTTTAGGTTACTTTTATTTGGTTCAACTTTTGTTTCAAATTTCATTTTTCCCATAATACTTCTTTTTAAGTCAAAGGGACTACTAATTCAAAAACAACACCATTTTCATCTGTACTATTACAGTTGATGTTTCCTTTTAAATTATTAGTCACAATATTATAAACAATGTTCATTCCCAAACCTGTACCACCACTATCCCTACTTGTAGTAAAAAATGGTTCAAATACTTTACTTAAATATTCTTTTTTTATTCCTTTTCCATTATCTCTGTAAATTATTTTAAAATTATTATTATCGTTGATAATCTCAATACTTATGACTCCATCATTTTTTTCTTTAAAACCGTGTTTGATAGAATTTACGATTAAATTTGTAATTATTTGAGAATATAATCCTGGATAAGAATTTATCACCAGATTATCTTCACAAGAAATATTAATTTGAACGTTTTTTACTTTTGTTATATTGGATAAACTAAAAATAATTTTACTTAAATATTCTTTGAAGTCAAAGGATCTTTTGTCTTCATTGGTTTGATCAACTGCTATTTGTTTAAAACTTTTAACCAACTGCGCTGTTCTCTCCAAATTGATATTAATCAGCTCAGCTAATCTAGAACTAGTTGCCAAGTACTTTTCAAACTCTTCAACACTCATAGTATCTGCTTCATAATCTTTTTTAATCTCATTTGTTTTTTCTTGAAAATGACTAATCCCTGACAACCCTGCACCTATAGGAGTATTTATTTCATGTGCCACTCCTGCAACCAATGAACCCAAACTTGCCATTTTTTCCGATTCAATCAATTGCTTTTGGGTTTGTTTTAAGTTGTGTATTGTGGCTTCCAATTCTTCATTTGATTCTTCAAGTTCATGGGTTCTCTCTTCTACTTTATGTTCTAGCTCTTCATTGAGTTTCACAAATTTATAATTTGAAATATTGAGCCTTTCAAACATTTGATTAAATGTTTTTTTCAAAACTTCAAATTCATTTCTATTTTTTTCTTGATATTCAAACTTTGTATCTTTTAGTTTTTCGAAGTTTATATTATCTGTGAAATCAATAATTTCTAAGAATGGCTTGGTAAGGTATTTTTTGGCAAAGATTAAAAATATTATCCACAAGGCCAGTGATTTTATTATGGAGTTTACAATGATAAAAATGAAGTTGTTTTTAACTCGCTTAAAGACAACAGAGTCATTTGAATACAAAACAACTGAACCTAAAACCCCTCCCCCATCATATCTATCATCTGTTAAGGTAAACATATAAGAGTACAACTCTGTAGAGTATATGGGCTTTTCTTTATCAAAAAAGGATATATTTTTTTCATTTTTTTTCGAAATATCAACAATCCCAAAATGTCCAAGAACTTCATCATTTTTCGATCGAACAGATATTCCAATAATAGATCGAGAAATCAAAATACCATTTATTATATCTTTGGTAAGAGGAACTTCAAAGTGCCAAATACTTGTGCTTAATTGTTTTTTAGAAATACTCTCAATATTGCGCATTTCTTCGAAAATAATATTTTTTTCATTGCGGTACTCACTATACATATGAATGGCTGTTATAAATATCGCAATAATTACATACAGAGAAAAAACAATTTTTAAAAGCCTATATCCAACTGTATTACTTAGCTTTGGGACATTATTTATTTTCATATCCACCCTTAATAGATTACTTTTTACGAAATTTATACTAATACTAAAACATATCTAAAATAATATAATTTACAGACAATAAATATAGATTAGTTATTTATTTTAATACATTCAAAGTATATTTTGTTATAACCTTAATATGACTTTATATTTACGTATCTCAAAGGAATCATTATGAAACAAATTAAGATATTTATTTCGTTATTACTGATACTTTTATTTATGCAATCACTTAATGCTAAAACAATAAATATAGCTTTTTTAAATGGTAGAGATAATGTAGGTTTTTGGAAAGATGTTGAAAACTTTATGAGGGAAGTAGCTAAAGATTTTGATGATATTAAACTAACAATATATAGAGCAGAAAGTAATCACCTTAAACAAGTAAGAATTTTAGAACAAATTACTTCAAGTAACTACAAAACAAAATATGACGTTGTATTAACCAGAGCATTAAGACAAAATGGTATTCAACTACTGGATATAGCAGAAAAAAACAAAACTCCAATATTTCTCTTTAATACTGGTTTGGATAAAAAACAAAAGGCAATAGTGGGAGCACCAAGACAAAACTATAAGTACTTTATAGGAGAAATGTACCCAGATGATGAACAAGCGGGTTTTGATTTGGCAAGCGAGTTATTTAGTAATAATCAAAAATTAAATTCAAATGAAAGAATAAACCTCTTGGCCTTAAGTGGAGGCCCTGGAAATCTAGCTTCTGTTATGCGAGTAAAAGGATTGAAGAGATTTATAAAAAGCAATAAAAATAAAGTGAAACTTCTTCAGATTATTCCCATCTATAAGCTAGATGATCATGGACTAGAGGGTTCAGAAAAGAAAACAAAACTGGCGTTAAAAAGACATAAAAACATAAATCTGATTTGGGGATACAATGACGCCATAACAATTGGCTCATTAAATGTCATTTTAAAAGATCAATCATTTAAAAATACTCATGGAAAAACATTGTTTAGTGGAGGTATCGATTGGACGGAAAAAGCTATAGAGTTAATTGAGAATGATCAGATGACCTATACGCTGGGTGGCCATTATATGGATGGGGGATGGTCATTAATTGCAGTTTATGATTATCTAAAAGGAAAAGATTTCAAAGATTCCCAAGGAATAGTGACCTTTGGAACAAAATTAAGCACCATCAACAAAAAGAATTTAGAAGGTTTTAAAACCCTTTTTATCAAAAAACAAGTCAAGGAAATTGATTTTAAGAGCTTTTCAATATATAAAAACCCCAACTTAAAAGAGTACAATTTTGGCTTAGAACTATTGCTAAATAAGTTAAAGTAAAACCATTATTTATTTTTAGAACCACTCTTAATAGATTAGTTCTACGAAATTTATACCAATACTAAAACAGACTAAATTAAATATTTATTTTAATACAATCAAATTATGTTTTGTTATAAAATTAGGATGAAACAATTGCTTATTATTTTAGCACAGGAATATTCATGAAAAAATTATTATTTTTAATTCTGACAATATTTACTTTGAACTTGATAGCAAATCAAAATGAATTGATTGTTGCACTAGGAGAAAAAGACTACCCTCCATTTTATTTTGTCAAAGATGGCAAATATCAAGGCTCTTCCCTAGAAATTGCGCAAGCTGTTGCTAAGAGATTGGGGTATAAATTGGTTTTTAGACGCTATCCGTGGCCTAGGGTTTTATTCAGCCTGAAACATGGAGATGTTGATATGGTATTACACTTCTTTAATACAAAAGAAAGAGCAGCATCTGTGATTTATACAGGGGTTCCGCATATTTTTGAATCTTCATATTTATTTGTTAAAGCCAAAAGTAATATATTTTATTCAGGAGATTTACTAGAAATGAAAGCGTATAAGTTTAGTAATGTAAGAGGATATTCCCATGGTGCGATATATGATTCTGCTTCTTATTTAAAAAAACAAATTGTAGCTTCTGAGATTAATTTAATTAGAATGCTCACAACAGATAGATTTGATATAGCTGTTGGCAACAAGCCCACTATACTTTTGTATGCTAAACAATATGATTTAAACAAAAAAATTAAATTTTTATCTCCTCCCATAGATCAAGCACCATCTTATATGGCTTTTTCAAGAATAAAATCTAAAGCAAAAGCTTTAGCAGCAGCATTTACAGAGGAAATTGTTGCTTTTAAAATGACAGACGAATACAAAAGTATCTTAAAGAAATATGGTTTTTCGTATCCTAAGTTTAATAATACTCCACAATAAGTTTAGCAATTTTTAAAAAATCTAAATAAAATCACTCAGCTTCTACACTTAAAGATTTAATTGTCTCTTTTAAGGCTTCATTTTCTTTATGTAAAGCTAACAATTCATCATAAGTTCTTATTGCCAAAACAACTTTTGAAAATAACTCCAAAGAGTTTAGATTTGTTTTATCAGTATAATCATTGATATCATAATCAACCACGGCTTCTTTTGCAGAAACAAGTCCAGCTTGTCCCGTTCTTATAATGATTCTAACTATTTTATTTTGTAGAACTTCTCTTATATATTTTACTACTTTGAAACCAGAATCATATGATTCCATCACTACATCAAGTAGTATCACAGCAATTTCAGGGGTACTTTCCAAGATTTTTATGCTTTCTTCTTCACTCTTTGCATAAATTAAATTCAACTCATAATCTTTGTGTTTAAAGTCTTCTAAGATTATGCCTGTAACCTCTTGAATAGAGACGTCATCATCAACTACTAGTACTGTATATACTTTTGTTTTTTCTTTCTCTTCTTTTGCAGATGCAAAGTTTACTTTATTCATCGTATTCCTTTTTATATCTTATGATACTATTATTTACACTATAGAGGCACTGAAATCACAAAGCTCACTCCTTGGCCTTCTTTACTCTCACATTTGATTTGCCCATGTAATTTGTTGGTCAATATATTATAAAGTACATTTAGACCAAGCCCAGTTTTTCCAAACTCTCTAGCTGTTGTAAAAAATGGTTCAAATATTTCCGTTATATTCTCTTTTGAAATTCCCTTACCATTATCTTTATATATTATTTCTAACTCTTCCTTATTTTTTGATATTTCAATTACGATTAAACCCTTTTCATCTTTATCAAAAGCGTGATAAAATGAATTTAATATAAGATGGGTAAAAACTTGTGCAAATACTCCTGGATATGAGTTTAAAATGAGAACAGGTGATGATTGAATATTTATTTCAATCTGTTTTTCTTTTAACTCTCCTTCTAAACTATGAATGACACTATTTAAGTATTCAATCAAATCGAAGTCCCTTCTTTTCTCAACTTCTTGATCAACTGCAATTTGTTTAAAGCTTTTAACCAAACGAGCAGTCCTTTCAAGGTTTTTATTGACCATTTGAGCTAGAGAAGTACTTGATTGCAAATATTGTTCAAAGGATTCAGCGGACATATTGTCGGACTCGTAATCAGCTGTTATCTCTTTGGTGATTTCTATAAAATGAGTGATTCCAGTAATACCTATTCCAACGGGAGTATTTATTTCATGAGCAACACCTCCCACTAGTGAGCCCAAGCTTGCCATTTTTTTTGTTTCAACCAAATGTTCTTGAGTCATCTTTAAATTCTCAAGCGTCGCTTCTAGCTCTTCATTTGTTTGTTCTAATTCTTCTGTTCTGTTTAATATCTGTTCATTTAGGTATTTTTTATTTGTAATATCTCTCCAAACAGCATGAATGATATCTTCATTTTTAATTTTAATTTTGGTCAAAACAATCTCAGCCCAAAATTCTTCACCTGTTGCTTTTGTGTGTAGCCATTCAAAGGTGTTACTCCCAGTTCTCAAACATTTTTCTATTTTTACCTTAGCTTTATCTTCTGATTTTTGACCATCAGGCTGAAACCTAGGCGATAAATCAGATGGCTTCATATTTAAAAAATCATTCTTATCTTTATATTTTAATAGTTTTAAAACTGCATTATTACAGTCAATAAAAATACCTTTTTTTATGAGTGATATACCATCACTTGTTTCATTAAATAAAGTTTCAAGTACATGTTTTTGCTCAGAGAGTTCAAATGTTCTTTGGGATACTTTTTTTTCTAAGGTTAAATTTAAATCATCAAGTTTTTTTGATTGATAAATGAGTTGTATATTATCCATTTTACTTTTTATAAAACGCTGTGTATTAGCAATTACCATATACATATAAACAACCAAAGCAATAATCCACATGATCATATGAATAAAAGTGATAGTCCAACTACAATTTGGCCCAAATATCAAAAGTGGGCTGCCCATAACTTCTACATTGTTTAGTTGTAAATAGGTTAATGACACATGATGAACAGCTACGACAAATATAGCTATTAAAATAGAAGAGATATCTTTATACATCATCAAAAACGAGACCATGTAAAAAAATGCAAAGTGCATCTCTATCATGCCCAATTGTTGTTGTAACATAATAGATGGGTAGATCATATAAATGATTCCAAACAACAATCTTGAAATCAAAGTACCCCTATAAAAGAAATAAGCAATAAGAGAGAGACCAAAAGCAGTTCCCCCACCTACTATTCCTAAAAAATAAGTATTGTGAGCATATGAAGTAATAAGTAAAGTTCCTAAAAAACTTAAAAATGAAATAATCAGCATAACCTTATCAGTATCTTCATAACTCTTGGTTAATGCTTCTTGAATCTCTTTTGGTATGTTTTTATTGGTATGTGGAAAAAGTCTCTTCATCCTTGCACCTTATTTTCTGTCAAAATATTTACATCTTTTACGATTGATTTTTCATCAAAAGGTCGTGTTGTATAAATATATTTCAAATAGTACTTTGTACTTAACTTATCTTTTTTTAAAATATACAAATGTCCCGTATG
>Ga0105357_10001307_pt1 | contig 13390 bp, 13 predicted proteins | sample GOMGulsemesocosm_4_FD_83660 | JGI IMG/M metagenome (GOLD analysis project Ga0105357, IMG submission 83660) | Methane-oxidizing microbial communities from mesocosms in the Gulf of Mexico - GOM15B Gulf of Mexico | ecosystem: Environmental > Aquatic > Marine > Cold seeps | place: USA: Gulf of...
AAATCTCCATTAAATCAGCTTCATCACCTTTAAAAATTACACTAGTCGAAATATCTAAAATAAAATGAATATCTTTACTGTGATAAATTTTAGCGAGTGTAGAAATCAATTTATCAGCAACTTGCTTAACTGGGACGCCTAAATACCATGAAGACTCTCCAGCACTTTGCGCTTTTTTTAATTGGTGTTCAATAATCTGATTAATTAAGGTTAATTGCTCAACTGAGCTTGTTGATAATTCAGCTTGGCTTTGAATAACCGCTAGGGGATTTTTTAAACTGTGAGCAAGATCTGACAATGCATTTCGATAACGTTTTCGTTGGCTTTGCTCAGTAAGTAATAAAGTATTTAACTGCGATGTTACTTGTTGTAATTCAAGTGGATACTTCTCTTCTAAAGCATTTTTTTCGCCTTGTTCTACACTTTCTAATTCACGTGCTAATACTGTTAAGGGTTTTAAAGTCCATAATAACCACGTTATTTGTACAAAAACAAACAACAACATTAAAATAATTAGCCATGTCCATAATTGTTGTTTAAAATCGTTTAACACTGTTAAAAATTCTGTCTTATCTTTCAATATATGCAAAGTAACAGGAAAAACCTGACCGTTATCAGAAAAACTCACACTAAAGCTATACAGTAAGTGTATTTTTTCTTCAATGATAACTTCTGAGTAAGCCATATCTCCAACAGCCGGCATAGGTAAATTATCAGGTAAAGTTAACGTAAGTAGGGATTCAGATAACCACAAATGACTAACTTGATTTAGTGTTTTGTTTAACTGCGTTGATGATAATGAAGAAGGTATTTTAGTAATCAAAGCATACAAACCAGAATGAATAACATTGAATTGATTTTCAAGTAAAACATCTGGCATTAATAATTGATTACCTTCAACTTCTGCAACCGTTAAAATTGAATAACTATAAGCCTTTAATTCATTGCGTATTGCACTTTTTAGCTGTTCATCAAAAGCATTATTTAAAGTCATACCAATAATTGGTAACATGATCACAACCATGACAAAAACGCTCAGTAACAACCTTGCCTTTAATGATTTTTTTTGCCATTGATAAAAACCTAATAGTATTTTTTGGATTTTATTTATCAATGTTAGATTGCTTTTGATGTTATGAGTAGATGGCTTAAGCATAATATCTTTGCACCTAAAGAGAAAAGTTTTTTAATTTATAGCCCTGGCCGCGAAGCGTTTCAATAAACCCATATTCATTATTCAGATCTAATTTTTTCCGCAAACGACGAATAAAAACTTCAATAACATTAGAATCTAAATCAAAATCTTGATCATAAATATGTTCAGTTAACACACTTTTCGATTTAACATCACCAAGGTGTAACATTAAATATTCAAGCAATTTATATTCTGAACTACTCAGTTTTATTATTTTGTCATTAACAGAAACTTGTAAGCTTGTGGTATTAATGGTTAATGGACCGTTTTTAAGAATGGGACTAGCTTTCCCAACCGAGCGTCGAATCAGTGCATTTAAACGGGCAATTAACTCTTCTGGTTGAAAGGGCTTAGTTAAGTAATCATCTGCACCCGCATCTAGCCCTGCAACTTTATCTTGCCACGAGTCTCTTGCAGTTAGAACGATAATAGGAAAAGAAATATTTTTTTTACGTAGTGATTTTATAACGCTAATGCCATCAATAATAGGTAAGCCAATATCAATAATGGCCGCATCATAAGGATACTCTATGCCTTGATATAAACCCGTTTCACCTTCGCTAGCAACATCAACAGAATAACTTGAAAGTTCTAAGTGTAGTTTTAAATTGTTTTGTAACTGAAGATCATCCTCTATTAATAATAAACGCATATTATCAGCTCCTGTTTATTTTCCTTTTACTCGACCTGATTTAGCGTCAACCGACACAGAGGTAACATGTCCATTAGGCTTTACAACTTTAACACGATAACTTCGATTACCATTTACTCTTTGGTTTTGAACTTTTAATACCTTACCGCCAACCCTTCTTCTTACAATTTTAGCCGCTTGTTTTGCATTATTAACTTGTAACTTAGGCTTTTGTTGTTTCGTTTTTTTTACATCCCCGCCAATTCCCTGACCATATGAATGATCAGAAAATCCCATAATAGATAAAAGTAAAAAAAATATAACTAATTTCATAATTCTCTCTAGTAAACAGCTTAATACTGACACTTAACCAGTGTAAAAGATTAAAGCAGCTAAATATAGTAATCCATACTGATATTTTAAATTATAACAGCAGAAGCTGAATTTTTGCTGAACAAAAGCTTTTCAAACAAAACAAATAAGCCCTAATACCAAACAAATTAATTAATGGATGAATTTTTAATGTTCAGCTTATGTTCAGTTTAGATACGCTTTAATAGCAATCAGTAAAACAAGATAAATAACATATTAAGGATAAACATTATGACAAGTTATAACCAAGCCATTATCAATACAAATAAAAAAAATATCCCTAGCATACTAATGTTGTCATTAATTAGCATTATCATACTAACAACTAGTAACACAACAATTGCTGATGAAATATCATCAAATCAAGATGCAACTAGAAGTACTGTTTCTTATGAAAACTTTAGCCATAAGCTCACCGATGCAGCAAGAATAGATGCTATTAGCATGAAAGAATCATTAAACACATCCGACGCTGAATCAAATAAAGCGACTGGATTAACAAGAGAAGTTATTTTAAAGCAAAAAGCATTACAAAAAAGTAAAGAAAAACTATCTAACCTTGTAGAAAGTAGAGAGTTTTCAACAAATTTTTCAATTTATAGTGTACTAACAAGTTTGTATGATGATTTTGATGGTGACGGCTACTACCAAACATTTAATATAATTTTTGATGCTGACGTTTACAGTTATACAAATAGTGAAGTGGCAGAAGTTTATGCCTTATTTTATATCAGTGAAAATGGCGGTCCTTGGACCCATTATTATACAACGGATAATTTTCTCATTGAAGGTGATCGTGATGATGATAAGTATGAAGTAATTACAACATTCCTAGAAGGATATGAGCCTAATAATTATGATATTTTAATTGATTTATACCAAGAAGGTTACAGTGACATTGTTGCAAGTATCAGTTCTGACGATATAAATGAACTTTATGCACTACCGTTAGAAAGCGAAGATTATGATCGTGTTTACGTAGAAGTTATTGATGTTAGCCACGGTGGTTCTTTATCTGTAGTCAGTATTTTTCTTTTATCTTTATTATTCATGGTTCGTTTTTCAAAAAAGAGTCATTAAAATAAGAATCAATATTTCAAAACAAAAATCCCGCAACTAATGCGGGATTTTAATAAAACTAACTAAATGTAATACTACCCTTTCAAATCATCAAAGAAGTTTTTTACACTATCAAAGAAGCCTGTTTCTTTCGGGCGATGTTTAGTACTACTTTTACCCATTTTTTCTTCTAGTTGACGTAATAAATCCGCTTGGTCACCAGATAAACTCACCGGAGTTTCTAAAACAACCTTACACATTAAATCACCTGTTGAGTGACTACGTACTGATTTAACACCCTTACCACGTAAACGGAACATTTTTCCTGTTTGTGTTTCTTTCGGTACTTTAAGCTTAACTTTACCCGCTAATGTGGGTACTTCAATTTCACCACCTAATGCTGCGGTTGTAAAACTAATAGGAACTTCACAATATAAATGATTTTCATCACGAACAAAAATAGGGTGTTCTTTAACATTTACCTGAACATACAAGTCACCTGAAGGTGCACCATGTTCGCCTGCTTCACCCTCACCGGCTAAACGAATTCTATCACCTGTATCAACACCCGCTGGCACTTTAACTGATAATGTTTTAGTTTTTTCAACGCGTCCTTGACCACGACAACTGGTACAAGGGTCAGTGATAACCTTACCTTTACCACTACACGTAGGACATGTTTGTTGAACGGCAAAAAGCCCTTGGCGCATTTGCACTTGTCCATGTCCATGACAGGTTGTACACGTTTTAGCGCTAGTACCTTTTTTAGCTCCACTACCGTTACACGGCTCACAACTAACAAAAGTAGGCACTTTTATTTCTAGGCTTTTTCCTTTTACTGCATCTTCAAGACTTAATTCTATGTTGTAGCGAAGATCAGAGCCTCGTTGTTGACGTTGCTGACGACCGCCACGACCGCCACCAAAAATATCACCAAAAATATCACCGAAGTCTTGACCAAAACCACCATGTCCACCGCCACCATGACCACCTTGTTCAAAAGCAGCATGACCAAACTGATCATAAGAGCCACGTTTTTGCTCATCATTAAGCACTTCATAAGCTTCTTTAACTTCTTTAAACTGCTCTTCTTTTGCTTTATCACCTTGCGTTCGATCAGGGTGAAATTTCATTGCTAAGCGTTTATAAGCTTTTTTGATTTCTTTTTCAGTGGCGCTTTTACTCACCCCTAAAACTTCATAATAATCACGTTTTGACATAAATGGCTTCTTTTAATGTACTACTATCTATACCCGTTCCACCTGAAAGTGCTCATTTCATGCATCTTCAGGTGGAACGGGTATAAATGCTATTTTTTAACGTAAGAAGCGCCGATAGATATCGACGCTTTTCATGGTTTAACAAATTAAATTAAGTTTGATAATTAATTACTTATCATCTTCCTTAACTTCTTCAAACTCAGCATCAACAACATCGTCTGCTGGCGCCGCACCTTCTGCTTCAGGAGCTCCACCTTCAGGGCCCGCTTGAGCTTGTTGTTTAGCTTGAGCAATTTCCATTAACTTAGCCGATGCTTCCATTAACGCTTGAGTTTTTGCATCAATCGCTTCTTTATCATCGCCTTTAACCGCTTCTTCAAGCTCTGTTAATGCTGTTTCAATTTTTTCTTTGTCTTCACTTGGTAAATCATCACCTGCTTCTTCAACTTGCTTGCGAGTACTATGAACCATGCCATCAGCTTGATTACGTGCTTGTACTAACTCTTCAAATTTAGCATCTTCATCAGCATTTGCTTCAGCATCACGAACCATTTGTTCAACTTCTTCATCGGATAAACCAGAAGAGGCTTTAATGGTGATTTTTTGCTCTTTACCTGTATTTTTGTCTTTTGCCGTTACATGTAAAATACCATCAGCATCAATATCAAATGTCACTTCAATTTGTGGCGTTCCACGTGGTGCTGCGTCAATACCTTCTAGGTTAAATTGACCTAATGATTTATTAGCAGAAGCTTGTTTACGCTCGCCTTGCATAACATGTACAGTAACCGCAGCTTGGTTATCATCAGCTGTTGAAAATGTTTGTGATTGCTTAGTAGGAATAGTTGTATTCTTATCGATAACGTTAGTCATAACGCCACCCATTGTTTCTATGCCTAATGATAATGGTGTAACATCTAATAATAGTACATCTGTTACATCACCCGAAAGTACACCCGCTTGAATCGCCGCACCAGAAGCTACTGCTTCATCAGGGTTAACATCTTTACGAGGCTCTTTACCAAAGAAATCTGTTACCATTTTTTGTACTAGTGGCATACGTGTTTGACCACCCACTAAAATAACATCATCAATGCCACTGGTTGATAAATCAGCATCTTTAAGTGCTTGTTTAAGAGGTTCTAACGTAGCTTTAACCATATCTTCAACTAAAGACTCAAGCTTAGCGCGAGTAACTTTAATATTCATATGCTTAGGACCAGAAGCATCAGCAGTGATGTAAGGTAAGTTAACATCTGTTTGTTGTGCAGAAGAAAGCTCACATTTTGCTTTTTCTGCCGCTTCTTTCAAACGTTGCATCGCTAAAGGATCAGACGTTAAGTCCATACCTTGATCTTTCTTAAATTCAGCTACTAAGTAGTTAATTAAACGGTTATCAAAATCTTCACCACCTAAGTGTGTATCACCGTTAGTTGCTAATACTTCAAAGGTATGTTCACCTTCCATTTCATCAATTTCAATGATTGAAATATCAAAAGTACCACCACCTAAATCGTATACAGCAACAACTTTATCACCTTCTTGCTTGTCCATACCGTAAGCAAGTGCAGCAGCCGTTGGTTCATTGATAATACGTTTAACATCTAAACCTGCAATTCTACCTGCATCTTTCGTTGCTTGACGCTGTGAATCATTAAAATAAGCAGGAACAGTGATAACAGCTTCAGAAACTGTTTCACCTAAGAAATCTTCTGCTGTTTTTTTCATTTTTTTCAATACTTCAGCTGAAATTTGCGGTGGTGCAATTTTTTCATCTTTAGCTTTAATCCATGCATCGCCATTGTCTGCTTTAACAATGCCAAATGGCATGATATCAATATCACGCTGCACTTCTTTGTCTTCAAAGCGACGACCAATTAAACGTTTAATCGCATATAAAGTGTTTGTTGGGTTCGTTACTGATTGACGTTTAGCTGGTTGACCAACTAATGTTTCGCCTTCTGCTGTGTAAGCAATAATTGAAGGTGTAGTTCTATCACCTTCTGCGTTTTCAATAACACGTACACTGTCGCCGTCTAAAACCGCAACACATGAGTTTGTTGTCCCTAGGTCAATGCCTATCATTTTGCCCATCTTGAGGATCTCCTTTTACTAATATGTAAAAAATTAAGTAAATTAATAATGAATAATTTGTTGTTGAATAGTAAGTGGGGTCATGAAAGAAGTTTTCAATAGAAAAAGTAAAAAAAAGTTTATTTTTTATAAAAAAAAAGATTACTGAGCAACCAACAATCTTTTTCTAGCTTATTGAAAACATTTTAAAAACTAATAGAATTTAACTGTTTAATTTTTCTCTGATCTGATCTGCCATTTGTTCTACTATTCTAAAGACTTGAGTAGGCTCACTGCTTTTTAATGTCAAAATTCCCATTTCCTCACCACTACCAACAGCAATTTCTTCAACATTTGTTAAAAAACCATTCATAATATAACGTGCACACTCTTCAACAGGCATACCATTGGCAATATCATCATCATCTTTGTTAGTTGAATTACCTTTACCATCTAATGCATTTTTAGAAACATTGGTTCTAATAAAGCCAGGTGTGATAGTAGTTACCTTAATACCTTCATGAGCAACTTCCGTACGCAGAGCATCAAAAAATCCCATAACGGCATGTTTAGCCGCACAATACCCCGTACGTAACGGTGCACCAACTTTGCCTGCCACACTTGATGTTACAACCATATGCCCTGAATTTTGCTTTATCATTAAAGGCAGTATTTGCTTTGTTAGTGCTATTTGCCCTAATACATTCACTTCAAACATGGTTCGATAAACATCCATATCAGTATCAAGACAAAAAGAACGCTGACTTATACCTGCGTTATTAATTAGCATATCAATTTGTCCAAATGTTGAAATTACTTTTTCAACACAAGCAGGCATCGCATCATAATCAATAATATCTAACGGTAAAATAAGCACTTGAGATGGTAACGCCCCTATTTCTAGGCATTGCGTTTTAACGCGTTGTAGCTCTGTTTTATTTCGAGCAGATAAAACAACGTTTGAGCCTTGTTTAATAAATTCATAAGTTAAAGCTTCACCAATACCTGAAGAGGCACCAGTGATCCAAACCGTTTTATTTTTAAACATTTTATTTTCAGGCAATATCTCGTTGTTCATCATATTTCCTATAAATTAAGCGCTTGTATCAACACTTGGTGACGCTTTAGATACCATTACCATTGCAGGACGAATTAAACGCCCATTCAGCTCATATCCTTTTTGCATTACTGCAATAACAGTATTTGGTGCAACACCTTCAATTTCTTGCATTGACATTGCTTGGTGTAATTCAGGATTAAAAGGCTGGTCTTTCGGGTCAACAACTTTAACGCCAAATTTATCAAGTGCCGACATCATACTTTGTAATGTTAATTGAACGCCTTCAGCCAAACCCTTTTGGTTATCATCTTCAACATCAACCGCTGCAATTGCTCTTTCTAAGTTATCAACAACAGGAAGTAGCTCAGCAGCAAATTTTTCTAAAGCAAACTTACGAGCCTTTTCAACATCTTGCGCTGAACGTCTGCGAATATTATCAACCTCAGCTTTCGCTCGAATAACCGAATCTTTTTGATCTAAAACTGTCGCTTTTGCCGTAGCAAGTGCTAGTTCTAATTCATTAATTTTTTCTTGTTCATCACTAATCACTTCATGGGCATGAATATGCTGCTCTTCAACTTGCTCTTCTGCTTGTTGAACAATTTCATCCGCTAGTTGCTCTGGTGTTAGTTCAGGTGCATCTGTACTTTTATTTGATGGGGATCCGGTAGTCATAAAAACTCCAATTGTAATCAGTAAATTTTATTTATGATGTCATTATGGGGCTTTGTTTTTTCGATTCAAGTGAAGTTTATAAACATTTTATAAAAAGTGAACTTTACAAGTTAAGAAAATACAGCGAAACTGCCTTATACCCATGACACCTCAAGGTACATGTATCAGGATTATCGTTATGACTCAACATTATAAAACTATTGGCCTTATAGGAAAACCGCACCATGAAGGCGCTAATGCAACAATAAAAGTATTGTATGATTATTTATTAAAAAATAATTATAACGTTTTGGTGGAAAATACAATTGCATCATCATTAGAATTTAATGCTATCAACATAGGAACAATCACAGAAATTGGTGAGCAGGCAGATCTTGCTATTGTTGTTGGTGGTGACGGCTATATGCTAGGAGCAGCCAGAGTACTAGCTTGTTATGACATTGGGGTTATTGGCGTAAACAGAGGCAATTTAGGTTTTTTAACCGATCTTTCCCCTGATGAAATCATTGAACCTTTATCATTAATTTTAAATGGTCAATCACGACAAGAAAATAGATTCATTATAGAAGCAGAGGTTTATCGTCATGGTAAATTAAAAAGCTCAAATAGCGCTGTAAATGAAGCCGTTTTGCATGCGGGTAAAGTTGCCAACATGATAGAGTTTGAAGTCTATATTGATAATGTATTCATGTTTAGTCAACGCTCTGATGGTTTAATCATTTCTACACCTACAGGTTCTACTGCTTACTCGATGTCGGCTGGCGGTCCTATTTTAACACCAAACTTAAACGCATTATCACTCGTTCCCATGTTCCCTCATACATTAACAAGCAGACCAATCGTTGTTGATGGTGATAGTGAAATTAAATTGATTTTAGCCAATGAAAACTATGAAAACTTACAAGTAAGCTGCGATGGGCATGTCATTTTATCCGTAATGCCTGGTGATGAAGTAATCATTAAAAAAAGCCAACATTCAATTTGCTTTATACACCCTCTCGATCTTAATTATTTTAACGTACTTCGAAACAAACTTGGTTGGGGTAATAAGCTTTACTAAGCTTCAAACAATAACGTCCTAATAAAAAGAAGATAAAGTATTTGCATTTTGAGTGGTTACTGTATAAATTAACAGCTATAGTTATTTAAACAGTGATTAACTGATGCTTTTACAATTAAACATTCAAAACTACGCAATTGTTCGATCTTTAGATATCGATTGGCAACAAGGCATGACAACCATTACCGGCGAAACAGGTGCAGGTAAATCAATAGCAATAGATGCTTTAGGTCTATGTTTAGGTGAAAGAGCAACAGGTAATGTTGTTAGACCAAACTGTAAAAAAACAGAACTAGCAGCAACTTTTGAAATAGAGAGTAATACTACCGTTCAAAAATGGCTCTTAAATCATGATTTAGCATTAGACATTGATAATAGTTATGAATGTATTCTACGAAGAGTTATATCTACAGAAGGTAGATCAAAAGCTTACATTAATGGTAGTCAAGTACCTTTAATTCAATTAAAAGAAATAGGCCAATTACTTGTTAATATTCATGGACAAAATGATCATCAATTAATTGTAAAAACAAATCAACAAGGCATTATTTTAGATAATTATGCTGATCATCAACACTTACTTGATGATGTAAAACATTATTATCAACAATGGAAAAACTTAAGTGCGGAATTAAAATCATTACAAGAAAACAAATTACATCAAGAAGCGAAACAACAACTAATACAGTATCAAGTAAATGAATTAGATGAGTTTTCATTACAACCAAAAGAATTTGAAACATTAGAAGCTGATTACAAACGTTACAGTAATGCGCAAGACTTACTTGATGCCACATTAAAATCGATGAATATTTTAGCGGATGATGATAATTTCAATATTTTAGACTCACTCAGACAATGTAGCGATAGTTTATCTGCCCTTGCAAGTGTTGATAGTCATCTTAAGAGTATCGCAAACTTATTATCAGAATCTTTAATTCAAATAGATGAAGCAAGTACAGATTTACGAGATTATTATAATCACTTAGAATTAGACCCTCAACATTATTCCGCCATTGAAAGCCGTTACTCAACGGTTCTACAATTAGCTAAAAAACATCAAATACCACCTGAAAAACTAGCTGATTTTCATCAGAAATTAAAACAAGAACTGACCATAATATCGCATGATGAAAGCCGTATTAATATAGTTTTAAACGAAATTGAACAATCAATACAATTGTATACTGAAGCCGCTGATATTTTATCTATATCAAGAATAAAATCAGCGCAAATATTAAGTAAGTCAATAACAATAAGCATGAAAGAATTGAATATGCCTCATGGACAATTTCTGATTGATGTTTCTACAACAAAAGTAGAACAAACAAGCAATAATAAAAATGAAAAGAAAGAGATTTCGTTATCTTTAAAGGGATTAGATAACATCACTTTTAAAGTTAGTATTAATCCAGGGCAAACATTAGAGGCAATGCATAAAGTAGCTTCAGGAGGAGAGTTATCCAGAATTAGCTTGGCTATGCAGGTAATACTTGCGGAAAAAGTGATAACACCAACGTTAATATTTGATGAAGTAGACGTAGGTATTAGTGGGCCAACCGCTGCAATGGTAGGAAAAAAATTACAACAATTGGCAAAAAACACACAAGTTATTTGTGTTACACATTTACCACAAGTAGCTTGTAAAGGGCATCAGCAACTTTTTGTTAGTAAGTTGACTGATGGTGAAAGCACTGAAACCAAAATTACGGAACTAAACTCAGAAAGACGTGTCCAAGAAATAGCTAGATTACTCGCTGGAGATACCATTTCAGAACATAGCTTAGCAAATGCTCAAGAGTTACTAGCAAGCTAAAACATTTTTTCATGTACTTTTTTCAAGATTAATGAAAATAATTAAAAAAAATTTTGTATCTCAACCTTTGCTTGGGTATCATCCATTTTCAAACTTTTTAGGATAAGTAAATTTTCATGCTATTTCGTGCCTCAATTATTATTTTTGTACTATCTCTTTCAGCTTGTTCTAGCTGGGTTTATAGAATTGACATACCTCAAGGGAACTACCTTGAACAAAAAGGTATCGATAAACTTCAAGTGGGAATGACAAAAGAACAAGTAAAATTTATTTTGGGTACTCCTGTTGTTAAAGATGCATTTAATAAAGACACTTGGCATTATGTTTACAAGTTTAAATCAGGTCGTAGTACAGATCTAAATATGAAAAAAGTATTTATTATTGTATTTGAAGAAAATAAGCTTATTTCAGCTTCTGGTGACTTTAAAGTTTCTGAAAATTTTAAGACACCATTTAATGATGTTCCAAATAAAACTACTAAGAAAAAGTAATTATTATGAACAATTAAAGGATACCTAAGTATCCTTCAATTATTTAGCATTTGCTCTTAAAGGGTTAACTCGACCACCAGTAGTTATATCTGCACGCCCTTCTAATTTAGCTTTTTCCGCACGGCGTTTTCTAACTTCTTTAGGATCTGCAATTAATGGACGATAAATTTCTATTCTATCTAAGTCATGTACCGCACTTTCTAACTTTACAATTTTATTCCAAATACCAACTTTATTTACTTTTAAATCTATTTCTGAAAACAAAGATAATATACCTGATATAATAATTGCCTGCTCAACAGTACAGTCTTTTTCAACAGATAAAGTTAATAATTTTTGTTTATGAGCAAGCCCATAAACAATTTCAATTTGTATGTCCGTTTTAGGCATGAACTTGATAAACCTCTTTTGCTCTTTGTGTAAACGCTTGCACCATATTATTCGTTAAATGATTAAATACATGACCGAACGCTAAATCAAATACTTTATTTGAAAATTCATAATCAAGTTCTAAGCTAACCTTACAAGCTTCATCTGATAATTCGGTAAACAGCCAATGACCCTCTAATCTTTTAAAAGGTCCGTCAACTAAAGATAATTGAATTTTATCATTCGAAAGCAATATGTTTTTGGTCGTAAACCATTTTTTTAAACCACCTTTTGAAACCAATAATGCAGCAGTAACTGAATTCTCATCCTGAGAAATTATTTTACTGTCACTGCAGTTAGGTAAAAATTGAGGATAAGCTAAAACATCATTAATTAATTGATACATTTGCTCAACACTGTACATCACTAATGCACTACGACTAATAACGGTCATTCATACTCCTATAATTATAAAAGTATCATATCAAATCTATAATAAAACATCACGAATATGAAAATAATTACACTTTTATCATAAATAATTACACTTGCTGATTTAAAAGAAAAAATAACTCCGTATAATGTACGTATTATGGCAAAAAATAAATCAAAAAAATCAAACAGCAATACTATCGCGTTAAATAAAAAAGCGCGGCATAACTATACCTTAACTGATAAGTTTGAAGCAGGCATCAGCTTGCAAGGATGGGAAATAAAAAGCATCCGAACGGGAAAGGTTAATATTTCAGACTGTTATGTTCACATTAAAGATCGGGAAGCATATTTGGTTGGTGCAGAAATTCATCCATTAATATCAGCTTCTACCCATGTTATTTGTGAACCAACAAGACCTCGTAAGTTATTATTAAACCAACGAGAGTTAGATAAACTTGTAGGTGCTGTTGAACGTAACGGTTTATCTCTTATCGCAACGGCAATGTATTGGAAAAGATGTTGGGTCAAATTAGAGTTTTACCTAGGTAAAGGTAAAAAAGATCATGATAAACGTGCCGATATAAAAGATAGAGAGTGGAAGGTTGAGCAAGGCAGAATGATGAAAAACAAACAAGAATAATTAACTTATTGTTTATTGCATTTGGTCTTTTTAGAAAAAATACGCTATAATTAAATGGTTATAAAATAATAACATTTTTTATAACAAAACTTTGGGGCTGATTCAGGATTCGACAAGATTCACGAAACCCAAGGTGCATGCCCAGGGGCGGTTGGCCTGGTAAAAAGCCGTAAAACTATAATTGCTAACGACGAAACGTTCGCACTAGCCGCTTAGGCTAGCCATCACCTTGAAATCTCACCTATTGGTTAGAGGATTGATGGTCACCCCAAATAGGTTAGCGAGGGAAGTTTG
>Ga0105357_10001308_pt1 | contig 13386 bp, 15 predicted proteins | sample GOMGulsemesocosm_4_FD_83660 | JGI IMG/M metagenome (GOLD analysis project Ga0105357, IMG submission 83660) | Methane-oxidizing microbial communities from mesocosms in the Gulf of Mexico - GOM15B Gulf of Mexico | ecosystem: Environmental > Aquatic > Marine > Cold seeps | place: USA: Gulf of...
ATATTCCTCCATCTGGAGGAGAGGTTAATTTCAATATGAGACCAACACCAAAATTAATAGTAGATGCAAAAAAAGATACAACATCTGTGGATTTTAATTTTACTCCAAACTTTTATATTAAGGTTGATGGCAAATTAAAAAATGTTATCGAATTCTGTACTCAGCATTTACATGCTTTGGAAACTTTTGTTAAAACAATTACCTAACAAAAAAATCAAGCGGACGGTCAAAAGCGTCACGGTTTTTGCTGTCGCAAAAACCGCGCCCCTTTTGCCCGCCGCTTATTTTGGCGTTAGTTGCTAGAAATATGAAAAGATATAGAGTACTACTTTGGGATTTTGATACGAGAGTAAGAGCTTTAGCTGATCCAATTAGGGATGAATGGGAAGATAAAATAAAACAGCAACACTTGGAAAACCGTCGAAGAACAGAACAAGGTTTAATATTCCAATATGGAGAAGCTCATTCCCAAGGAAAAAAAGAAAATTTTATTGAATTAGAAGCAAAACCATTCTCAATTTTAGCTTTCCATAACAAATTTTTTGAGCAGATTAGAATTTCATTTGTTATGGGAGCTTACTATCCAGCACTGGTTGCAGTATGCTCACTTGGGGAAAGAATTCTTAACCATTTGGTGTTAATGCTTAGAGAGCATTATAAAAACACTCCAGAATATAAAAAGGTATATCGAAAAGGTTCATTTGATGACTGGTCTTTGGCAATAAATACTCTTTCTTCGTGGGAAATAATTCTTCCAGAGGTAAAGTCAGAATTTTTAAAACTCATGGATATGAGGCACAAAGCTATTCATTTCAGACCTGAAACAGATCATAACGATAGAGAGTTAGCCTTGTCTGCTCTTCTATGTTTACAAAAAATAATTGGTAATCAATTTTCAGGTTTTGGGAAACAACCTTGGTTTATTATTGGGATACCTGGTGAAATATATATAAAAAAAGAATGGGAAAATAATCCTTTTATTAGTAAGGTATATCTTCCTAATTGTGCTAAAGTCGGCCCTCAAAATGTAATTGAATCATTACAACCTCAAATTACAATTAATGATAAGTTTGAGTATGAAGAAAAAGAAATATCTGATGATGAATTTATTCAATTACGGAAAGCTGCACAAAATCGCAACTAACAAAAAATTTCAGTCGACCGCTGGCAGCGCAGTTTTCTTTCAAAGGTCATTTTATATCATAGTTCAGTGTGCTTGCAGAGTTCATCGAATATCTGCCAACAGCCACTGAATTTGGCGTTATGTTTTGGAATCCATTAATGATTGATTTACATCGGTATCATTAAATTCTGCATCATTAAGGTTCATTATTGCCTTTCCTGTTATCAGAATATAAACAGCCATTTTAAAATCAAGCCGCTTAATACATAGAGCTATAACTGGGAGTCGTGAAATAAATGAAAACTGACATAAAACCTGATGAAAATTATTTTGTTGTTCTTCAGTGTGCTGATTTATCTTCGTTAGAAACATATTTAAAATCCTCTGGATTACAATATAAAGTAAAAACTACTCACCTATACAGCGAAGGAAGTAAGGAAAGAAAAAGCATTGACTTGATTGGAAATATAAGCCAATTTTACAAGTTAATTTCTGATTTATTGCCCCATAAAAATGTCCGAATAATAACTAATAATAAAGGTGAAATAGGAGATATTTCAATTAGTGGATTTAATAAGGATGATACTATTTCGATCCTTAAAAACGCGCAAAGCATATATATCAGTGATAAAAAAACATAACAAGGCAAATTCAGCTGACCGTTGGCAGCGCAGATTTTCTTGTTAAATTTGGTTTATATCAAAAATCAGCGTTTTGGTAGAGTTCATCGAACACCTGCCAACGGCCGCTGATTTGGTCGTTAGGTGGATATTGCATCAATACCTACCCATTCACCTTTAATTTTTTGTAAGCATTTAGTGTCATCCCCAATTAATCTTCTCCAATGCTTCAGTCGTTTTGAACTCCATATTCTTTCGTGAATGTTACTGTAATAGTACTCGTATTTTTGGTTTTTAAATTTAATTGTCTTATTCCCGTAGCTATCACTTCCGTATTGTTTTACATTACCTAAAAACATGATAGCTCTGTTATCTATTCCTATCCCCTTCATTACTACGTATTTTGGCTTAAAGTAATACTCTATAATATCTGCAATATAAAACATCTTCACTTCTCCTAAATATCTAAAATCTGTTAATTTCCACCACCTAACACACCGTTCAACCCGACCTGCAAAAAGCGCAGTCGGGTTAACTCTATCGTTAGAAGTTAAAGGCTCGTATGACAAGTGAAACTAAAAACAAAGGTATGCCCATATATTTGGATGAAACTCCAAGGACTATTTCAGACTCTCTGGAAGAAATGGAGATTGATGCATGGTTTCCTTCAAATAGTGCAGCCCATAAGCTATGGCGTTGTTTAGAATCGTTACGAGATTTAGAAGAGTTGCTAACTGACTCCGCTAACCAAAAAAACGCCACTAAACGTAAGAGAAAATTAAAAATAGCCATAACACCTTTATATTCTTTAATCATAAGTATTGATGACCTCTGTAACGATATTCAAGGGAACAAAGAAACTCGCGGGTTACTGGGAATATCAAAGGTAAAGGAAGTATCTGAAATACAAAAAATATTTTCTAAATTACTGCCTCATGATCACAAGGCTGTTGTGTCTACAGTAAGAAATAAGCTTTCTGCACATATTGACAAAAAAAACCATCCTTCTCAGGCTCAAAAAATAGGGGATATAATTACAGCACATGAGTTTGGAAGGTGGTTACATATTTGTTTGCATTTAATGCTTGACCTCACAAAACTAGATATTTACACATGGTCTTGCAAAGCGCCAAATGATGAACATGTTTGTTTTATGACGAATGAACCATATATCGTTACAATAAAGCCTGAGGGTAAAAAAGGAGCTGAGTTGTCTGCTCTTAATATAGCCAATGGGTCACCTCGAAATGCAATACCAGAAGTAATCGGTGAACTTGTTACCCACTCGCAATGGATGTTTAAAAAAGGGCAGCCTAGAATAAGAAATTTAAAAGAAGATAAGAAAGACAATTGGAATACTTTTAAAGACTCTTCACACATTCATGAAAAAAACTTCTAACAATTGCTTCCAGCCGACTGCCGTAAGCGTCACGAATTTTTGCTGTCGCAAAATTCGTGCCCCTTACGTCAGCCGCTGAAGCAGGCGTTATGTTTTCAACATTATTAGTTCACAGGAAATTAAGTGGCTATTACAAGTAAGTCTATAAAATTATTATGGTCTAATGCAGCTGGAATATGCTCTTTCTCTGGTTGCTCTGAAAAGCTTTCAGTAGAGCAAGCCGCAAAGGTTGCACCTTACACTTTGGGGGAAATGGCACATATAAAGGGCAATAAGCTCGGCTCAAATCGTTATGATCAATCACAAGCAGATGTTGCACGTAATAGTTATGAAAATTTAATCCTGTTATGTCCCACCCATCATACATTGATTGATAAATCAGAAAATGAACTTGAGTACACAGTTGAGCTCCTTCATGAGATGAAAGACGAACACGAGAGCTATATTTCAAATAGACTTGGTAAAGAGAAGTTTGAAAATATTGATCAGTTAAAAGATAAAATCTCTATTTATATGTCAGAAAATCATCAGGCATGGGAGCAATATGGTCCTCTGTCAGATAATGCTCGCAGAAAGCCAAATAATGATCAAATTTTTGCTTTGTGGACATCAGCCCGACTTTCTACAATTGTTCCTAACAACCGAGAAATAGCTAAATTATTGCAAGAAAATAGAGACCTTTTTTCAAGGGGAGAGCAAAGAATTATAAGCAAATTTATAACACACGTAGAAAGCTACGAAAAATGGATAAATGATGAAATTCCGTATCAAGCAGTTTTGCGTTTCCCTAAAGGTTTTGAAGAATTAGTTTTTGGAAAATAAAATGCCAGCACATAACGATAACTTTCCATGGATGAGTTACTATGGAAACTACAATTTTTTTGAACAACGTATGCGAGAGCATACTAAAGTAAAATCTATCGAATGCATTAATCCTAGCTTTTATAATATAAAATTGATAAATGGAAGGGAGTTAAATGTATTTATTTGCGAATGTTATTCTTTTGATACTGCAGAATATATTGAATCATGTGAGACTTATGGTTCGTTAAATGCTGTAGTTATTAGTTCTAACTGGTGTGGTTATTCTTTGGATGTTAAACGTCATTGTATGGGAGAGCAGGTTGGTGTGTTCGACACAGCTGGGTTCATGGCTGCCATAAATAGAAATGAGTATTGGACTTACCTTACAGAATATGAAAAAGAGCGTTTTGAAGAAAATGGGTGGCTTTGATATTGAGGACTTATGTATATGGTTTTGGTTCATATTTTAAAAAAACAGGTGTATATCAAGACATCGATATTCTAATAGTCCACACTTCAACTGATTATATTTCCTGTCTTGAAGCCATTTATTTAAAAAAAATCATATCTCAAGAAATAGAAAAAGCAGGTATTTCAATTCTTTCTAAATCCGCAGAGTTAGAGTTTAATTTTATTGAAAAGTCTCAAGCAATTTTGCTTATTGAGTTTGAAGGAGACTATAGAGAGCCAATTTTGACTGAAATTTTGCATAAGGTGCATACCTATAAAAAAACATAACAAAAAAAATCCAGCTGACCGTTTAAAGCGTCACTTTTTTTGCAAAAAGCCGCAAAAAAACCGCCCCTTTAAACGGCATCTGATTTTAGCGTTATGTATAAGACCAGCCTCATTGCGATGACTCATTATTCTTTATAAATGTAAAAACAAATTGACACTGTAGCATTTTAAATATTAGAATATGTTTCAAGGGTTGAGGCAAACCTGCGGTTGGTATGTACTTCTATCAAACAAAGACCTCACAACGTAAGCCATTAAGTCAAAAATACGTTTTCAACACATTAAAACCTTTTGCTCGAAGTATCGCATGTCCAATGTGGAGCCAAATTTAACTTAAGGTTTTAACGTCATGAAAACAACTCAAAAATATCTTCCTCTAAAAAATTTTCACATCGTAGAAATTAGTTCCCTTGAACCAAAAGCAATAAAATTAGCAGCCAAGCGAACCAAAAAAGACCGTGAAAAAATAGCGTATACAACAATTCTTAATGCCATAGCACATTCATTAGCAATTAAAGGGGGCTTTTCAGAGTACGAATCTTATTATAATTCGGAAATTAAGCCTTTTATGGAAAAGCATAAATTAAGTTATCAAGCTAATTTATTTACTCCAAGAAAACGGGGCTATGCACTCCCTATTTCTGATATTCGACCTCAAGATTTATCGGAAAGAATCTTTTTTTCAGGGTTAGAAATTCCTAAAAAGATTTTTACTGGTTATAACTTTAATTATGAAAATAGTATTAGTGATGGGCTTCACACCTTAAACGAGCTACCTGATTCCTTTGGCATAATGAGAGGCGATTCAGAAAATGCTATTAGCAATAACATTAAATTAGTCCAGAATGCCCCCAATAAATTAATACCAATTAATGATAAGGATACTAGACGGTTAATTGATGTGGTTCTAGGCGGATTCTTGCTTAATCATGACTGCACCTTTAATTTGATTGGTGATTCATTGGTTCAACCAGAAAATATTGAGCCTGTAGTTAAGTTATACAGCGTAAACGACTATAGCGATGAGCTAGTCAAAGATAAAGAGCAACAAAAATTAATACTTTCAATCTTTAGAGAGCGAATCGAAGAATCAGAAATAGGTTGGGTCGATATTATTCCATTTAATAAAAACCTTGTTTTTTTACGTGGACTAAATGGTGAGTATGATTTTATTTTCAAAAATCAGCGTGACAAACAGTTTGAGCATAAAGTTTTCGGTGGAGCTTTAAAAATTGCAGATATTCCTCATTATATAGATGATTATCATTTTTTCCGCTGGGAGTATTTCGAACATCGGGGGTGGAGAGAAAAAGAATCCCATGAGGCTGAAAATCTATTTTATAAGCAAGGTGGAAATAGTGCAGATTACCCAGGGCTTGATGCGGTAAGGAAAGCTTATTATGAGTTTAGTGGTGCTTATACTTCAAAAAAACAAATGAAGTCTAATAAATTACATGACAATTTTGTTCATACATTTGTAAATAATAAACATTTAGCTATTTCCAATTTAATTAGTATTAAAGAATTTGAATTATTCACTAAAGAAAATACAGATTATATAAATAATCGTATTGGAGAAAGCTTAGCATCCAATAATAAAGAGAGAAATGTTAGCTTGCCTGCTACTTTGACTTTTTATGATGCCTTAGTTTATTCAAAATGGTATCAAGAAAAAACTGGATTAAATGTAAGGCTGTTAACATTTTTGGAGTATTTAGCACTACGAGAAACCTTCCAAGACTTTGTAAAAATAAATGAGTCTTTAAATGAGAGTGATTTGATATACCTTAACGATAAAGGAATCCCATATGAATCTCACCCACCATATATGGGGTCTGAACAGTTTGATGGTTTAATTTGTAAATTTAATCCATCAATTAAAATGAAAGTTTTAGATAATGGACTGGCTTTTTATCCATCAAGTCACTTTGCTGAATGGCTCATCGAGAAAACATGTATTAGGTCAGGAAATTTAAGAAGTTTTAATAATGACGAATATGTTTTAAGAACCGTGCCCCCAGCTGGCTGTACAGGTAAATATAAACATTTAAAAATCGGCTTTAGGTTATGTTATGAGTTGGATTGTTAAAGAATAAACTTGAATAAAAAGCAAATAATTAGCTTTCATATTTCCTGAATTCAGGTTGTTTTAGATAGTGTTTTATCATATAAATACATAACAATCGCTTCCAGCCGACCGTAAAAAGCGGTCGTTAGGCTTCTCATGCACTCAGTTTCCTAACTTAATTAGAGTGCTTAGGTTATTAAAATGAAAAATAATTTGTTTGTTGGTCTTTTTTCTACGTTATTATGTGTTAGTTCCGCGAGTGCTGGAACAATCTATTCGGGAACCATTTTTAATGATTCTGGATTTTTCTCATTACTCTCTTCAAGTAAAGCCAATGACCAATCAGGTTTATCACATTCATATATAAGTGGTGTAACTGATTACGACACATTTGTTGGACTAACCCCAACACATGTTGGCTCCTCTGGTTTAAATGGAGCCTTGGATCTTGGTGTACAAGCAGCATTTATTGACTTTGATTTTGGTAGTGAATTAAATTTTACTGACTTTGGGCTTTGGAATGACATTGATGATCAAGGTATATTAAACTTTAATATTTTGGTATCTAACGACTCAACATTCACTAGTTCTACAACGATTGGCTTATTTACAGCAACCACTGGCAATGATCCATTACCTTTGCAACAATTTGACTTGTTAGGCACTGCTGGTAGATATATCCGTGTTGATATGTTGAGTACTCATGGAGGTACTAATATAAATTTTGGTGAATTTATTTTTGCAGCAGGTGCAACTTCTTCTGTACCAGAACCAACATCATTAGCATTACTTAGTCTGGGTTTAGCAGGTTTTAGTTTTGCAAGAAAAAAAGAAGAGCCTAAAAATAAAAGTTCTCTAGGTTCAATCGTCAGAACCTAACCAGGTGCTCCACCTGACCGCTGGCAGCGCAGTGTGTTTGTTAAGGTCATTTAGGATCAAAGTCCATTGTGTGTTATCAGAGTTCATCGAATATCTGCCCGCGTCAGGTGACCACGGCGTTATATGCCTTTCCAACTATAAGGAATATCCAAAATGTCAGAAACAACTTCAGGGACTTCAAGTTGCCTTTGTGGTAGCGTTAAAATTACTGCTAAAAAAATTAACCCTAACTTTACCGTGTGCCATTGTGAAACATGTAGGGCTTGGGGTGGAGCACCTTTTTTCGCCGTACAGTGTGGAACCGATGTAAACATCACAGGAAATGAGAAGGTTAAAACCTATAAATCATCGCCTTGGGCATCTAGAGGTTTCTGCTCCGAGTGTGGAACACACTTGTTTTACCAGTTAGATAAAACAGGCGAGTACAACATGCCTGTAGGTATGTTTTCAGATTTAAAGGGTTTGGCAATGGATATGCAATATTTCAGTGACCAGCGGCCTAGCTATTATTGCTTTTCAAATGAAACAAAAGAAATGACTAAAGCAGAAATTGAAAGCTATTTTTCATCATTAGCATAGGCATATAACAAAAACATCAAGGCGACGTGCTAAAAGACGCGCGCGTCTTATATAAAACGTTATGTTTCCAGAAAAACAGCTTAAGTTTAGGATGAATAATATGCGAGCAGTCACGTTAACTTGTTGTCCCGATAAGGGAGAGTTATCAAGTAACTTAAGAATAGAAACAGTGGTAAAACCAGAACCACTAAAAAAAGAGGTTTTGATTAAGGTTCTTTTTGCAAGTATCAGTATTGATGATATAAACATTTGGGAGGGAACAGAGCTAGGAGGTATTCCATTAGCTCCCTCACCATCGCTCAAAAAACCTGTTACTCCTGGTCTTGAGCTTTCTGGAGTAGTGGTAAAAGTAGGAAGTAATGTAGCTAACCTTAAAATTGGAGATTCTGTTTTTGGGATTTCTGGTGTTCCTTTTAAAAGGATTGGTGCGTGGGGAGAGTACTGTAGCGTGAAAGAGGATATGTTACTTCAAAAACCAGACTATCTTTCTTATTTAGAAGCTGTGGCTTGTGGTGGCTCTGGTATGGTAAGTGCTTCCATCATGCAAAGTTGTAATTTAAAAAAGCATCACAGAGTTTTAATTATAGGTGCATCTGGAGGAGTAGGAACCTTTGTAGTACAAATGGCAAAGCAAACAGGAGCTTATGTTATTTCGGTTTGTAGTAAAAAAAATATTCCCCTTGTAGAGTCTCTCGGTTCGGATGAAATAATTGATTACACCAACACCTCTTTTGTTGATGTCTTAGCGGAATCTAAAGTTGATTTTGTTATAGATTTAGTCGGAGGGAAAGAAATTGAGCATAACGCAATAAAAGTATTGAAAAAAAATGGTGAATTTAAAACTATAGTCGGCTCAGTACGTTACATGGGAGACCATCATCTTGGGTGGTTTGGAATTGTAAAAATGTTGAGTTATATTAGCTGGCGTATGTTTTTTTCCTTATTCAGGAAACCAAAATATACATTTGTTGCTGGAACAAGAAAAACATTTTCCTTTTTTAAAGAATATCTACAAACAAACACAATTAAACCTGTTATAGATAAAAAGGTTAATTTTAATGAAAAAGACATACGGGAAGCTATTGACTATGTAAGAACACATAGAGCATCAGGTAAAGTGGTTATTGAAGTAAATAAAACATAACAAAAAATTCCAGTCGACCTCTGGCAGCGCAGCTTTTTTTCAGAGGTCATTTTATATCAAAATTCAGTGTGTTTACAGAGTTCATCTAACATCTGCCAGCGGCCACTGAATTTGGCGTTATAAGTAAATGCAATATGAATAAAAAATCATTATTCCTTATTTGGTCTCTTCTCTGCGTACCTTTCATTTTATTTATAGCTATGGATTTTGGGTACACTCCTAATGTTGGAGTGAGACCTGTTTTTTTATGGGTGCAACTGGTTTTTGTTTTAAGCGGTATATTCTCAATCTTGCAAATAACTATAAATCATTTAGGTCTAAAAATATTAGCTGTAGGATTGTATATATTCGGATTACTATTTTTTTGGTTAGCAATTGGTATGACTGTAGGGTGCAATAATGGAGGAGGTTGTTTTGTACATTAATCAAAATACTTATAACAATCACATACACTCGGACTGCCATAAGCGTCACAATTTTTGCGAAGCAAAAAATTGCGCCACTCATGGCATCCGGTGATGTGGGCGTTATGTACTCGTCAATAAACTAGGAAGAGGAACATTTGGTGTTGACAGAAGAGGAATATAAAAAACACATAGATAGCATAAAAAACAATGAAGTACCAGAAGTGATTTTTTCTGTTCTAAGTAAGGTTCATAAGTATTTAGAAAGCATTGAAGACTCTATGAATGAAGAAAAAATATTAAAACATGGAATGTTCAAACTATTTTTTAAACAATATAATACAGTATTATTTCTTTCAAAAGGAACTAAGTATGTGTATAAACCTGACCATAATTATTTAGATATAAAATCTATTAATATTTTAATTCGATCAATACATGAGTTGTATTTAACACATCAATATTTATCCACAAATGAATCTTTTGGTGATATAGACAAAAATGGTGAAACTGAATTTAAACACCTTGCGTATAAATACTCTGGTGAAATAGATAGTAAAAGAACCTTTAATTTATATAAAGACTATAAGTGCAAACCTGACGGTTACCAACAAGGTTATGATGCTGCTATTAAAAGGAAAAATGAAATTTGGAAGGAAATAACAGCAACAACTATTTATAAAAAATTACCTAAAAAACAAAAGTATAAACTAAAAAGTGGTCAATGGAAGATTGATTTATCTAAAGTATTAAGTTGGTCTGACCTATTAAAATACACTCCTATTTCAAGAAAGTATGGCATCGTTGAATATCATCATTTAAGTCAATATGCACATATGACATATGGCTCATTGGTGCTTGAAGCTAATCATAATTATGATATTGATGGTCTTTTATCGCACCTCTATATTCTTGCCTCATTATTCTCAATTTCAGTTGTTGGTTCACATGGTGAAGTGATAGATAAAGAAGGTTTTTTAACAAAAAGAGAGTTATCTCTTGTTTTTGAATTTTTGGGAATGGCAAGGAATAATTAAAAAGTACATAACAAAAAAATCCACCTGACCATTTAAAGCGTCATTTTTTTTGCAAAAATATGCAAAAAAACCGCCACTTCAAATGGCATGTGATTTTGGCGTTATGTAAATACCATCACCATTTTATATTTTTTAATTAAATTTTTTATATATGGAGAATAGAATAATGTTACAAAAAATGTTAATTTTGTTTGTTTTTTTATTTATGTCAGTAAATGCTTTTGCTATTAATTTATCAGAAGGAGAGTATAGTTACTATAGCTTTGACAAGTTGGCTAATTATGAATATACACTAGAGTTATCTGTTGTTTCTGGTGATTGTGACTTTTATGGACATCATTCTGGTTACCCCTCTTCATCAAATTATCACCGTTCTTCTACAGAAGAAAATTCAAATGATGAAAGCTTTACATTTGAATCAAGTGTTAACAGTAAATACTATATAGCAGTATATGCTTATTCAACATGTTCATACCTTATCCCAACATTAACTAAAATAAAATTAGAAAATAGTAGCTCTACAGTTGGGGCGGGCAGTATTTGTGAGCCAAAGAATTCTTACCTTGATAGTGTTAAAGAAATACCATGCCTTATGAAAAAGAAAGAGTGGTATTTAGCTGCAGAATTAATGGATTATTGGTTTTCTGGTTCAGGTAAAAATTTTATGATTGATATTCAGGAAATAATGGAAATATCTGATAAATTGTTAGAAACTATTTTGGAAAATGATAGAGATGCTGCTAACCGTATAGTTATGACAGATGCGAGATGGAAAGAATTAATAGGTGAGCTGAAAAAGACTCCAAATAGAACTGGAGGAATGTTACTCCCAAACGGTGGCGAATTTAATTTTATCGAACAAGAAATACCCTCAGAAGATGAAGGATGGGTATCATCTGATGATGAAGGAGATACAATGAAATGGATTGACGAGGAAAGCATAGGTAATTCTTTTAGTCTAGATGCCTATGGGGCAGCTTTTGGGCGAGGAACTCTTCGAATGGTAACTGATGGAGAGGTTATTATAAAAAAAGATGGGAATATAGAAATTCATGTGTCTAAAGTAGGTTTTTATTTTAAAGATAGTTATGACTTTAGCACTTCTCAACCTCTAGGGTATTGGAGCTATAACTCACCATATGTGACACTATATCCACATTCTTATGGCACATATACAGATAATGGGTCTTTTAGATATTATAACGAATCAATTAATCGTTCAAGTGATGATGGGGATTTTAGAATATTTAGTAATATGTATACCCTAGAAGCAGATGAATCATATTATGAAGAGAAATATCCTATTTATTCGGCTACTGAAACTGAACAAAAGATAAAAAAATATATAACTAAATGTATTAATAAGTTTTCTAGTTATTTTGGTAGTGGAGTTGGGGATATGTATTCTTGTAATGGCTCTATTTGCCAAAATACAACAGGGATAATTACTCTAATATCAATTGATGCAAATTTAAATGGAAATGAGTTTGAATATTCTGGTGGTGGTTACGGAGGCTCATTAAATTTAAGTTATTGTAACTAAATATTTACAACTCGAAAAACATAACAAAAAAATCCACCTGACCATTTAAAGCGTCATTTTTTTTGCAAAAATACCGCAAAAAAAACTGCCTCTTTAAATGGCATGTGATTTGGTCGTTAGGCTAATTTAAAAATAAACACCTATACACAACGAAGAAATCAGGAAAAATTATCTTGTAGCAACTTTACTGCTCAAAAAAGTAAAAAAATTGTTTTAAATTGTTTTAAATTGTTTTAAATTGTTTTAAATTGTTTTAAAGGAGTATACCTATGATTAACAAAGTATTATTTATTTTAATTTTTTCATTTCCATTATCTGTACTAAGTGCATCTGTAACTGTTAATGGGGTTGAGTGGATGCAGTTAACTGATACTAATAGTTTATCATTTGCCCAGTTTGATACTATTTACGATACTACTACTGGAGAATTGGACACTAGTACTACATCGCTTAATGGTATAGATTTCACTGGCTGGACTTGGGCAAGTCAATCTGACGTTAAGTCTCTTGCTGAGTCTTATGGGATTAATTTTGGTAGTGGGTTATTGTCAAATGATGAGAATGGAGGGTTCTTTAATGATTTTAACCCAGAGCAATCAAGCCTTAGTGCTGAGTGGGTTTATAATATAACGCGAGAAGGCTTTACCGTTGAGGTCACAAACCGATTTTCTGGTACTGATTACTTTAATTTAGCATGGGGAGGAGCAACTCAAAATGGAGGCTATTTTCACCGAGATGTCTCTAGTGTTCCTGTTCCCGCAGCAGTTTGGTTATTTGGTTCTGGTTTGGTAGGGCTTTGGGGAGCAAGAAAAAAAACTAAACTACCTGAATTACCCGCCTAACCAATGCTTCCAGCCGACCGTAAAAAGCGTCACTTTTGTGTGCCAAGAGAACAACGAAGTTGTTCGTAACTATAGTAAAGATGAGAGTAGGTCTCTCGTAATCGGCTGAAAGGAGCTGGTTACAAACCGCCCTCTGCTGCTGAGGTAAAGAGCTTTGGTAGTGAGCGAGAAGGGAAAAGGCATGGCCTTAGGGACTGTGTCAGGTG
>Ga0105357_10001309_pt1 | contig 13382 bp, 13 predicted proteins | sample GOMGulsemesocosm_4_FD_83660 | JGI IMG/M metagenome (GOLD analysis project Ga0105357, IMG submission 83660) | Methane-oxidizing microbial communities from mesocosms in the Gulf of Mexico - GOM15B Gulf of Mexico | ecosystem: Environmental > Aquatic > Marine > Cold seeps | place: USA: Gulf of...
GTCCCCTTAGGGGAGAGCAGCTGGTTAGCCATCCTCTGGCTCCTCGTAATAGGTGTTACCATCGTGGTGCTCCTCGGTGGCAGTGAAGCCGAGCACGTTCACGAAATGGTGAGGAGGGCCGTAACAGAAGACCCCATCGGTCTCGGTCACTGACCAGACCTGGCTCAGGTTGAAGCCGGCCTTGATGGCGTCTCGTGCGGTGGGCCAATAGTCACCGGTCATGTGATCCCGCTTCTCCTCGAAGGGGAACTCTGCGATGTGGTGGGTCATGGTTTGGTCCTTGGACTGGGCTGAGAAGGAGAGCGGCTGCAGCTTCCCCCCGAATAGTTACGAGGGCGCTCTCCATCTCAACTCAGTTTGGTTCAAAATTCTGAAGGGGGAAGGCAGGGAGTAAGGGAGGAGGAAGCGCCTTCCCCCATCACAATCTTGAGTGATGGGAGGGAACTCTCCGAAGAGGGTCAGTCTCCGGAGAGTTCTACGTGGTGTGGCTGGCCAGAGTCGAAGTCTGGTTCTTCTATCTGGACACGTTTTCGCACTATCGCAGTCACACCGAGAGCTGCGAGGATGAAGGGAGTGGCCGGGACAATTACCCATATCCCGGCCACCACCAGAACCACCCAAGTGAGTGGATGAAGTTTCGGCACTTAGGCCGCTTCGGCCTTCGAGTTGACCGGCTTCTTCATGTCGGCGAAGATCGAACGCTTCGGTGCCGGCTTGGCCGTTTCTTCTTCCGCGGCCGGTTCGGGTTCCGGAGCAGGCTCTTCAGCAGGAGCTTCGGGCTCTGCTTCAGCTTCCGGTTCCTGCTCGACACTGTCGTCGGCAGCGACATCGGCCTCGGGTTCCGAAACTTCTTCGACATCCGCCGCTTCAGCGGGTTCCTCGGTCATGCCGACGAGTTCCGTGGCGCCCAGGGGTTCGCCGCCGAGCACGCCCGTTTCGATGAACGCCGGACGCTGGTTCCGGTTGACGTAGGTCGGATCGACCTCGACCGACGAAGTGTAGCCTTCGGGCCCACGGGTGGCGTGCAGCTTGATATTCATGTCGTCCCGGGTGGCCCCGGGCATACGACGGCCGACATAGTCGGCGATAGCCTGGAGGATCTGGTCCTCGTTCAGGGTGACTTTCATTTCAGAGTCCTTCCAACAGTCTCATGAGATTTTGAAATACAGGGGTGTTGGCCCCTGCGTGGATTGCCCCAATGGCATCCGCGAGGTGTTCGGATTTTTCCGGCAACCGTCCTTTGAAGAGCGGTGGCCAGTTGGCTTCGGGGTAGAGTTCCGAGGCTGCATCAATCATCCGTCGCTTGGTGGCGTTAGCATCTCCAGAGAGTGCGACCTTCACTTCGGTCGGGGTGACTTCGATGAGCTGAATTCCCTCTGCCCGCAGGGTTCCAAGGATCCCAACGCAGAAGCCATAGGAGGCCATAGCCCGGGCGGACTTAGAGCCGACTGGCACTTCAACGAAGATCGCTCGGGCTTGACGGCACCTTTCTAGCACCGGTTTAGCCAGATCCTCTGCGCGTTGGAGATCCTTGGAGTTCTGACGAACCTGTTTCCCCGACACTGTCCTAGGAGAGATCAATTCCAGTGTCGGGGTGTCCAGAAGACCTGTCGATAGATCGAGATCGGCATGGGCTAGTCCCCAGTTGCTCATACTGGGGTCCATGCCGAGGACAGGTATCTTCATAGATCAGGCTCGCTTACTTGTTGCCGAAGAGGCTCTTGCGTTCGCCGCCGCCCGAAGCCGCAGCGGGCTTGCTGGCGGGACGGCCCGAGTTGCCGGCATCGCCGCCTTCGCCGTCCTTGATGGTGCGACGATCGCGGATTTCGCCCTTGTTCTTGTCGAGCCAGGCTTCGTAGAACTCGGGCTCTTTGGCCTCGTTCTGGGCTTCGACCACGGTCATCTTGGTCTCGGTGTCGAAGACCTTGTCGATCAGGTTGATCTCGCGGGTTTCCGCCGTATCGACGTATTTGCCGTCGACTTTCTTGCTCTTGTTTTCGAGCTGGCGAAGAACGCCCAGGGTGATGTCCTGGCCGATGCAGTCGACGAGCATGGGAACCGAAGTCGGGACTTCGCCGCCAGCATCGCGGTCATAGACCTTCACGACCTTTTCCTCGGTCGCCTGTTCGGCCAGCGGCTTGCCGGTAGCGATCAGGCAGATATGGTCGATCAGCGTGAAGCCCGGCAGGGGGACCTTCTTCGTCTGGTCGTTCTTGTTGAGGAAGAAGTTCTCGCCCTTCTTGTTGGTGATGTAGACGGTCTCGCGCAGCTCGCGGCCGTCACAGTCGGCGATGACGGTGACGCTGCGGGCACCGCTGTCAGCCTGGCCGGCGTACATGGCCTTGATCTTGGTGTCGTAAGCGTTGGAGTCGAGGGGCTGGAAGCCACCCAGGCGATCCTGGGCTTCTTCAAGTCCGTCGGTGGTGAGATCTCCGAAAAGTGCATTCATGGTATTGGTCTTTCCTTGGGTTTCTTCTGGTGTCCTGTTGATCGGCCTGATTGGGTGAGCCGGAAAAACAGGTTGATGGGGGACTTAACGGCTCCCCCGTGCCGGGAACTTGTTGCTTTGTGCTATTGCTCGGGAAGACCCTCACACTGGCGTTAGCTCCACACCGCCGCTGCCTGGTTCAGCTTCCGTCGTAGAAAGCGTGGAGGTGGTTCAGGAGCAGTTGGGCGTCATTGTCCATGTAGAGCTGCTTCCGGGAGAACATCCCCATCGGGGAGCGAATTCGGGTGCCGATCGACTCTTTGGTAAGCCGAGTCTGGAATACGAATTTGAACCCGAGATCTTCTTCATCTTCGCTGATGGTGAGGAGCTCCGGGTCGTACTCCTTCAGATCCTTGATCGGGATCTTCTTGGCCTCCACTACGGTCGAGAAATATGCTTCGACGCCTTGGTTCTTGAGGGCGCCCTTAATGGGCACCGAGCGCTTCATTGCCATCTCGGTCTCGTCGTAGATTTCGAGGACGTGAGCGAGAATGATGACAGGCTTTCCGAACTGAACCAGCTTCTGCTGCATCAGGTTCTTCCAGAACTGGGCATAGTTACTCCAGCCCTTCATGGTGTCGGCCTGCCCAAGAACGTACTGGCTCTCGAACATGTCCATCATGAAGGTGGAGGTGTCGATGATAAGACCATCAACATCATCGGGATTTTCGATCGCTTGGTCGACGAAATCGTAAACCTGCCAGGGATCGTCGACCCGGGCATTGATGAAATCGTTCCGGAACGGAAGCCGCTTACCGGCCTCGCAGTTGATGTAGATCCAGCGGTTCTGGTTCTGGATGTTCCGAAGAGAGGCGGATTTGCCTGCGCCTGAGACGCCCCCGATCAGAACCATCTGATCGTTGAAGTCTGCGGGTGCTGGGTCGTGCTGGTCTGACACTTGTGGTCTCCTGGGTCTGGGTTTCTTCCCGGAGGGGTCTCCTGAAACTCGTGGAATACGAGCCAAGAAAACCCCTCACAGGTGGCTCTTCAGGTTTTCTGTAAGCGCTTGGCGACGGTCACCATGATGGTGTTGTCGATCTCGTTCTTGGACAGTCCGTCCTGAAGCTTTTCGTTGAAGGCGTGGACCTTCTGGCTCACCGTGATGAGATCCATTCCGCTATCGACGAGTGCGAGTGCGAACTTGATCATCTGGTTGTTGCGGTTGCCATTGGCGATCCGCTCAGCGAACCAGCGTTCCAGACTGTCGAGGGAGGCGAGCTCCTTCATCGAAGCCTGGTGCTGCTCGTTGCGTGACGTCTTCGGGATGAACGGAAGAACGTCGAGCAGCTGCCCTTCGTGGTTGTAGTGGTATTCCCCGGGATGGGTCTGCCACTTCTTGGACCGCTGATTGGCCGCATCGTCGGAGTCGAACGGGAGCCACTCCATGAAAGCGTTCATGAACTTCTTGTAGTCGTCCGCATCCAGCTTCAGATGGTAGTTCATCGGCAGGATGAGGCGAAAACGGTTCTCGTCTTCCGTGTGTCGCTTCGTCGTGTACGTCATGAATTTGTACTGCGACATCAGCTCATGCACGGTTTCCCGAGAGACCTGGCCATCGAGATCGATCACGATGGTGTTGAAGCCAGGGATAACACTTTCGTCCGAGCGGTGCTCGTTCTTGAAGTGGTGGTTCGCCCAGTGAAGGTCCTCCGCCTGGGTGAGCAGATGGAGCTGATCGAAAGGAGCCAGCTCCGGCTCGTAGTGGTAGGCGAAGTGATCGCTGTAGGAGATGATCAGCTCATCGAGATTGGTCTCCTTCAGGGACTCGCCCGTGAAGAATTCCAGCCCGTCGACGAACTGTTTCCGGATGATGATGTTGTTCTTGTAGCCCCACTGCTGGGCAAGGCTCATCATCTCCGTCCGGTCACGCTGGCCCGCCTTGTAGTAAGGCAGCTCCTGCATGAGTTCAGCATGGCTGAAGCCCGGTTCCACAGCCTCGACCGAGGACATGTAGCGAGCCAGTCGCACATGGTTCGGTTCCCGGTCGAGCAGTTCCTTGAGGCACTGGCCCGACTCCTCGACCACGAGAATTGCTGCGAGAAGGTGGTCCATCTCGATCTCGTTGCTCTGGTCGATGAATGCGTAAGCACCTGCGAGCTTGAGGGCCTTGAAATAGCGGTGTGCTATCTCGGCCTTCAGGATCGAGAGGTTCTCGTGCAGCTCATCAGCCGCGGCCTTGCAGGCGGATTGGTATTCCACCAGCTTGATGCCGACATCCCGGGGGACGGTCATTGCCCACCCGTGCATGGCTTCGTCAGCCAGCGTGTGGAAGTGCCGGCGCCACTTGGTAAGGATCGGCGACTTGTTCTGAGCCGCGAGATTGTCGTAGATCTCCTCGGGCGTCTTGGTGTGGTGGGCGTCGTCGGACTCCTGGCCGAAGCCGAAGAGGCAGCGCCGAGCATAGCCCATGTCGAGGAGCGACATGAACTGCTTCTCGGTTGCACCACCGTCGAGCAGCTTCGACGGAGTACCGAAGGCTAGCATGTTCGAGGGAGTCTTGCCGTCGATCGACTCGACCCGCTTGTTATCGGGGCCGTTCTTGATCAACTTCTCCTTGACCATACCTTGGTCGTAGAGTTCCAGGAACACATGGAAGACTTCGGTGTTTCCCTCCAGGTTGGCGCCGATCTCATCCATTTGGAAGTTGAAAGCGCCGCAGTTGGAGTATAGGAGTTTGCTCCTAAGCTGCTTGACCGCAGGAGAAGTGCCCGAGTCGAAGTCGTAGAGGTAGGGTCCGGCAGACCGCCACTCCTTCTCCGCCTTGTCGTACTCCTCCTGTTGGTCAGTGCTGTTGGCAGCCGCCCGCTTATTGGCGATCGACCACAGGTTGATCTCGGAGAGTTTGGCGAAAGTGGAGTCGAGGAAGCGGCGCTTGAAGCCCTTCATCAACTCATTCTCGACGATGTAGACGGAACGTCCCTTGCCGTAGCCAGAAGTGGCCAAGGCAACGGCGTACATGTTCACCGGGATCTCACCGGTGATGTGGGTATCGATCTTCGCACGCATGGCAGCAGCCATCTTGCAGAAGAAGTAGGCCATTTCGGCCTGGAAGAAGCCACGGTCGGTCTTCTGCGTCTGCTTGCAGAGAGCGTCGACCGTTTCCTCCATAGCGGGGTGGTGCTTGACACCAGTAAGGTCAATCATGGGTCTGGGTTTCCTGGTGGAATTGGTTCAGGAGATTGCGGCGTCGCCTTCACGATCGCGCTCGACTTTCGAGACGCCATCGTAGCGACGACCAAAGGAAGAGCGGTCCCGGATGTAAACCCGATCCGCTCCTTCCTTCTTCAACTCCTTGAGGCGCTGAATGAGGTCATCGATGTGCATCAGAAGTACCGATCCTTTTGGGTGCAGTTGTCGAAGGCGGGGCAGTAGGCACACCGCTTCGGCTCACCCGGGATCTCTTTGACGACGCCGACATTCCCCTGCTCAGCCATGTAGGCGTATGCCTCGGAGGCATTGTCGAAATTGCGGGTCGATCGGCCGTTGGTCTTCTGCGGGTTCTTGTAGTACTTGAACACCGCGTCCGACTGCCAGAGCTCCTCGGGAGTGCACTCGGGGATCTCACTCTCCGGTGCGTCCTTGAAACGCTCGATGAGGCGGAGCTTTTCCCGGATCCACATCTCGGTTTCACCTTCGGGAAGAAGCTTGATTTCCCGCTGCTCAACACGCTTCTGGGGGTAGCCCTTGTTCTGCCGAGCCTGCATGCCGGACCAGTCCGTGAAGACGAAGTTGATCCGGATGTAATCTTCGGTGATCCGGGGACGGAAAGGCTGGAGCGCTCCCAGATCGGTCTCACCTTCCGGGAGTTCGAGGCCCTTGGCATCGAGCCAGCGGTAGATGCTGCCCTGAAGCTGGTAGTCTGCGTCACGGCCGCCGAACATCCAGGCATAAGCCGAGGTGCTCTTCGTATCGTTGACGATCCCATCGGTGACCGCATCGAACTTGCCGCCGATGATCTTGCCGTTGAACCGACGAAACATACGGCGTTCGAGGTGGACCGGGATTGGCTCCTTGCCCGTGGCCAACATGGCATCGATCTGGGCATCACTCGGGTTGATGAGGATCCGGTCGATGACGCTCTCGGGGTAACCGAGCTTGGCTAGGTTGGGGCGGTAACCCCTCTCCCAAGCCTTCTCCATGGAGTCATGGATCGCATGACCCAAGGCACGAGAAACGAAGTCTGCTACGTCCTCTGCCTTGCGGAGCTCGGGGTTCTGGCGCTGGGGCAGGATGATGTGACGGAGCGGCTTCATCAGGCCGGTGGCCGAGATGTAAGCCGGGTGGTTGAGGTAATCGTACTCGTCGTGAACCAGCCATACGGCCAGAGCCAACGGGATACCTTCGTGGTTCGTAATGGTCTTCACTGATCTCTCCTGGGTTTCAGTAGGTGAGGGGTCGTCCAGGGGCAGACGACCCCTCGGCTTCAGTCACCGTGCGGGTCTTGGGAGGGAGATCCGAACGGCAGCCGAAGCTGTCCTTCTGCTTCGAGGATCTGGTGCTCAGACGATTGGTCGTCCGTCTGTGCTTCCTCGGGCTCCGGGATCATTGCGTTCATAGCAATTCTCCTTGGTTCTCAGCGCACTGTTGCGCCTTTCGGAGCATCACTTGCTGCAATCAGTTGATCGTGAACGGGTTGTCGCCAGAGATTTCCTGCAACTGGGTGCCGTCAGGCGCCTTGTTCCATTCACGATCGCTCATGTGACCACAGTAGGTGAGGCCCAGAACAACCACGTCGAAGATGGTCAGCGAGGGATCTTCCATGCGCTTGTGGAAGTTCATCTGCAGTGCCTGCTGGGCCCGGCCGATCATCCGCACCGGGACCTTGCTCGAGTCCGAGGTGACGATAGCGTTGAGCGTGACCGAGCCGACCTCGTCTTCCTTGTTCTTGTAGAGAACCTGGCCAGCGACGAGGTGGTAGTGCTTGCGGTTACCCTTGGAGGGCGCAGTGGTAAGGGAATTCATTGTCGTGCTCCGTGTCTGCAGCCCCCCAAAAGTGGGGGGCTGCTGGTCATAGACGTGGGTGCTACCTCATGGCTGGTCTGGGTTTCTTTGGGGTCCCATGAAGTGAGACCTGTTCTAGCTTTAAGCCGGACCCAGTCAACCTAGAAATGAGTATAGTTCCCATTCAATCTATGTAAACTAGAAGTAACTTTGGTGATGGTGTTCGTCAGTGAGCGTGACTGTTTACTATCTCCAAGATTTCTTCCTTGGTTGCTCCATTGGGGATCTCGATCTCCTTAGTCCAGTTCGGATAAAAGATGCCGAGTTTCCCACCCAACTTGACCTGATCATGCCAAATTGCAGGGTCATCCTGCCATTGGACTGCCTTGACCAGATGTGTGTTGGCATACTCTACGACTGCCAGGTCGTCTCTCATGAGAAAGTACTGGGCGTCGTGGATGTGTGCGCCCGGACGAATGTCCAGACGGTACTTACTCTTGCGGACTTTACCCATGAACTCTGAGCCAGCCCGGTTATTGAGCTGACACCAGCTCTGTCCTGCAGCATTACCGGCCGACCGCCCCTCAGCTTCTGCCTCGTATGGCGTCTTGCTGGTGCCGCGGATGACCTGCTTGAGCAGGGGAGTCCGGACCCGCAGCCCGAAAGCTACGGTGATATAGCCGGTCCTGCTGGCCTCATCGAGCTGCTTGTTGATCCACTCGATGCTGACGGCGTAGAGCTCCTGGTACTTGTTGAAGATGTTGAGCGCCATCTCGTGGGAGAAGCCGTTCTTCACCTTCAGCGTGTTGACCGTGCCCTGGTAGGTGAGGGCGAAGGTCGGAGCCTTGGAGTCCTGCCGTTCGGTGGGGTATTTGTCAGCGATCGAGTTGATGCTGACCACCGAGTCCGGGTCGATGTCCGGCATATTCTCGCCGAAGTAGGAGTAAGCCCGGAGACAGTGACCGTCATAGCCATCGGTGTAAACCTTCAGCTTGTTCGGGTCCTTCGTCGTCAGGGCGGAGATCCGATCCTCGAGAGAGTCGAAGTCCAGCCCTGCGAAGAGCCAGCCCGGAGGTGCCTCGAAGCAGCTCTTGACGAGCTTCCCGAGAGCGAGCTTGCCCTTGAAGATGTACCCGTCGAGCCTGGCTCCGAACTGGGCGATGAACGCCTCAGAGACCTTCATCAGGACGTTGGCCGGCAGGTTCTGCAGGTTCGGGTCCGAGCTGCTCAGGCGACCTGAGAGGGTGCCTCCCAGATTGAAGTTGCCGAACAGATAGTGCCAGTCATCAGGGCCCTTCACAGAGCCCTCGAATGCCGGGATGAATGCGGTCAGCAGCTTGTTGACCGCCTTGAAGTCCCGGAGAGCTGAGAGAAACTCGAGGATCGTTGGATCTTTCGTGTGGTTCTCCAGAGCCTCAATGGTGTCACCATCGGTGCTCGGCTGCTTGCTGTCGGTGTATCCGAGAACAGGCAGCTCAGCGATCTGGAAGAGCAGAGTCTGCAGCTGCTGAGACGAGTTCGGGTTGAACTCTTCCCCAGCATCGTCGAGCGTGACACGCTTCTTCTTGAGCTTCTCGTTCCGCTTGATCACCCACTCTCGATTGAGGTGGTCAACCAGCGCATGAGCCAGCGGATTGTCCTGCATGGTTGCAAGGGCATCCTGCTCGATAGCCGAGAGGATCTCCTTCACTTCACCAACCCGCTCGATGTTCATCGGCAGGCCGGTGAGCTGCATCTGGATGATGTCTGCCACAGCCGGCTTGAAGATCCGGATGTAGGGCTCAAGCTGCCCATCGAGGACCATCGTGTCCCAGTGCTTGTCGTGGACATGCCACGTCGCACAGGCATCAATCAGGTTGTATTCGAGGAGCTGATCCAGGGGGATCTTAGTGATGTCCTTGATGTCATCCTGAGCCCAGTTTCCTGCGAAGTCTTGGGCGTTGCCTTTGAGCGAGAGATCGTTGCCCGCACACGAGTTGGTGGCGAGGAAGGTGATGATCTTCGTGCAGTCCCAGTTCCGAAGCATGACATGAAGACCGTCGAGCAGGCCCTCAGTGTCGAGAATGTCCGTCATGAAGAGCTGGTAGATCAGCACGTACACGTCGTAGGTGATGTTGTGCCACAGGATCCGGTGACGGTTCCGGACAAAGAATTGCCGGAGAGCGTCACGGATAATCTTTGCAGACCCATCGTTGCCGACCAGATCGACAGGGAAGGCCACACCTTCGTGCTTGTTCCACGCAAATGCGATGGTTCCGATACCAGCGGAGTGGTGTTTCAGGCTGAAGGCTTCGATGTCGGCCGTTAGAGGGACCTGCATCTGCTCCAGGTTCCAGATCCAGTTTATGATCTCGGCGGAGCTTTTGGGGTAGTGTGCTGTCTTCAGCACATTCTTCCCTGGCTCCACGTAACAGCCGTTCCGGTGAGTGGCGACAGCGAGAACACCCGCAGAAATCTGGGCTTTGATCTTGTCCGGGTCGTAGAAGATGGTCGGGTAATTCGGGACGTAGACCACTTTCCAGTCGCCGAACTTCGAGTCCATGACGTAGCCGACATGAGGCTCGATCTTCTTGGCGCCAGTAAGCACTTTGAAGTAGTCCCCCTGGCCGCAGAGAACGTACTCGACCTTGAGGTCGTTGAGCGTCTCGACCAGTTCCTCGTTGAGGTACTCCTTGATCTCGGAAACGGGAGTCTTCTTCTTCTCCTGGGAGATGTGTAGGTCGATCACGATGACGTCGTCTGTCTCGATCGGGCTGTCCGTGAAGTAGGCCTTCTCGATCTCCGTCTTCCGGATGTCCGGAACCAGGAGAGCAATCGGGTAGGAGCTCTGCACCTCCTCGGTGAAGTGGGCATAACGCATGGGCGACCTCGGCTATGTCAGGAGAAGATCAGCTTGGTGGCTGCGTACTGCTCGATGAGCGGCAGTGTCTTCTCGAATTGCTTCTTGAACCGCGGCAGGGTGGAGACCGTACATCCCGGTGGGTCCATCCGGTCAGGAACCGGGGACAGAAAGTCCGAGATGACGGCCTCCAAGCAGTCCGGGAGGGTATCCCTGGCCTGCTGATCTGTGTCGGCATTGTTGAGCAGATTGAAGATCGTCTGCCGGATGAGCTGGATGTCAGTGTCCAGCACCTTCTTCTGCTCGAGAAGGAGCTCCATCCGATCGTTCAGAGAGTAGTCCAGACCAGGGAGAATGGCGTAGTGTGTCGGGGGATTTTGCTCCCGATAGGCCACACCATCGAAGATGAAGCCGTGAAAGGAACCATCTCCGCGTTCGCAGCTGAGCGTATCATTGTCCTTGGCGATGAGGCCGATCTGGCCTGCGATCCGCCTGTCTTCGTGCTCGAAGAGGTACTGGATCACACGATCCTGGAACTGCTTGATGGTGGCACCAAATGGCATGGTGTCTCTCCTTGGTCTGGGTCTCTGGATTACGCGATCACACCTCCGTATTTCTCGGCCAGTTCGCCGAAGAGGTAGACGCGGATACGGGCCCGGGAGGCTGCTACGTAAAGCATCCGGGCCACCTGGTCGGGGTTGTTGCAGCGACTGATGTCGCCGAGGTCGATGAACACGAAGTCATAGGTGCTGCCCTGCGACTTGTGCACGGTACAGGCATCCCGCATCCGGAGATCCGGGAAGGTACGCTGCAGATCGTAGTAGGGGCCCCACTTCTTGAGCCGGGCGAGATATTTCGTGACGTCCCGGAGGTGATCACGATCATCGATCAGAGGGACCTCATCGATGACACCACCATTGGTGGTCTCCAAGGTGCAGGTGCGATAGCTGATGCTGAAATCGTCACCGCCTTGAGGATCTTCTATCACCAAAATGTAGCGTGTATTAGCGATGTCCTTGATCAGGAATTCTTGCTCAACCGAGAGCATCTGGCCCTGGAGAGGGATCGCCTTGTTGTTGACCACCCGCTCTCCCGGAGTGAGTTCCGGGGGAAGCTGGCGGAGTTGCCGGATGTGGTCGTTGTACTGCAGGACGCGATCATTGGACCACGCAAGAATGCGGGTGTGCGAGACCTGGTTCGAGAAGACCTCGTCGATCTTCGCTTCCATTGCGTCGACATCGAGCAGATCGATGACACCAGGGACGGTGACGATCGGCTTGAAGACGCCGGTCTGGACGGTTTCACGCAACTGCTCGTTGAGCAACAGAAGGGGCGGCTTTTCACCGTTGCCCGACTGCTGGACACGAACGTTTTCCGTGAGCTCGGTGAGAGGCATCTTGTTGCGATAGACCGGCGAAATCGTCTCGAGGACGGGAGCCAGCTGACACTGGTCACCGACATAGACGATCTTGCAGTTCTGGGTGCCGTCGTGGATCAGGTAGTAGAGCGAGCTGTCGATCATCGAGCATTCGTCGATGAAGATGATCTTGTTCTCGTGAACCTGCCAGCCTTTCCCCTTGGTGAGGATCTGCCGGCCGGTCGAATAATCGTCCCGCATCTTCAGGCCGAGAAACGAGTGGATCGTCGAGGTCGGCCGGTTCGTCTGCTGGGACAGGACCTCTGCAGCCTTGTTGGTCGTCGCCGTCATGTGGACTTCGGTGTACTGGGGCTCGATGCCCATGAGACGGCAAGTCTCTTCGTAGCGTGCGATGACGTGGTCGATCAGCTGACCCATGAGGAAGGTCTTGCCGACGCCACCGGGGCCGGAGATATTGTACTCCTTGGCCTCGTCATCGAACAGGAATTCGAAGAAGCCGTCAGCGGCTTCCTGCTGTCCCTGGTTCAATGCGGACGCAGGGGATTGGCCAGTGGGGGCCTGGTACATTGGGAGTTCTCCGGGTTTCTTCTGATGGGCGTCCCCGTTTCCGGAGACGCCCTTGGTCGATCAGATGTTGTTGAGGATAGTCGTGGTCTCGGCATCGGTAAAGCCGAGGGCAGACCAGCCCTTCTTCTTCTTGGACTTGAAAGCCTTCAGCTCAGCCCATTTCTGAGCGTCGAAGAGCTTCCGTGCTTCGTCGGACACGGTGGTCCCGGGCTGTGCCTTGGCAGCGAAGGTGGTCTTCGGTGCCGTCTTCTTCGGTCGCTTCTTCTCGGGCGCCGGCTTGCTGAGGAGCTCGGCCGACTGGGCGAGTTCGTCATCCGACAACTGCGGGAAGCCAAGGGCATCCCAGCTTTTCTTTGATGTCTTCCGAAGCTCGATCAGGAAACGAGCTGCCCTTGCACGATCAACCCGTTGTTGGGACTTATCATCCATCAACTGAATGAGATCTTTGATGTGCTGAGCACGAGATTTGGTCTGGGTGACTTCCTTGCTCACCTTCCGCGGGTCGACGGCCGGAGCCTGTTTCGGCTCAGGACGCTTCGTCCGCTCAATGGAAGTGGCGCGACGCATCTTGGGCTTCTTGGCAGGGGCTGCCTTGGCCTTCGGTGCATCGGTGGGTTTGCCGCGAGGAGTGACCACCACACCACCACCTTTCTGGGCAGTGATACGGACGTTTTCGACCGGTTCCGGGTGATTGCCGGAGATGGCCCGGGCCAGGAGCTTCTGGCCGTCCTTGGTGTTGGTGATGGGCTTGCCCAGTCGCAGCTGGGCGTACATTCCTTCAGTGAGTTCGAAGAGGATGTGATAGCCGCAGACTCGCATCTTGTTGGCGTCGTAGCTCGGAACAGCGATGACGTCTTCCGGAGCGACCTTGCCGAGGATGCAGACATCTCCAGGGAAGCTGCTGATGTAGCCCCGGCGAGCGACATGCAGTCCATTCGAGCACTGCTGCCGGCGATCGGGATCGACCAGCGATGGGTCCATGCAGACGAAGCTGCCGACCTTCTGGGGCACCCTTCTGGTGTGGCAGTCAACGTAACTACCGCCATCCCCGCGGCGGAGCACCTTGTAGATGATGATGCTGCCATCGTCGGCGATCGGCAGGTCCCCGTTCTTCATGAACAGGAGAAGATCGTCGATCGAGTGTCGACGTTGCTGGATCACCTTGGAGA
>Ga0105357_10001312_pt1 | contig 13370 bp, 11 predicted proteins | sample GOMGulsemesocosm_4_FD_83660 | JGI IMG/M metagenome (GOLD analysis project Ga0105357, IMG submission 83660) | Methane-oxidizing microbial communities from mesocosms in the Gulf of Mexico - GOM15B Gulf of Mexico | ecosystem: Environmental > Aquatic > Marine > Cold seeps | place: USA: Gulf of...
AAAAGGCATCACCTTAAAACTTTTGGAATGAATATGAATAAAATCCTGGTGGCCTCTTGTTTTTATGAACTCCCGATTAAAATAGAGCAGCATCTCAAAAAAATGGGTTTATCTGCTGAATTAACGGTGGCACAAAGTGCTGATGAGGTTTTACACGCTTTATCGGAAGTCCATTATGATGGCTTGTTTTCAGAATATGCGATCAATGATATTGATATCTGGAAATTATCTGCACTGGTGCAATCTTCGCGTTTTAATGATTATGCTGTGCCGTTGTATTTGGTTCAGGAAAGCTTCGAAACCGAGATCCCATTGATATTATCTAATGAATATCAGTTTAACGTGATTGCCCTAGAGCAGTTGCCGGAGGTGCTCAAAAAACCTTCAATTCCAGATGATTTCAAGCCTACCTTGCTGGTCATTGAAGACGAGCCGGATGCGGCTAATATAGCCTTTCATGCCTTGGAGGGTAGTTATATTATTGATATAGTTCGGGACGGCCAAGCGGGATACCAGAAATGGCTTGAGCAGAGGCATGATTTAATTTTGTTGGATTTGATGTTGCCAGGGCTTTCTGGCGATCAGGTGCTAGCTAAAATACTGGCTGTTGACAGTGATCAGTCTGTTATCGTTGTGACCGCTTTTTCCGATATTGAAAATCATAAAAAACTAATGATCAATGGTGCCAATGAGTTTTTGGCTAAGCCCTATACCTTGTTAGATTTGCGCAGGTTGTGTCAGTTTGTCTGTAGTCGTGCAAAATTAGTATCAGAAATTCATTATCGGGAAGATAAATTAAAACAGCTCAGTCATCAGTTCTGGTTATGGGATCAATGTGTAAGCAAACAGGACTCTGTCAGCAGCGAACGCGTTAGGCAGCGCATTCAATCTATTATTTCGGTTATTCCTCCCGGTGATGATGAACAGCTTGAACTTTTGCAGTCGGTAGCGTTACGGTAAAGATACTGCCGGCGTCACTGCTATCAACAGTAATATCGCCCGAGAGCAATTCTGCATACAATTTGCTAATAGCTAGGCCAAGTCCTGTACCACCTGTTGGTCGACTGAAACTCATGTCAGCCTGCCAAAAGGGCTCAAATATTTTGTCTTGATCGGCCTTAGAAATTCCGCATCCCGTATCACTGACTTTGATGATCAACTGATGGTGTAGTTTTGACCAGTTAATAGTAATTAGTCCATTTTTGGTGAATTTATTAGCATTGCCGATCAGGTTCATGAGTATATGCATCAACTTGTCTTGATCTGATTCAAATTCGATATTTTCCCCGATTAACTGGATATGATTTCCCGTGCATTGCATCATAGGTTCGATTTTTTCGATACATCTTGTTACCAATTTAGAGACAGTGAAAGTCGTTTGGTGGATCTGAGCTATACCCGATTCAAGGCGTGCATAATCAAGAATTTGGTTGATCTGATTTTCCAAATTTTGAGCACAACCCATGCCCTTGTCTAGAAATTGTTTGGTTTTAGGGTTGGATGTCCCGTTCAGTGATTCTAATGCTAGTTGAGAATAGCCCATAAACGCATGCAGAGGTGATTTCATTTCATGAGAGACTGTGGAGACAATTTTAGACTTATAGCGTGATGCTGAAAGGGCTCCATCCAACGCTGTTTGCAGTTCTGCAGTGCGAGAGGCTACTTTTGCCTCAAGATCTTCTTCCTGAGCTTCTATCTGATCTAGCATCTGATTTAAGTGTTGTCTTAAAGCTAGGATGTCAGCCGGCCCTTCAAATGTCGCCCTGACACCTCGCTTTCCCTGGCTAGTTTGTTTCATGACGGTGGAAAGTTGAAGTAAGGCGCGAGTCAATACATCAGAAAAGTATTGCACAGAGACAAATATGACCAACTCAAAGACAATGACGCTAAAAATACTGAGCCAAAATATCTTTTGAATCATGTTTTTTAGTTCTTGTTTTGATACAGCCAGCTCGACGAAACCGATTAATGATCTTACTGAATTTTTCGAGGGATCATGCTCTATATGAGGGAGAGCTTCGGGTAGATAATAGATAGGTGCATAAAAGCACCAGGTCTTTGTTAAGTCCAAAACAAATGCGTTTTTGAAACGCTCTATTGCACTCTGATTCTCGACAGAATTAAGCCTGCACTGGGTATCATTGTCAGTAGAAGCTAGCATCTTTCCAGATTTCAAGTAGATGCTGGCTTTTTTAATAACTTGCTCTTTTTTAAAATGGCTAGCAATTTCTATGGCTTTATCAGGTGATGCTAGGGTGACGCTGAATTTAGCTGAATTTGCAAACGTTTTTGTGTACTCCTGCCAATAATGTACGGTGTAATCCTGGGTATATTTTGATACGGCCCAATAGATTGCCATCATCATAATACTTGAGGCGAGTGCAATCGCGACAAAGACTGTTAAGCTAAAGCGTTGACGTAAATTTAAGGGCAGGGACATGTTATTTGACCTGTAAACGAAATTGGCTCAGTGCACTGGGTGTAAACTCTAACCCCAGGTGCTTGGCGATGGTGGGGTTTAGGGCGACATGAATATGAGCTAGAGTTTGATAGTCTTGGTTTTTATGTTTGATCACAAAAGACCCTATTTGCCGGCCCATCCCTCTATTGTCGGGATAAAAAGCCATCAAAATACCTTCTTTCAAATGTGCAAGGTTGGTGGATAACAGAATGATTTTTTTCTCCCATGCCAGTTGAGCCAACTCATACAGAATATCTCGATCAAGATCACTAGGCAGCAGGATTGCATCTAACGTGGAGGCGTCCTTATCCAAGAGCTTCCATAATGCTTGCGCATTAATTAATGGATCTTTGTGGTACAGGGGGGTAAATAGGGGTTGGTCTCTAAGGTTTTCAGGGTAAAGGGTGATGCTGGGCTGGATCGGATCGTCAATCACAAATACCTTTTTAACGAAAGGCAGTAATGATTTGATCTTTTTAAGTAATACTCGACTATCAATAGACAGGCTTACACCGGGGTATTCGTCAGGACCAAATAAGGCTGCTGCAACGATCATTTTATTGCGGTAGTCGGTCTGTGTGATTTTTTCGGCCATAGTGCGGCCTAGGACAATAATCTTATCGGGATTGATTTTTTCGAGGTTGACTTCCAGTTGAGATGATTGAGTGTTTTTATCTATAGCTAGGGAGTCGCTTAGTGGGGATGCCTGTTTGATGCCTTCAATAATGTTTGCGTATATTCGTTGCGCCGGCGCTTTGACGTTGGGGTGGATAATGAGCGTGCGAGTACCTTCAGCTCGGCAAGCGGAGCCAGCAATTTGCATGGCAATTAAGCAGGCAATAATTAGGCGCTTACAAATCTCTGGCCTCATGAATACCTTTGATCCTTTTCATTTCCCTGATATAGGATTGATAGTCTGTAAAACGTAGTACATTCTTGGTCCAATATTTAGGGGATTCTATGCCTTGGTTCCATAATAATATCGCTTTTATGGTTTTGCCGCAAAGCTCCAATTGCATGCGAACCTGAGCTACTCGCTTGCTTTTGTAGCTATCAATAACCCTTAATAGTGCTTCGATAGGGTCTAATAAGCCGTCGCTGGAAACCTGGCCTTCAAGTTTGTTTAAGTGTTGAAAAAATTTAATATTATTCTTATCAATCACTACCATAATGAGGGCTGCTGCTAGCACGCCTGATAAAAACAATTCAGAATTCAGGTTAAGTCCATCAAGGGCTGATAATTCATCTTTTAAGGTGTTTATCGCCTTTTTTATATTGATGTCCTGTTTTTCTCGAACGGAACGTTTATCTTGTTGTGCACGAGGTTTACCTCGTAATGCAATGTTAATGGCTTCAGTTATAAATCCCTTGTTGAGCCTGTCCGAGCTAAAGGTAAGGCCCATCTCCTTGTATAAAGAAATAACCAGTTCATGGGGTGGTAGATTTTCCAGCTGTTGGGTATAGAGTTTAGTAGAAAGAATTTTAAATTCATCTTGGGTCAAATCATAAAGATCTGCGGTAATAAATTCTGGTTTTTTCAGTGCACCTGACGTCCACAACTGCAATCGTTGCCTACCGTTTAATTTGTATAGCTGATCTTTTTTTACCCGAATCAATGCGAGGGCATTGAGATAGGGTGATAAGGAAGCAATTGTCTCAATTTCACGCCATTGCAGTTCTGTCGGCCTATTTAGTTGTGCATAGAAACTGGGTTCTTCAATTTCTAACCACTCTTCATAGCGCAATGTAATGCGTTCAGGTATGTTGAGGTGACTGTCCATTTCTTGTTTCATTATTGTTTTTTTATAAAATATGATATATGATCGTAACTGATTGTAGAGTAATGTATTTTTCGTATTTATTTTATAAAATTATTATGATTAAAATTACCATTGTGAGCACTAAAGGTGGTGTAGGTAAAACCACATTAACCGCTAATCTAGGTGGTATTCTAGCTGATTCAGGCTATCGTGTCCTCTTGATTGATGCGGATCCTCAACCCACTTTGTCCAGCTATTATTCCATTCAGCAACGCGCTGATCATGGATTAATGGACTTCCTTATTAATTCAACAACTGGGGATGCAATCAGCCAGACGACTATTGAAAACCTGGATGTCGTGGTATCCGATGATCCCGAAGGGAAATTACGGGACTGGATCCGTGATGCGCCTGATGGTCGTGTGCGTTTAAAGCACATGCTTACCTTTCTGGAAGATCAATATGATTTTGTGTTAATAGACACGCAAGGTGCAGTCGGTCCTTTGCAGGATGCTGCCGTAGCAGCTGCAGACTTTATGTTATCGCCCATTCCCCCAGAAATATTGTCAGCCCGTGAGTTTGTTCGCGGCACTGTTTCCATGATTAAGCGCCTTGAACCCATGGCAAGACTCGGTGCCCCTATTGGCCCACTACGTGGCGTTATCTATCGTCAAGATAGAACCATTGATGCCAAAGTGATCGCAGATGAATTGCGCAAAGCTGCATTTACACCGAGTAAAGGCGCTATCACCATTCTGGATACGGTGATTCCCAGTGCGGTTGTCTATAGGGAAGCTGCCACACAAAAGGTGCCTGTACATCGTCTGGAAAAAGAACGTAAAGGTCCTTCACTCAGTGCAAAAGATACCATGATGGCGCTGGCAAAAGAACTGATTCCAAACCTTCCCGATCTTGGATAAATCATTGACCTAAATAAAGACAGGTATTGAATAAAAGAGGTAAAGACGATGGTGACTAAATTAAAAAAACGCCCCAGTAGTGAGGAAGTCAAAAGCTTACTATTAGAGGGACATTTTGGCTTATCGACCAATGATATACCGCCTTTAACAGATCCTCTCAGCACAACTCAATTGGTGCTGAAATTACAGGATATCAAACCCTATGATAAAAATCCTCGTCGAGAACGAAATCCAGCGTATGAAGAGATTAAAACGTCCATACGCAGTAAAAAAAAGCTGAATAATAACTTCAATGTCACACGTCGACCCGGTGATGATTTGTTTATGGTGGAATCAGGCGGTAATACGCGATTAAGTATTCTAAATGAATTGTACAGAGAGACAGTAGATGAAGCCTTTAATAACGTGCATTGTCTATTTGTGCCGTGGAAATCTGAATCCACGATTTTAACTGCGCATTTAATCGAAAATGAAATGCGCGGGGATATGATGTTGATTGATAAAGCTTATGCCATTCATGCGTTGAAAAAAGAGCTAGAGGCTGAAACTGGTTTGAAAATGTCAGATATAGCCTTTACAAAACTGGCGACTGAAATAGGTTATAAAATTTCAGCTAAACATCTTAGGCGCTTTAACTATGCGATAGGACTGGATCAAATGATTCCTCAAGTACTCCGATCAGGCCTTGGGGGGCATAAGATTGACCACATCAAAAAAGTAGAAAAAGCCTATCAACAGTATTGTGTGGAAAAAACAAACACCGAAAAAGAACAATTTGACGCAGCGTTTATGGCTGTTATGTCAGCTAGTGATACTGATGAAGTCTGGGACTTTGAACAAACTCGACTAGAACTGGATGATCGTCTATCTGAAATATCAGGCATTCGCTATAACTTATTGCGTCTAGAAGTCGATGCCATTCTATTTAATCAAACCATCAATAAAGAGACGTTTTCTGAGCAAACAGATTTTAAGCAGGAGGAAGTGCAAATTGAATCAGTAACACCTATTTCCTTGCAAGCCCAAGGGTCTGTGCCAACGGTCAAGCAGGATGACAATAAAGACTTGCTGACCAAAGCGCATAGTCAGCAAGGTAATAATCAAAACGAAGTAGAAATTGATACAGATACAGACGAGGTAAAACCCGCGTTAGATGAACAGGATAAGAGCACGCAGTTAAAAATATTACGCCAAAAAGGATTTGAATTAGCTTGCAAAATTGCCAGATCAGTAAGTATTGAAGAGAGTGTTATGCCTGCAACATGTGGGTTGGGTTTTTTTATGGAGTCGCCACCTCAGCCGTTAACGCCTGAATCGAAAAGTTATTATCTCTGGTGGCTACTGTTTGGTATTTCAGAGCAAAATGTAAAAAACGAATCACACTATCCGATGTGGGCATTTACCGATTTATATAACCGTTTTGGTGAAGATCAACGTAACCAGGATAAAAGCCTGGAGCATTGGTTTGGATCAGAACCTGGCATAGCACACTTTATGTATGAATTTTTACATCAGCAAGCCATGATGATTGACCAGACCTTTAGCGATGTTTTTCGACTGATGAATAACTGTCGAAAAATACGAAGTACTTTTTTAGCCAATGAAATTTGGGAGGAATACTCATGAAACCTATCGATAATAAATCTGAATATGCTCTAAGCACTTTAATGTTTGTGGTAAGACTGGCTGCAGAGGGGGACTTTAAAACCCCGCTAAAGTTAGGACTCAGTGAACAACAAATCCATCAGTTATTAGCCTTAAATAACCAAGAAATTCATGATATGGCTACCCTAGCTAAAGCAAATTTCATGAATATACAGTTTGACCAAGAAGCCTTAAATGTTGCTCTACATATCAATGCAGCCAAATCCTCGCGCCGAAATGAAATAGTGAAAATGTTGAATGCAGGTGCATCCTATCCTGTGATGCACCATCTCTATGGATTGACCTCAGAAAATATGGCCAACTTCAAAAAGATGATGAACCTGCCAAAAAATGAAGGTAGGCCAGTCAATGCGACAGAAGCTGAAGAACATGAGCTGTGGGAATTGATGAAACCTGCCGAGGGACTTGACAGTGAGGAGTTGGCGCAATTGCTATTAAATGCACATCAAAAAACCCAGGTGAAAATCAATACAATTTGGGGGCTACTGAAAGAATGGTGGGGAGATGAGCAAACCCAACCTCAACAGTCAGCATAAAGTAGTGCATATCAATGAGCGCCGTATTAAATATTTCAGACACGATAAAAACACTCTCTGAACGTATTGAAACTGAAATCAATCGATTAAGTGATGATACGCAAGCGAGTAACCTAAAGGATTCTTTAGTTTTTATCGGCAACTGGCAAGATGCCATCCCCCGATCAATTTGGGTGGATTCTTTATTAACGGCAATTGATGTTCGCTGCTGGGGGATCATTCGCACCCAGGCAGTCAATGGATCTGCTGTCATGTTATCGCTCAATCAGCTGCTTAAAGAAACGTTAGGCTATTCTAACGCTACCATCTCGCGTGTAATCTTTATCTTACGATTAAGCCGCTGGATATCATTATGCTCAACATTGCGTACCCAGAATGGCAAATTTAGAGGGAATATCTATGCTATCCATGACAACCCTGTTTCCTTAGAAGATGCCATTTATTTGGACAGTCATTATATTGAATTTGTAAAAAAACAAACCTCACATAAAAATCATAGTGTCAGTGGTTTGGCAAAATCCGTTTGGCAGGGTATCAGCGACACAGTACAGCAACAAAAAGCCTTTCAGCCCTCCGCAATAAATCAGGGTGTTTACACTGGATTAAATCAATTGGTTAATCAGCAAGGCCCAAAAACCAATCAACTGATCCATGTTTATAATTTAAACCTGGCTAAAAATAGCCATGTTCAAAAATTAAACGAGGCTACAAAACACCAAGTTCAGTTTTTAAACATGGTAAACAAAAAAAATGAAATCAATAAAAATCAACAAGATAGCATCCACGTTCAAAAATTAAACGTGGCCCCTATATGTAGTAGTAGATGTAGTAGTAGCTCTTTAAATAAAAAGACATCAACTACATGTGTCACAGATATTCCTGAACTAGCTGAAAACGAAATTCAGGAAAATTTAATTTATCCCAAAGTATTTAACGCCAATGAAAATAAATTAGCAAAAATGTATTTGCAAAAAATCGAAGCAGAAAGTCGACAAAACTTTTTAGATGAAACGGCCGCACAAATCAAACAACACAGTAAAACCAGCAACCCGATCCGTAATCCCATTGGCTTTCTGGCGTGGTTGTGTAATGAGCACGGCAAAGGAAATACTTACCTGACCAGTGCGTACTTGAAGTGGCAAGAACAAAGAGAAAGAAAAGAGAACAGCGATAAGATGCTTAAACAACAGCAGAAAGAATTAACTGTAGCAGCCTTAAATAAAAGCAGCATAAAACCGATAGTGATGAAAGGAAAACAAGATAAAAACAAGACTTCACCTGAGAATCGCTGGAAAGGAATGAATTATGCGGTTAAGCCCAAATAATTTTGTGGGTGGGTCCGGTGCCTAGGGTAAAGCAATCAAGTTTAGGGTGGTTTTAGGGGTGGGCCCCGGGCCCACCCAAAATTGTAAATAGGGGAGATGGCATGACATCAATATTTGAAAATTAAGAAGTAAAACAATACAGAGACCGATGGGGAGGCGTGAGTCATGCAATCAGATTCAAGCAATCTAGAGAATAGTAATGATTTTAATGTTGCGATAGACAGGTTGCGTTTGAAAGAATTTAAGGTGCTGCTCTAGGTCGTATTAGCAGTAGTGATTTTGTGGGTAGGCACGGTGCCCACCCAAAAGTGTATATAGGGGGACGACATGACATCAATATTTGAAAATGAAGAAGTAGAGAAAATACAGATACCGCACAGGAGCCTTGGTGAACAACCGGGAGGGTTGCGGAGTGAAACCCGAATGACGATCCAAACCCGACAGGCACAAAAGATCGTAGTGGGTCGGCGAAGAGGAAAAGACATACAGCCCATTATTGGCTTACTTGATTTTGGTCGGCGGATGAAATTACTCTGGCTATCAGCACAAGCTGATGATCCCTATGCCGACTGGTACTTGCTAAGAATTGAACAATCAATTAACGAGGCCAAGACTGTTATTGTTGAAAAGAAACAATGGCTGGATGACGTGTTAAATGCCATGGAGGGCTTTGATGTCGGCATTGCGCATTCGCTTGAGCCGATTCAAGTCTCCATCGTGTTTCAAAACCCCTACGGTTACATGGGGGCTTATCTGGTTTTTGATTATGATGCTTTGTGTTGTTCTGTGTTTACCGCCAGCCACATCGGTTTAATTGACCGAAAAATGGCCAATAGCATCATGAATGCAGCAGGTAAATCAATACGACGAACGTTTGATCTTGTAGCGAAGTGGAAGTTTACTGGCGTTACACGTGAAGATATTGATCTTAAAACACCCATTGGCATACGTGCGATTGAAACCTATGGAGAGTGTCCTGAACCCATACTGAGCAAAACTAAACGAGCCACAATATCCCCTGAGATTAGAGATAAGCCAAAACCGGTTAGCATTACAGTAAAGCAAAAAAAGGTTGATAACAGCCAGCGAGAAACACTTCAATTCACTGTGCCAGACGCTAACGAGGCGATTGAAAAGCAAATCCCCGCGTCAGAGTCGTTATCACAATAGGTAGATAACACGACTTACAAAAGGCTTTAACCTTTTAAGGGTAAGGGGGCTCATTGATTAAAAACCATTACCATTAAAAAATGCAACAGCAGATAAAATCCTTATTACCGTTTAAAAGCACAACAGGAGCCTGGCGCAGAATTGAGACGCTTGAAGCAGAAAACCGTCAAGTGGTCAAAACTATGATGGAAGTTGCTCATTATTTTAGGCAGGTGATTGCTGAACCACGAGAAATTTATCTCAGTGTTCAGGAAGTCCGCTCATTAACCGTGTATATACGCTGGCGAAAAAAAGGTGTGAAAGGTCATCAATCGTATCTAATGCTTAATAGCCTAGTAGGCCAGGACTTTTTACTGCGCCAGTCACCAGCAGCACAACAACTGTATGTGCGTTTCAATCAATGGGCACTGGATCTAAACCTAGCCCATTCATTACGCTTAAATGAGATCAGGCGAATCAAAAAATATTTACAGGACCTGCAATAGCAATGGGTTGAATTGCAAGAGATAGAATAGCAATTGATGGTTAATAAACCTAAGCCACTGACATTAGGCTTTTCAGTATCAATTGAACGCGAAATTGCTAAGCTAATCTGAAAAATAGGTAATAGCAGATGACTAAAGGTGATCAAAATGATAAATGAATTTCAAGGGTTAGGTAACTTAGGCACAACCCCAGCTCTAAGTCAGGTAATGGTCGGTGATGAGCAAAGAAAGGTCGCTAATATGCGCATCTATTTTGACCGTCCAATAGGGCAGGACTTTAAAGACAAAGGCGGTTTTTGGTTAACGGTCGATATTTGGGGATATCGTGCAGAAGAAGCCAAACGCTTATTAAAAAAAGGCGCTCGCGTTTTTGTCAAAGGCACCTTACGCCTAGAAAGCTGGACTGATGAAAACGATCAAGCCCAGGTAGAATTACGATTATCAGCTGATTATTTTTTTATCGATACTGTTTGTATCGACAGTATTCACTATCGAGAAAAAAAGCCAACGACTGAGACAAAAAAAGAGCCACGGGAACACGCATAAAATAATGCTGGGATAAAGCCATTGAGATGATCTTCAACCTAGACCAACAGCCCTTTGACAATTTCGACTCAGCCTCAAAAATGCGAGATGTGCTGATCAAAGAAACCGAACACCGGTATCAAGTCGAACTATTTGAAGCAGGCAATGAAGCCGCTGGATTTGTGATTAAAAGAACCCCGCAATCATCCGTGAATGATACAGGCTATCCAACTAACACGACTGAGAAGACGGGAACCATTAGCACCAAGATTTATCACCCGGCATTAAGAACTTACCTCCTGTACTTCCCGCTGGCGATACTTGCTTTACTGCTGACATTATTTGCAGTTGAATTATGGAGCGTAATGTTATCGATTTTAGACATCAAAGGCCTCCCGGTCTGGATTGATGCAGACCTATTAATCCATAGCACACAAATAATTGGTACTGCAGGCGTCAGTTGGATAGTGTCAGCGGTATTGATTAATTATTACAGTACCGTTTTAGTTATTGATTCTCATGGACTGACCTTTAAACAAGGCATTTTAACGCGTGATGTCACCCATATACGTTTTGCAGAAATACGCACGGTAGGACTAAGACAAGGCTTATTAGATAGATTGCTCAATATTGGTATTCTGGAGTTTGCAGCCTCTGGCACGGATGATGTAGATATTCGCTTTATCAATATCGCTGACCCAACCGGCGTCAAAGCAGAAATAGCAGCCCTTATTGAGCAACAGACCCAGACCTAACGTCAATCAAACAAGTGGGTAAAGAGAAACAAAATGAAGCAACTGTATTTATGTGAAAAACCCAGTCAGGCAAAAGATATAGCACGTGTGCTAGAGGCTAATCAGCGAAACAACGGTTATTTTGAAGGCAATCAGGCGATAGTCACCTGGTGCTTTGGTCATTTACTGGAAATGGCTGCACCGGATGATTATGATCCACAACTCAAACAATGGCGACTGGACACCTTACCCATCATTCCAGATCCCTGGCAGTTAAAAGTCAGAAAAGAAGCCAAGAAACAATATCAAATTATAACCAGTCTATTCAAACAAACCTATGAAATAGTCATCGCAACCGATGCCGATAGAGAAGGCGAAGCCATTGCCCGAGAAGTGATGGAAAAAGGCGGCTGGAAAGGACCCGTAAAACGGCTGTGGTTATCCGCACTGGATGATAAAAGTATACAACGGGCATTAGACAAATTGTTGCCAGGGGAGCAAACTGAAAACTTATATCATGCTGCCTCAGCACGGTCCAAAGCAGACTGGCTAGTCGGCATGACATTATCCCGTCTTTATACCTTATCAGCCAGACAATCAGGGCATGATGGCGTGATGTCAGTTGGCCGGGTACAAACACCCACCTTAAAATTAGTGGTAGATCGTGACCGCAGTATTGAAGGCTTTAAGCCGATAGCGTATTTTGAAGTACTGGCTGATTATAAAACCAGCGGGCAGGGCAGTGATGTCTTTACCGGAAAATGGCAAGACCCCGATGCACAGGCCGATCCAGAGCGCCGCTGTCTCAGCCATTCATCGGCGCAGCTTGTGGCAACACGCTGTCAAGGCAAAGAGGGACGAGTCACAGCCGCCACGACAAAGACAATCAAACAAGAACCACCCCTGCTATTTGCCTTATCGACATTGCAACAAGAAGCCTCAAAACGCTTTGGCATGGGCGCAAAAGCTGTTTTAGATGCTGCCCAAGCACTGTATGAAACCCATAAACTGACCAGCTACCCCAGAACCGATTGCCAATATCTGCCACAATCTCAACATGAAGCAGCAGCAGAGATCATCAGCAACTTACAAGAAAGGAAACACTATCAGAACATAGCAAAACAGGCAGATGCAACGATTCAATCTAAAGTCTGGAATGATAAAAAAATCACCGCGCATCATGCCATTATCCCAACCGGTAGCAAACGTACCACACAACTGACAGAGACAGAAGCAAAACTCTACGACTTGATCTGCAGACGCTATCTGGCACAGTTTTATCCAGCATATCAATTCAATCAAACCCATATTGAAATAACCGTAGCAGACACCGTTTTCCAAACCACAGGTAAACAACCGCTTGATCAGGGCTGGAAGGTGACCTTACAGGATGCTGATAGCAGATGCGGAAATGAAAAAGCAAAACAACTAGCAAATATTAACAAAGAGGACAGCGTCAAAGTAATAGAAACCAGAATAGAACAAAAAAAGACTCAACCGCCTGCACGTTATACAGAAGGCACCCTGATTCAAGCGATGAAAAACATAGGAAAAACCGTTGAAACCCCGACATTAAAAAAACGGCTAAAAGATACCTCGGGTATTGGAACAGAAGCCACACGCGCATCAATTATTGAAGTCTTGTTAAAACGCCAGTTCATCAGCAAACAAGCCAAGAAAAACCTGATCAGCACACAGCAAGCCCGAGCGCTAATCGATGCACTACCAGAACCCGTCAAAGATCCTGCAACCACAGCGGTATGGGAACAGGCACTGGAAGATATTGCCC
>Ga0105357_10001314_pt1 | contig 13364 bp, 8 predicted proteins | sample GOMGulsemesocosm_4_FD_83660 | JGI IMG/M metagenome (GOLD analysis project Ga0105357, IMG submission 83660) | Methane-oxidizing microbial communities from mesocosms in the Gulf of Mexico - GOM15B Gulf of Mexico | ecosystem: Environmental > Aquatic > Marine > Cold seeps | place: USA: Gulf of...
ATATGGGATAAACCCGGAGCGCTGAAGCGGGTTCGCAACCGCGAAGACAGACTGTTAAAACTGGTGCAAATGTTCACCGCTGATATGCCCGAGAGAATGGAGCGCTTAATCCAAGCACTCAGCCGCCAAGACATCGCAGCTGTGGCCAAGATATCACACCTCATCAAAGGCGTCGCAGGTAACCTCAGCGCAGAAAAACTAACCCAGCAGTGCAAAGAACTGGAGCAAGCATGCCGCAAGCAAGACACAACTCCGTTCGCCAAGTTACAGCAGCCCATACAAGAAGACTTCAAGCAGCTTATGACCCAACTGGAGGCCTTTGTAAGCTCACAACAAATTGAAAGCGCACCTTAAGGCCGACATAAAAAGGGGAGGCATATCGCCCTCCCCCAAAAGTGATCACAGGAAACGCGAGTTAATTAAACTGCTTAGTGACGGATAAACCATAGGTTCTAGGAGCGCCATAGTTACGCACACCAAAACCCAGTGTTGAAGTTTGATTCAAGCCGTGACTAACATACGTCTTGTCCGCGAGGTTTTTACACCACAGAGAAACATTCAAATCGTCCACCAAGTACAAAGAAGCACGACCATTCAGCACCCAATAAGACTCTTGCGCCAACAAAGGATCATTAAGTGAGTCGCGGTAGGATGCACTCTGATAGCGTCCATTTAATGAAAACTCTGCTTCAAGACCTTGACTAAGTTGAGCGTCGTAGGTGAAACCTAGCTGAAGGGTTCTTTTAGGTGAATCGGGAAGGTCATTGCCGTCGAAGGCAGAATTAGTAGACCCTGAAGGCGAAGACAGCTCTGTTTGCAGTAAACCCAGACCCGCAGAAATTGATAAGCCTTCAGCAACCGCGGGTTTATATCGTGCAACGGCGTCAAGGCCATAGATATCAGCGCTGTCAATATTGCTAAGCCTTTGTATCGGCAGCGCCCCTGAATCATCTCGAATAAACGTTTGAACATCTTGATAATCATAATAAAAAGCATTTAGCTCATAACTTAGGCCAAACTGTGGCAGCTGGCTTTTTAAACCCACTTCATAAGAACGCAAGGTCTCCTCTTCGTAAGGCGCCAGCTGCAAAGAGTCTGTGGCTATGCCGGCAAAGAATCCTCCGCTCTTGTGTCCCTCAGTTGCGGAGGCATAGAGCAGTGTTGCATCAGAGGGTTTCCAATTCACACCTAATTTCCACGAAACATTATTACTGTTAATTTCCTCATCAACAGCGGCTACGGTAATGGGAGCTGACCCCATGGGGGCCATGGTTAAATAGCTTCCACCTACTTCGGTCGCTAGGTCCTGGGTAAAACCTACGTTCGCTTTCTTTTCATCAGAGTAACGCAAACCCGTGATAATCGTTACATCGTCACCAACAAACCAATCTATATTGGCAAAGAGGGCCATAGAGGTGGTGTCTTGGTCGGCCCGACTCAACGTTGTCGTGTTGAACATCCCGACATCGCCGTTATAATCTGTTTTAACTTGATCATTTGCATAGAATGCCCCCAACTGCCACACCATACTGTCATTATCATTCGACAGGCGAAACTCTTGCGAAAACTGACGAACCTCATCGGTATTACGGAAGTCCGTCAACGGCAGAGGGCCGCCATCCACATCCATCGAATTTTCTCTATCGAATTCGATATAACCGGTTATAGAAGCCAAATCTGCAAACCCAAGATCAGTCTCGAGTCGAAGTGTCGCGGCTGTTTGGTTAACGTTATAGTTTGGATTGGCAGACCAATCCCCCTTATAGGGGTCATTATCAGTATCGGTATATCCGGTAAAATCAGCACAGTGAGGAGAGCCAGGGCAATCGCTGAAGCTTGAAGTAGGAAGGGAGCCAAAGAACTCGGAAAACCCTAACTCAGAGTTAATCTTTTGCTTCTCGAGCTTTAGCAGGGCGCTACTGGAATCGTAGGGAGATAGCCACAAGCCTTGCAACCTAACCGTCAGCTCATCGCGCTCACCCACATTCGAATCAGTCGCGCGATTCTCCCAAAAACCTTCCTCTTGAGAGACATTTTTAACGGCTAGCCGTACGCCAAAATTGTCGCCCACGGGTGCGTTTATCATTCCCTGGGTTTCGGTGGTGTCATAGCTGCCAACACCGGCATCAAGTTGGGCGCTGAAACTATCCAGATCAGGGGCAGCGGTTCTAAAATTCAGCGCGCCGGCCGTCGAGTTACGCCCATACAGTGTCCCTTGAGGGCCTTTAAGCACCTCAACACTGCTCAGATCAATAATTTCTGTGCTCATTAGAGCCAGTGAGCTTAGGGAAACCTCATCGATGTAAACACCCGCGGAAGGGTTATTGATCGCGTTAAAGTCATTCAACCCGACACCTCGAATTGTAATAACCGGCATCAGTCCGGGCTGATTTTCTTTGATGGCGGTATTTCCGCTGAACAATACGATGTCGGTCACCTTCTCAACGCGATGATCTCGGATCGCCTGCTCGTCCAATACCGACACGCTAATTCCCACATCCATCAGGCTCTGATCTCGTTTTTGCGCGCTAACGATAATCTCCTCCAATAAATATTCTGTTTCCTGCTCAGTGCTCGCCGTGCAATTGGCACCGAAGGATGCGGCAGCTATAGCCAAAGATAGGGCGCTCACCGGCACCAACCCACTAGCTCTATTGCTCATTTTATTATCATTCATTGAGTTCTCCCCTCTACCATCTTGTTATTTGTCTAATTGGTATGCGCAAATTTACTACCGTAAAACTACGAGGTCAACCATTTATCGACACATTGGTATGCAACCTGAACGCTAATCCCTTATAATCTCGGACATAAAGCACCCCTATTACGGGTTACGGAGATGTTCATATGCCTTTAGCCGCTAAAAGCCCCCCCATAAAAAATAAAAAAGAAATAAAGTATCAACGAATCTTGGGAGCAGCAGCCTTTCAAATGAACGAAAAAGGCGCCACGTCTGTAAGCCTAAATGGGGTCGCAGAGGCCATAGGCATCACGCGTAACGCTCTTTATTATTATTTTAAAGACAAACAGAGCTTGCTTTACGCCTGCTATCTAGACGCTGCAATGACAACAGCGAAAAACCTGAGTGAAATACAGGATTTACCTCTAACGACAGCTGAAAAATTGCGTGACTTTATGGAAAGAACCCTTACCGCAGGAGGTTATGAAAAGGCCATTTTGAGCAATTTGGACATTTTGCTGCCGCCTCAGAAAGACAAGGTCGAAGCACTGATTAATCACAATACACATCAGCTCGAACAGATAATCGCCCAAGGCATAGCGAACGGAGAACTCCGAAAGGTCGACTGTCAAATAGCAACTCAAGTCCTGTTGGGAATACTGAGTTGGGCTCGGCTCTGCCACCAGTGGCAAAATTTGGACGGCGAGTTTGCCACTAATCGTTGGAAAGCAACCACTGAATTACTATCAGACATATTTCTATATGGGCTGAGCACCGATCCAGACTATAAGCCTGTAAAACCAATATCAGTCCAAGAAGCTTTAAAACGAGAAGTCGATGTTTTTGATTCAGTGGCCATCAGTGAAGAGAAGCGCCTGCGGATAATTGAGCTGGCATCGCGAGTCTTTAACCAGAGAGGTATTGATTCAACATCAATGGATGACATTGTTGAGCAGATTAAGGCTACCAAAGGGACAATCTACCACTATTTTAAAGACAAACAATCGCTGGTTAATGCATGTTTTAATCATGCCTACGAGCAGTATGAGTTTTTTTTGAATGCGGGCCTGAAAGAAGATACAAGTTTCATTGATCAGCAATATACGATCCTTCACTTGAACTGCCAGGCTCAGGCATCTAAAAGCCCTCCTTTAACCCCGCAAGGAGGCGTATCAAATTTAGCGTCTGTATTCGCCGCGCGCTCAAAGAAAATCGCATTCAAAATGCATAAAATTCAGCTCGAGGCTATCGCCAGTGGACAGTACAGAAGTGTCAATAAATTAAGCGTAGAGCTGGGGGCTGGAGGCTTTTTTTGGATACCCTCTTGGATAAAAGACCAGCCAGCGGTTGACCCCTCGACACTAGCTGACGAGATATGCAACATTTCCTTCTTCGGGGTTATGATTCAAAAAACACTAGCAGATTAGACGCATGATGAAAGTTCCCAGCGTAACGAAGAATTAGAACTTGTAGCGAGAACGGTGTAACGGCCTATCCTTGATGCCGTAACCGGCCAGGACAGGCAGCATGAATAGCAAAGTTCGTTAATATTCAAAAGACCCTTTCCGCCTCGGTCGACAGCTAAACTCTCAGCCGCTATGCAAGAAATCGGCGATGTGTTCTGGGCATTGTAGTGGTCAACTAAAACTGGCCAACCCGTTATATGCTTTCTTGTATTCTGTTTCGGCGGCTAATGGTAATAGCCCTCCGCTATGCTGATACCGCCGCTAGCGATTGTATAGCCAGCAATGTATTGCGTGATCGCGTTGACGCCAATTGCAAACAGGAAACAGGAAACAACCTGCCTTTAGCATCCAGTCGATTTTATAAAATCAAAGAAATTGTTCGGCGGGTGCCTTATCCCTGCAACTTTTTCCGGGGCTAAGATTTTTCTGTATCCCTTTGCATCATAATAGTTGTCGAACTATTTCTCCCGTGCAGTGACAGCCTTGATCGCTATGGAAGAGCAGGCCTTTGGGTTACCCTCGGCTTTCGTGCATCATCCTTAATGCTTTCTTGTCCCGCTTCGAGACTCACCTTCAACAAACCGGCACGGACTATGTCGCCCGTTTTGAGCAGACTTTCGAAGCCCAAACCCGCGACACGAATTTTTCTTCCATTAGCGCCCCGTTAAAGAGCGTCTATCAGCTCTATCAAGGTGTTCTAGGACGACATCCTGACAAGGATGGTTTCGAGCATTGGCTCACAAACATAAAACTGGGGAGCACTCAGGAGCAGATTGCCGAGGGCTTTATTGGGTCAGCCGAGTTTATCGCCGCTGCGGGGTCCGAGCCCGGCACAGAGCCAACCTTTGACCAACTGCTGACGAGCTTATATAAGGTCGTACTGGGTCGTGACTATGATCAGGGAGGCTACGATCATTGGTATGATTTACACGTCAATCAGGGAGCGGCTCTGGGGGTAGTGGTGACTGGTTTCACTAATTCGGTTGAATTTTCCAACAGCATTGCCGCCGAAAAGCAGGGCTGGCTCAGTGCAACCTACGGGCCTAATCTCGTTGATATGGATTTTACAAGTCTGTTTAGCGCCGATCAGGTGGATGACATCAGGCTGGTGGGCGTCAATTATGATCCCAACCTAGACCTAGGCTATAGCGGCACGATTCTGTAAGGCTCGTTATCGCGATTACTCATCATGCCACCTTGATCTCGACATTATTTCTGTCCGGATTAAGGTGTACTTCATCTGCTAACGCCTAGTTTCGAGTGTTGCCACTCCAGCGCTCAGGGTTCTTCTACGTTGAATTCGGCGTCAGGTATTGGCGGTACGGATTACCTTTCAAAATGCCGGTAGATCGCTCGTTAAAAAGCGCAGCTAACTAGTAATAACTTCTTCACTATAAACTCTAACGAGCGCTGCGCTCTAGGTCAGTGCTGGTGAACCGACAGCGCAGCAACAATTCATTCGAACAGCCATAAACTCGGCAACTCTGCGGATATTAGCTAGACTAAAAGGTTTAATGCAAGGATCGATGCCTGCCGCATGAACAAACTCATCCACAGTTCGAACTTCAAAATAGTCACCAGCTTCCTACTGGCGACTCTGGCGCTGCTGACACTGCTGGGTTTTGTCCTGCAGAGTGAGCTGCGCTGGACGCTGGAACAGGAAACCCAAAAGCAGATGGTCGCCAATGGCAACACCATCATCTCCGAACTCAACCGCCAAACAACCCTGATCAACAGCCTCGCTACGAGCCTAGCCTCCAGTATCGAAGCACTAGGCTACTCACCTGAGATCTACCAACAGCTACTGCCAAAGCTCATCGACAGTAATATTGCCGAAGACCTGGTCGCCGGCGGAGGTATTTGGCCAGAACCCTATCAGCTGAATACCGAGCAGGAGCGAGCCAGTTTATTCTGGGGCAAGAACAGCCAGGCCGAGTTGAAGTTTTTCGACGACTACAACCAGCCAGAGGGACGCGGATATCACCACGAAGAGTGGTATGTTCCCGCTCAACACCTACAACCCGGAAACTGCTACTGGTCGCGTTCCTACACCGACCCTCACTCCCTGGTGCCCATGGTCACCTGCACCGTTGCCATGCAGAAGCACGACGCCTATATCGGCGCCGCTACCATCGATATGAAGCTCAGCGGGATGCAGGAGTTCCTCAACGAACAATCGGCGGCCATAGGCGGTTATGTCTACCTGATTGATCAAAACAACAAGTTCATCACCTTTCCGAAAACCTCTTACATCAAGCACAGCAACGGCCTCGACAACATCACCAGCGCGGAACTCGGCGCCACACAACCAACCTTTCACGCGATTGCCGAGCGACTTAAAAACCTCTCGAAACAAACCCTGAGCCAGCGCTCTCAACATCTCCTGCAGCAGAGCACCGCACAGGATATGGCTCAACGCAGCGATCAAGTATCGTCCGAACAGTCGCTGATAATGGCGGCGGCCATACTAAACCCGAATCTCAATGCCAATCGCTACAAGTCCAACAACCTGCTCAGTAGCTTCCAACTGGAAAGTGACCTGATTCTCCGAGAACAGGTCAACGTTTCCATCTTTCATGTACCCGACACCTACTGGAAGCTAGTCATCGTTACCCCTACCTCCAACGACTTCAAAGCTATTTCCAGTATCATCAGCAAAACATCCAAACAACTGATCATCCCCAGTAGCGTGATTATGCTGCTGTGTTTCCTCTTCATCCACCACAGTTTTATCCGCCCTCTGACCAGAATTAGCAATCATCTTAAAGACAGCACCTCTAACCCGGAACACGAGTCACTGCTCGGCGATTATGGCCAGGGAGATCTGGGCAGACTGGCGCAACACTACAATAAAAAAACCCAACTGGTAAAAAACTCACTGCTTGAGTTACAAAAAACCAACCACCAGTTGCAAATTCATGCCCGCCACGACTCTATAACCGACGAGCGTTTGAGGATTTTCTCAAGGACACCCTCCACAGCCTTGATAAAAATGAACGGGCAATTTTCTATGTCGACCTGGACCAATTCAAAGTGGTCAACGATACCGCTGGCCACAGTGCCGGCGACCAGTTGCTCATAGACATCTCCGAGCAGATTATACTGGCGCTGCGTGATGAAGATATCTTGGCTAGGATAGGCGGTGACGAGTTTGCCTTGATCGTCAATGCCAGAACGATTGAGTCGGCTCTGGCGCTCGCCAATCGAGTGAGACAGGTTGTCTGTGACTACGATTTTGTATGGCAGGGGCGAAAGTTTTCAATCAGCTGCAGTATTGGCGTGCTGCATCTCAGCACTCTGGAAGGCGATCAAGAAAAAATTCTCAGCAGTGTCGACTCGGCTTGCTACGCCGCAAAAGATGGCGGAAAAAATCGAGCTCACCTCTACCTGCCCGAAGACAATAAGTTGATACAGCGCAGCGACGAAATGCAGAGCCTGATAGAGCTACGCAGCGCAATCGAGGAAAGCCGTTTATTCCTAGAGTACCAGCTGATTCAATCTCTGACTGGCGCAGAGGCATCCGGGTTCGAGGCACTGATCCGCATCAAAGGCCTGAATGGCGACACCATCTACCCAGACAAATTCATGCCGGCCGCCGAACACTATAATGCCACCTGGCAGATTGATGAGTGGGTTATCAAACAGTGTATCGAGGAGTTTTCACACATCATTAAAAACCTCGACGTCGGATTCTGCTCTATCAACCTAACCGCCGACGCCGTCAACAATCCAAACCTGCTACAGACCATTAAATCCGCACTGAAAAAACACAAGATGGATGGCGCCCACTTCTGCTTTGAAATCACCGAGACAAGTGCCATTACCAACATAAGCACTGCGCGACAGACCATTGATGAGATTCGCAACCTGGGCAGCAGGATAGCCCTCGATGACTTTGGCACAGGCATGTCGTCCTACGGCTACCTGCGAGAGCTGCCCATAGACTACCTGAAAATAGACGGCTCATTCGTGCGTAACATTGTCAAAAACTCGGTGGACTACGCCTTCGTAAAATCGATCAAAGATATTGCCGAGGCCATGGGCATAAAGACCGTCGCTGAGTGGGTCGAAGACGAAGAGATACTCTGTTGCCTGCAATCCATTGGTATCACCTACGGCCAGGGCTTCGGCATCAGCAAGCCCCTTTCTCGTCAAGCCTTACTCGATAACCGCGACGATATAAAGCAGGCTCAGGGGTAACGCCGCCTTATTCAAACGCCTTGGCGCGGCCAAACTTTCGCACTTCAGGACGCGCCTGATCCAGCGCTTTAGTCAACCGTGTGTAAGGTTTTTGCCTGCGCTCTAGTGCTCTTAGTTCGATTCGATTGGGCCGCTTTCCAGCTGCTGCTGTGCCATCAGTTTCAATAATTCCGCCAACCGATGTGCGTCAAAACTCGCACCCTGCTGTCGATAAATCAACCACAGCTTGCAGGCATCGCATCAAATTTCTGACACGACCTAACCGCGGGTTCATCGAACTAGGAATGGGCCGGAGACATCACACTCTCACACACAAACGAAGGTTGTCTGTGCTTAGCCGTGGCGACCGATGCCTGCTCACGATCGGCACCTTGGCGATGCCATTTAATTAAGAAAGACTGTTCATGGGCTGCTCTATCAATAGGTAGTGACCCATTTCATTCGAACAATTCGGGCCGACACGGGAGCACAAAAGACTCCCGCACCGTATTTACGCCGCTGGATAAATGGTTAGCCGATGAAATGGGCTTCGTGATAACGAATCAAACTATTCATATATGGCGGCGAGCAAAGGAAATGTTCGCGGATCGCCAACAGGGGCGCTGCTCATTCGATTCATAACGTAAGAAAAGCCAATTTTCCGGTCCGGATCGGCAAAAGCAATCGCGCCGCCAAAACCTGAATGCCCAAACGTATTGAGGTTAGGCCCATAGAGATTCATTGTATTGAGCAAGAAGCCATTAGCCCATCGAGCCTCCATGTCAAAAACCTGGTCAACGCCTTGAACCTCTTTGGTCAACGCCAACTGGAGGGCGTCCCTACCCAGTAGGTGCTTGCCGTTGATTTCACCACTGGCCACTGCTGCGCCAAACAGGGTTGCTAGCGCTTTGGCAGAACAAAAACCATTGGCTGAAGGAATGCTGGCAGCACGCCATTCATTGGAGTTGGCTGCAGCTGCTAGCATGGGTGGGTTCTCCAATACGGCCGTCTTAACCTCTGTGAGTTCTCCCGGTACAGCGACAGTCTCTCCATCCGGAGGAGGAATAATTGAAGCTGACCGCTCACTTAAGGCTGAAGGGAGCCCAATATGGATGTCCAGCCCCAAAGCTACGTGAAGCTCTTCATGGACGAACTGCTTCAATGATCGCCCATCAACGCGACGCATAATGGCATCCGCTAGAATACCAACCGTCATGGCATGATATCCGTAATGCTCTCCCGGAACCCAAAAAGGCTTCATCTGTGCCAAGTAGTCTGCGGATCGCTCGATGCTGTAATAATCTTCCATGGTCGCCGGCTTACGAAACCCGCACAAGCCGGCCTCATGGGACAGCACCATGGAAATAGTGACATCTCCTTTCCCTTGGGCTGTGAACTCAGGCCAGTAGTCAGAAACTCGGTCTGAATAAGCAATCTTGCCCCGTTCAACCAACATAGCAAAACAAAGAGCCGTTACGCCTTTTGTTACGGACCACACATTAACCAGCGTGTTTTCTTGCCAGGCTTTAGGGCTATCCTCTGCCACCAAACCCGCCCGGAGATTTACAACGAGCTCATCATTCTCCACAAGAGCAATAGCCGCGCCAACCTCCCCCGAACTTTCAAAATTCTCAGCAAACGCATCCTTCAGCGCACGGTATCGTGTCGAGCACTCGCCCTCGATGACTATTTTTTTGTTCATACCATACCCCTTAAAATTAATTCACCACGGCCAGAATAGTGGTGCCATGGTGTTACAAGAATACTAGACAGCTAAATTGTAAGGCCCAATATATTTACAATCAACACTTTTGAAAGTCGTAAGCGTAAAATAACTCAGAGGGTTATAGCTTATTATTATATAAACCTCCATGCACCTGCGCTTGTCGAGCGCATGACGACTGAACAAATCTCAATAGCGGCTCTCTTATCTGGCAGTCCGGCGCTATAAGTACAGCGGACCTCAATGGCGATATTCGACAGTACATTTCTCAGGTAATCGCCTATAAATAGGTGGATTGTTCCGACAACCCCTTCTCTTCGGAAAATATCCTAGACCAGGATAAAGATAGAGCCGTATGTAAAACATAAGTCAGTGTTCACAATCTCAAGAGATATTGCCTTGCTAGGAGGGGAAATCGAAGCTTTAACCTATGCCCCTTATAAACACCTAAGGGCTAAAACAGTTGACTCATAATTTTACTGTAGTATATTTTAGAATACCCAGAAGTAAGCATTTGGAGTGCCTGCAGCAAGCGTTTTTTTGAATAAGGAAAAATACTGTATTCCAGTACAGGTGTTAGCAGCATCTCCTCGCTCTGCCAGAAGCTCGTGGCGCCTCTAGTAATTGGAGGTGTAAGGGCTGTTGAGCCTCAGGTGCGGCCGTATTCAGCGACAGGGTGAATCGATACGGCTAAGCGTTAGCAGAAAAGGATAAACCCGAAATTGGAGATGAGAAACATATGAGTAAAAACAGAAAATTCGATATCGTCGTATATGGCGCGAGTGGTTTTACAGGAAAGTTAATTGCTGAATACTTGGCGAAAGAATACCCCAGTGGTGAATCGGGCCTGCGCTGGGCAATTGCTGGACGCAATGCAGAGAAACTTTCAGAAGTGCACACAGAGCTAGAGTTGCCAGAGACCACGCCCATTCTGGAGGCGGACTCAACCGATCCTCAATCTTTAAAAGTAATGGCTGCGCAAACAAAAGTGGTGTTGACCGCTGCCGGGCCTTACCAACTCTATGGCTCAGAGCTGGTCGGTGCTTGCGCCGAAACGGGTACGGACTATGTAGACCTATGTGGTGAGCCTGACTGGATCTACAAAATGTTACCTGCTCACTCAGAAGCGGCTAAGAGAAGCGGAGCGCGCATTGTATTCTCTTGTGGTTTTGACTCGGTTCCATCTGACCTGGGTGTCTATAAATTACAGGCCTTAGCGCGTGAACGCTTCGGAAAATCTGTGTCGCAGGTCAAAGGCCGTGTACTGAAGATTCAAGGCTCTGCATCGGGCGGCACAATTGCATCTGCCCAAGCGTCTTTGTTAGCCGTGAAGGAAGACCCCAAAGTAGGTGAAGTACTCATGGATCCCTTCGCGTTGACGGGCGGATATATAGGTCCCAAACAACCGGCAGGTCATAAACCAACCTTTGATGAAGACCTCAATAGTTGGGTTGGACCGTTTGTGATGGCCACGATCAATACTAAGATTGTTCACCGCACCAACTCGTTGCTGGGATTGAGGTATGGGGAAGACTTTCTCTATGACGAGATGGTTGCTGCTGGTCCAGGCGAAAGGGGTAAGAAGATAGCGCAGGGTATCGCTAAAGCTGGCGGAGCATTTATCGCAGGCGGGGATCTGCCAGGCCCAGGTGAAGGCCCGAGTCGCGATGAGCGGGAAGCAGGCCATTATACTGTTTTGTATAGCGGTCTGGTGAGCAGTGGCAGTAGAGTCAGTATTACGGTCAGCGGAGATCAAGATCCGGGTTACGGCTCTACATCAAAAATCATTGCAGAGAGCGCTGTGTGTATGGCCTTAGATGGTGTTGATGTAAGCGGAGGGTTGTGGACACCGGCCTCCGCGATGGGAGAGAAGCTGATTGATCGTTTGACACAGAAAAAAGTGCTGGAATTTAAAACAGAAGTAGTAGGAGAGCCATCATGAAGCTTACTGGGAAGGTTGTTATAGTCACCGGCGGCGCCAATGGGATAGGCAAAGCCTTGTGTGAAAGGTTTCATCGAGAAGGCGCCAAGAAAGTAATTGTTGCGGACCTTGATAAAAGCAAAGCGGAAATAACCGCTGCAGCCATTGAGGGCGATGCTTTTAGTCTTGACGTTCGAAATGAAGAGCAAATTGCAGCTATGGTCAAAGAGGTTGAAAAACGCTATGGCACCGTCGACTTGTTCTGTAGCAACGCGGGTATCCTTGCCGAAGCTCCCGAAGACGAAGGATTCGCAGGCATGGCCACATCCACAAGCAATGATGTGTGGCAGGCCATGTGGGAGATTCATGTGATGGCTCATGTATTTGCGGCACGAGCCTGTTTGCCGGGTATGATTCAGCGCGGCGGTGGTTACTTTCTAAATGTTGCCTCCTCCGCTGGATTGTTACAATTGTTCGGTGCCCCCGCCTATACAACGAGCAAGCACGCGTCAGTAGGTTTTGCTGAGGCACTTGCAATTACCCATGGTGATGACGGCATTAAGGTATCGGCACTATGCCCAGAGGTTGTTGCCACAGCGCTCACCAATGATGGCCAAGGCGTCGAGGAACTCGGCATGGGCGAAGTGATTTCGCCCGAAAACGTCGCCGAGGCCGTGATTCGTGGTTTGGACAAGGAGGATTTTTTGATCTTGCCTCACAAGCATGTAGAGTCAAAATTTCAACGTAAAGCCAGTGACTACACTCGGTGGATTGGCCAGATGCGAATAATAAGAAGTACCATAATAGAGCGTGTACGATCTATAGCAACCTAGCGTTTATCCAATAAAAGTTTACGCTGTTGGCTCGAACTTAAGCGGTCGAGTCAACAACGTATTTTCCCGAAAAAAACAAACCAAAACTATACTTCAAAAAACTATTTAAGAAGCCTCAGTACTTTAGGCAGTTTAAGCCCAGATAAATTCGAACTGAAAAACGGGGATTAATCGAAAGCCCACGTTAAACGATACGGTTCAATCTGATGAAAGATAATCAAGATGGGCATCAACGCACCATCATCAGCCAAATCAATTAGAACAGCAGCGAATCTAGCAGGGTGTTGAAAAACGCTTATGGCGCAGCTCTGGGTAGACAAAACTGGACGAAATGAGGGAGTTTATGTTTTATAAATGACCGAATTGAGTGCAATTTTAACGACGCCAGAGCAAGTAAATTAGTTTTTCAACAGCCTGCTAGAGCGCCTTCTGCCAAAATAGCGCCGCCCCCAGCTCTGGCTCCAACTCATAACCGGCAAAGCCAAACTTGCGATAGGCACCCTGCGCTGTTTGGTTGCCCTCGAGCACCTCGAGGGTGAGCTTGCAGCAGTCGCGCGCACGC
>Ga0105357_10001315_pt1 | contig 13346 bp, 14 predicted proteins | sample GOMGulsemesocosm_4_FD_83660 | JGI IMG/M metagenome (GOLD analysis project Ga0105357, IMG submission 83660) | Methane-oxidizing microbial communities from mesocosms in the Gulf of Mexico - GOM15B Gulf of Mexico | ecosystem: Environmental > Aquatic > Marine > Cold seeps | place: USA: Gulf of...
GATCGGCCCCGGGGTGACATTGCGCGAATAATAGACCGCGCTGCCGTCAGGCGCGTAAACCGGTTCACCCAGCTCCTTCTGCAGTGCTTCGTTGGCGCGCGCGACCAGCTTGACGCCGCCGCCACCCGAGACGTGATAAAGCCAGATCTCACCGGTACCGAGCGAACGCTGCGTGGTGAAATGCTTCTTGGCGACGATGTAATTGCCATCGGGCGACCAGCTTGCCTGGTTCAGCAGGCGGAACTCCTCCTTGGTGAGCTGGCGCTTGTCCGATCCGTCGGCGTTCATGATCCAGATGTTGTCGCCGCCGCCGCGGTCGCTGGTGAAAGCGATCCGGCGGCCATCGGGCGAGAAGCGCGGCTGCACTTCCCATGCCAGCCCTTCGGCGATCCGCGTCGGCGTGCCGCCGGCGATCGGCATGGTGTAGATGTCGCCCAGCAGCGCGAAAGCCAGCATGCGCCCATCGGGCGAGACATCCACATCCATCCACGTGCCTTCGTCCGTCCGTATCGGCACCTGCCGGATGGTCGCGCCGCGCGGAGCGGTAACGTCCCATTTCTCCACGCTGTCGGAGGCAGCCGGGTTGGCACTGGCGGGAGCGGCATCGACCGCAATCCCGCTGCCTTCGGCAGGACCCGTTTCCGCCGACGCATCGACCTCCTGTTCCTCCACCGGATTGGGGCTGGGCGGGTTGTCCTGCGCGTAAGCCGCCTGGCCGGCGAACAGGACGGCAAGGACGGAAGCGATGCTGGTTTTCATGATGCTCTCCGGTTGGGAAAATGTGGTCAGCGCACGCTGGCGCGTTCAATCAGATGGACGGGGACGCGCCGCGCAGGCCGTTCGCCTTCGGAAGCGAGCGCGGTCTCGACGAGCAATTGCCCGGCGCGCGCGAAATCGGGTTCGACCGTGGTGAGCGGCGGCGCACTGAATTCGCCCGAGCCGAGCCCGTCGAAACCGATCACGCCGACGTCGTCCGGCACGGCGATGCCGCGCGCGGTCAGTTCTTCCAGCGCGCCCAGCGCCATGGCGTCGCAGGCGAAAAACAGGCCATCGAACCTGGCATCGGCGTCGGCCAGCTGGGCGATCGCATTGCGGCCTTGCGACACGCGGTCCGCGCCGCTGCTGACCACCGCCTCACCCGCTTTCAGGCCCACCGCTTCCATCGCGGCAAGATAGCCTTCGTAGCGTTCGCGGAACTGGCGCTGCGACGATGCGGGATCCCCGACGAAGACGATATGCTGCGCGCCGCCCTGCACCAGCCGTTCCACCGCCAGCCTGCCGCCATCGCGATTGTCCGAGCGCACCCAGACGCTGTCGTCGAAAGGCGATCCCCAGAACGCCATCCTGCCTGCCGTCTTGGCGCAGGCGGTGAAATAGTCCCACGCCGCTTGGTTCGTCGCCGTACCGATCACCACGACGCCATCAGCCTGCCGCCGGGCGACATAGTGGCCGAAGAATTCCTCGGGCTGCGCCTGGAAGGATACCAGCGCCTCGTAGCCGCGCTCGGCCGCCGCTGCGCAGGTGCTGCCGAGCAGGCTGTAATAGAACGGGTTGATCGCCGCCGGACCCTGCCCGTCGCGGCCGATCACGACAATGGCGATGGTCCCGGTTTCGCCGCGCCGCAGCCCGGCCGCACGCGCATTGACCTGGTAGCCCAGTTCCTCCGCCGCCAGTTCGACGCGGCGGCGGGTGGCTTCGGTGATCGTTTCGGAACCCGACAGGGCGCGGCTGACGGTCGACTGGCTGACGCCCGCGCGTTCGGCCACGTCGATCGAGGTGACCGGGCGCGGCCTGGTCTTGTCACTGCTGGACATGCGCGAAAGGCTCTCCCCTTTCCGCCTGCCCTAACCCAGCGAATTGGCGAAAGCGAGAGGCAAGCGGCGCAAGCGCACGATCTGTTTGAAACCAGCGATTAAGTTGCGCCCTGCAACTGAGACTGGCGCACGGGCCCGGCATCGGGTAGGCTCATGCCACTTGGGAGAGACAGATGAAGAATACGGCGACCGATTTCGACGTTCTGATCGTGGGTGCGGGCATCTCCGGCATCGGCATGGCGGCGCATATGAAGGACAAGGCGCCCGGTCACAGTTTCGCGATCGTCGAACGCCGTGACAATCTGGGGGGAACCTGGGACCTCTTTCGCTATCCCGGCATCCGGTCGGACAGCGACATGCATACGCTGGGCTTCGATTTCGAACCCTGGACGCACGAAAAATCGATCGCCGACGGCCCCGCCATCCTCGACTATCTCGACCGCATCGTCGACGAACGCGATATCCGCAAGCACATCCGCTTTGGCCACAAGGTGCTGTCCGCGGACTGGCGCGACAGCGAAGCGCGGTGGCACGTCACGCTCGAAACCGCGCAGGGCGAACGCAAGCATCTAACCGCCAACTGGCTCTATCTCGGCGCGGGCTATTACGATTACGACGAAGCCTATGATCCCGGCTTCGATCTGGGCGAATTCGCAGGCGAAGTCGTGCATCCGCAATTCTGGCCGAAGGACCTGGATTACAGGGGCAAGAACGTGGTCGTCATCGGATCAGGCGCCACTGCGGTCACCATCGTCCCCTCGATGAGCGACAAGGCCGCCAAGGTGACCATGCTGCAGCGCACGCCGACCTGGATGTTCAGCCGGCCGGCCAAGGATGCACTGGCCAATTTCCTGCGCAAGATCCTGCCCGAGAAGACCGCTTACAGGATCACCCGCTGGAAGAACATCACGCTGCAGGATCTGGGTTTCAAGCGGGCCCGTGCCAAGCCGCAGAAGATGGGCGAAGCACTGCACAAGCGTATCCGCAAGTCGCTGGGCGACGATTGCGATCTTGCGCCGTTCACGCCGCCATACAATCCGTGGGACCAGCGGCTGTGCCTGGTCCCCGACGACGACCTGTTCGAAGCGATGAAGAGCGGCAAGGCGGAAATCGTGACCGGCCATATCAAGGCCTTCGAAAAGGGCGGTGTCCGTTTGACCGACGACCAGTTCATCCCGGCCGATATCGTCGTCACCGCAACCGGGCTCAAACTGGCGATCGCCGGCAAGATCGCGTTGTCGCGCGAAGGCCGGAAGATCGACTTGGCGCAGCACTATTATTACAAGGGCTGCATGTTCTCGAACGTGCCCAACCTGGCGGCAGTGTTCGGCTATCTCAACGCCAGCTGGACGCTGCGCGCCGATATCAACTCGGACTTCATCTGCCGCGTGCTGCAGGAAAGCCGGCAGCGCGGCGCGGACATCGTCGAACCGGTGCTGACCCCCGCAGCGGAAGCGGCTATCGTCGAAGACGACATCTTCGATTTTTCGTCGGGCTATATCCAGCGCGGCAAGGCGATCATGCCCAAGAACGCGGTGGCCTACCCCTGGCGATTGAACCAGGAATATGTCGCCGATCGCAAGCGGATGAAAGAAGACCCGGTCGACGACGGTCTGCTCGACTTCCGGCGGCACGGAGCCAATGCGCGCGGCGCTGGCGAACAGCTCGAAGCTGCGGAGTAGCTTTCGCGCGCGGACCGCGTTACGCCAGCACCCATGACCGAACGCATCTACACCGCGGGCCTCGTCGTGATCGGCGACGAAATTCTCTCGGGCCGCACGCATGACAAGAATATCGCGCAAATCGCCAGCTGGCTGCAGGTCCAGGGCATTCGCCTGTCCGAAGTCCGCGTGGTGCCCGATGTCGTCGAACGGATCGTCGAAGCGGTGAATGCGCTGCGCGAAGCGTACGATTACCTGTTCACCACCGGCGGGATCGGCCCGACCCACGACGACATCACCGTCGATGCCGTGGCCGAAGCGCTGGGCGTTCCGGTCATCGTCCATCCCGAGGCGAGAGCGATCCTTGAGCGCTATTACGCCAGCATCGGCAAGGAGCTGACCGAGGCGCGGCTTCGCATGGCCCGCGCGCCGGAAGGCGCCGAACTGATCCCCAACCGCATGTCGGGCGCCCCGGGGATCAAGCTTGGCAATATCCACCTTATGGCCGGGGTGCCGCACATCACCGCGGGCATGCTCGATGCGCTGACGGGCACGCTCGAAGGCGGGGCTCCACTGCAATCCGAAACCGTCGGCTGCTGGACCCCCGAGAGCGAAATCGCCGACATCCTGCGGCAGGTCGAACAAGCGCATGAAACCTGCCAGATCGGCAGCTATCCCTTCTTCCGCGAAGGCCGGGTCGGCGCGAATTTCGTGGTTCGTTCGACCAGTAGCGAAGATCTCAGGAGCTGTGTCGACAGCCTGTGCGACGGGCTGGCCACCGCCGGCTTCGATTTCACCCCCGGGGGAATCTGACCGGCGGCCAGGGTAATCGCACTGTTAACCACCGCGTGATACAGTGCCCCCGATGACCGCGGTCTATATCACGATCGACACCGAATATTCGGCGGGTCTTGCCGTCGAGCTGGGCCGCCATGCCCGCGCAGAGGTCTATGCCCGTTCGATCGCCGGCCGCACTGCTGCGGGCGATGTGGGTATCGATTATCAGATGGACGTGATGGACGCGCATGGAATTGCGGGCGTCTTCTTCGTGGATCCCATGCCCGCGCTGGTCTGGGGTGTCGAAGCCGTCGCAGCAGTGGTCGAACCGATCCTCGCGCGCGGGCACGAGGTTCAGTTGCACCTGCATCCCGAATGGCTCGAACTCGCAGGCGACGCCAATCCGCTCAAGGGGCGGACCGGGCGCAACCTCAACGCCTTCAGCGAAGACGAGCAGGTCGAACTGATCGAGCTGGCGCGCGCCTTTCTCGTCGAAGCGGGGGCGCCTGCACCTACCGCATTTCGCGCGGGTAATTACGGCGCCGACGACGCCACGCTCCGCGCGCTGCGACGTCTCGGCATCCGCTATGACAGCAGCCATGTCCCGGGTATCGCCGGCTCGGACTGCCGGATCTCGCTCGGCGCCGCGGACCGTGCGGTTATTCTTCACGAAGGCACGATAGAGGTCCCGGTAAGCGCAATCCGCAGCTTCGGCGGGCTGCGTCATGCGCAGATCACTGCCCTGTCGCATTGGGAAATGGCCGCGGCGCTGCAGTTCTGCGTGCGCGCAGGCGTCGAGATGCTCAACATCGTCAGCCACAGTTTCGAACTGATGAGCCGCGACCGGTTGCAGATAAATGCGATCGTGCGCGACCGTTTCGCCCGGTTCTGCCGAACGATTGCCGAGACCCAAGGGGCGCGCAGTGCCACGTTCACCAGCCGGCCTCCCGCTATCGGCGATCAGACCGGCGCGGGGACCATGCCGCACAATCCGCTGCGCACCGGCGCTCGGATGGCCGAACAGCTGTGGGCCAACCGGCTCTACGGCGGCGGGTGAGAGCCACGGTGGTCGCTACGCCCTATCCCCTGCCCTTCACCATCGGTTCGCGCCGCCTGCTTGCGGTCGAGCGCGAGGTGGCGCCGATAGCCTTTACGTTGGAGGATATTCTGAGCGGCCGTTTGCCGGGTGTCCCCGCCATGGGTCACGGTGAAGGCTACCGCGTGCTGTCGGCACCCGCTCATGCGGAAAAGCGCCTGCGCGAAGCGATGCCCGGCTTCCTCATCGGCGCACGCGAGGATTACGAGCGCAGCTATATCGCGATGTCGGGCAGCTACGAGGACTATCTCGCACGTTTCTCGGGCAAGACCCGGTCGACGCTGCGGCGCAAGCGGCGCAAGGTCGAACAGGCCGGGGGCGGCGATCTCGACATGCGGACCTATCTCACGCCGGCCGAGATGGACCAATTCCTGCAGTTGGCGATCCCGCTGTCACGGCGCACCTACCAGGCCCGATTGCTCGACGCGGGCCTGCCCGATAACAAAGACGCCAGGGCCGAGATGCGCGAGCTTGCCGCGGATGACCGGGTGCGGGCCTATATCCTGTTCCTCGACCAGCAGCCGATCGCGTATCTCTACCTGCCCGTGGCCGGTCACACGCTGGTTTACGCGCATCTTGGATACGATCCAGATTATGCCGAGCTGTCACCCGGAACGGTGCTCCAGATGGCTGCGCTCGAACGATTGTTCGCCGAGGACCGGTTCCAGTTCTTCGATTTCACCGAAGGCGATGGTGCGCACAAGAAACTGTTCCGCACCGGCAGCGTGCCCTGTGCCAGCTTCCTGATGCTGCGGCCGAGCTGGGCGAACCGGGCGCTCCTGAACGCGCATGGGCTGTTCGAAGCGGGTGTGGCAGGTGCCAAGCAACTGGCCGAGCGGTCCGGGTTCGCCGCGACCCTGCGCAAGCGCCTGCGCTAGAGATCGACGTCCTTCTCCCGCCGTTCCGACAGCTCTTCGCGCAATTCGCGCGCGCCGCGTTCGGCCCGCTGATCGGTTCTCTTGCTCGACCGGCGCGTATAGAGCCAGGCGCCGACCAGCAGCGCGAGAAGTACGAAAGGCCCGACGCTGCGGGCGAAAAATAGAATGGTATCCACGAAAGTCTCCTGACTGGGGGTCTCGTGAATGGAACGCGTGCCGGCGGTTATCTTTCCGGTCCTTCCTTGTGCTTCCAGCCAGACATGGCCCAGCCAAACGAAAAGGGCCGGCGGATCTGCATCCGCCGGCCCCTGCTGTTTCGTTGTCGCAATGCGAAAGAAGCTTAGGCTCCTTCCACCTCCGCGAGGTCGACCTTGAGGCCCGGCCCCATCGACGAAGTCAGCGTGATCTTCTGGACATACTTGCCCTTGGCACCCGCAGGCTTCGCCTTGACGATCGCATCGGTCAGCGCCGCGAAGTTCTTCTTCAGGTCGGCGTCGTCGAACGACAGCTTGCCGATGCCGCTGTGGATGATGCCCTGCTTCTCGACGCGGAATTCGACCTGGCCGCCCTTGGCGTCCTTCACGGCCTGTTCCACGTTCGGCGTCACGGTGCCGAGCTTCGGGTTCGGCATCAGGCCCTTGGGGCCCAGCACCTTGCCGAGACGGCCGACGACACCCATCATGTCGGGCGTGGCAATGACGCGGTCATAGTCGAGATTGCCGTTCTGCATGTCTTCCATGAGATCTTCGGCACCGACCACGTCCGCACCAGCGGCCTTGGCCTTCTCGGCGTTGTCGCCCTTGGCGAAGACGGCGACCTTGACTTCCTTGCCGGTTCCGCTGGGGAGCGACACCATGCCGCGGACCATCTGGTCTGCGTGGCGCGGATCGACGCCGAGGTTCATCGCGACTTCGACGGTTTCGTCGAACTTCGCCTTGTGTTCGCGCAGCGTGGCGAGAGCTTCGTCGACGCTGTAGGTCTTTTCGCTGTCGAGCTTGGCGACGAGCTGCTGCTTCTTGGTCTGCTTAGCCATGATCTTAGCCCTCCACCACGTCGAGGCCCATCGAACGCGCGCTGCCTTCGATGATTTTGGTGGCCTGTTCGATGTCGTTTGCGTTCAAATCGGCCATCTTCTGTTCGGCGATTTCGGCAAGTGCCGAACGCTTGATGGATCCGGCCGAAACCTTGCCCGGCTCCTTCGAGCCCGACTTGAGCTTGGCGGCCTTCTTGATCAGGAAGCTGGCCGGCGGGGTCTTGGTCACGAAAGTGAACGAACGGTCCGCATAGACCGTGATCGTCGTCGGAATCGGCATGCCCTTTTCCATGTCGCCGGTGGCGGCATTGAAGGCCTTGCAGAATTCCATGATGTTCACGCCGCGCTGACCCAGCGCAGGGCCGATGGGGGGCGAGGGATTGGCGGTGCCCGCAGGCACCTGCAGCTTGATATAGCCGTCGATCTTCTTGGCCATGAATGGCCTCCTTTCTCACTGTTGCCGCGGTACTTTCGAACCGGGGCTCATGGTAAGCGGTCAAGCGGTCCGCATAAGCGACCTCCCGCACGGGTTCCCGAGGATGTCTTGGGAACGCGCGCACATAGCGGTTTGGCACCGGATTGCAAGCGATTCGCCCTGCCCCGATCGCGTTGGATGACACCTTCATCGAAGGCCGCTCGCGCGCCACAATTGAAGGGCATAGGCTGCGGACGATGCGCAATCCCCTGCCCCTGCCATTCCGCCACCCGCTTGTCGCGGCCGTGCTGCTATGCGCGGGCGCACCCGCATCGGCGCAGCAGCCCGAAGCCCCCGTCGACACTGTCCGCATGCCCGAATTGCCAGCCGCCGAAATCGACCAGTCGCTGGCAATCGGCGGCGAGGAAATCGCGGCGCACAAGCTGCGCAGCCGGATGACCGTGGGAGTATTGGTCAACGGCGCCGGCCCGTATGATTTCGTGGTCGACAGCGGCGCCGACACTTCGGCGGTCGGCTCGGCGCTGGCGGGAAAGCTGGCGCTGCCCGAAACAGAACCCGCCCTGCTCCACGGCATTACCGAGAGCAAGATCGTGGACCGCGTATGGGTGGACGAACTGCGTCTCGGCAACACCGTGACCATGGGTCTCGAGACCCCCGTGCTCGACGAACGCGACATGGGCGGCGACGGGATGATCGGGCTCGACGCGCTGGTCAACCAGCGATTGATGATGGATTTCGACGAGCGCATCATCACCGTGGACGATGCGCGGGAGAAGGACGAAGCGATGACCGATGGGGTGATCGTTGTGACCGGGCGCCTGCAGCGCGGACAGTTGATCCTGACCGAAGTCGCTGCCGGCCGCGAACGGGTCGAAGCCGTGGTCGACACAGGCTCCGAGATCACCATCGGCAACCTCGCGCTGCGTAACCGCCTGGTTCGCAAGCGTTCGCGCGGTTTCGATACGGTGACCGTCTACGGGGTCACCGGGGCGGCGCTGGAGCTCGAGTTCACGGTGGTCAAGAACCTCCGCCTCGGTTCCATCACGCTGCAGAACGTACCCATGGCCTTTGCCGACATTCCGCCCTTTGCAGTCTTCGGGCTCGATGAGAAGCCGTCTTTGCTGCTGGGCACCGACCTGATGGAAAACTTTCGCCGCGTGTCGCTGGATTTCGCGGATCGCAAGGTCCGCTTCCAGCTGCGCAAATGCCATCACGCAGCGATTACCATGCGAACTTCCACCCGGGCATCGCGTATCCGCGCGAGTGACGAGCGGGCCTGTAGCTGACCCGCGCCAGTGGCGCGGCCAGTCCGCGCTTGCGCCTTACGGGGTCGTTTTCTAGACGCACCGGACGATGGACCGCACGCGCCCCACCCATGCGATCTGGCTGCTGCTTGCGGCAACGCTGTTGCTGCGTGCACTGGTCCCTGCGGGCTGGATGCCCGATGTCGATCGCAGCGACGCGATCGTGGCCAAGATGTGCAATTCGGCGATGACCGTGACCATCCCGCTCGGTCGTGAGCGGGTGCCCGACGACAGCGCTGCCCAGCACAGCGCGCCCTGCCTGTTTGCCGGTTTCGCCAGTGACGCCCCGCTCGGCGGCAGCCCGCTGGTGGTCACCGCGGCGATCCTCGCAGAGCAGCGCGGCGTGGCGGTTCTGGCCGCGCTGCAGCTCGCACGCACGGCCTACCTCCTCCCGCCCGGCCGCGCTCCACCTGTCGCCGCCTGACCGGCGTTTCCCGTCATTCCGGGAGACGCCGCAACCACGGCTTTTCCCAATTCATGACAGGAATACACAATGAAACACGGTTTCGTGCGCGCCGCTCTGGCGTTGCTTCCGCTGCTCGCCGCCTACCCGGCCCAGGCGCAGGACAATCCCGAAAGTTCCGATCCCGCTGGCGAGGTTATTGTCGTTACGTCCGTGACGCTGCATCCCGCGGCGGGGCTGATGAACGAACACACGCATGACGGCGGCGAGTTCATGATCGGCCTGCGTTACACCCGCAGCAGCTATTCAGGCGCCAATCGCGCAGGCACCAGAACGCTGAGCGACGCGGAGGTGTTCGCTGCCGGCTACTCCGTACGCGGGTCCGACATGGTCATGGACATGGTCATGCTCGATGTGATGTATGCTCCCAACGACAAGCTGACGCTGATGGTCATGCCCCACTGGATGCGGCACACGATGACCATGGTCGGGATCGACCCCGGCAATACCGGCATGGGCGATATGGCGATGGGCGGCATGCCCATGGGCGATATGGACCACGGCCATAGCGGGATGGCTTTCGGCCAAACCATGACGCATGCAAGCGAGGGGATTGGCGATACGCTGGTATCGGCCAGCTACCGGCTCGCGCACCAGCCGCGGTTCAAGGCGCATGCCACGCTCGGCCTGTGGTCACCGACCGGCAAGGTCGACCGCAAGAACAGCGACGGCACCTTCGTCCACTACATGATGCAGTCGGGCAGCGGGACCTGGGACATCGAACCCTCGGTGACCGTGTCCGGCCAGGCGGGTATGGTCGGCTGGGGCGCGCAGGCGAGCTACCGCTGGCGGACGGAAGACGCCAACAAGAGCGGCTTCGCCTTTGGCGACAAGGCGCAGGCGACCGGCTGGCTCAGCTATCTCGTGGATAACGGTTTCAGCCTTACCAGCCGTCTCACCTGGGAACACGAAGGGCGGATCGAAGGCCATTACGACGGTCCGCACAAGCATCACACGCCGGCCGACATCCAGGCCAACTATGGCGGTGACAAGGTGCTCGCCGGGCTCGGCGCCAACGTGGCGCTACCGCTTGCCGGGCCCGATCGCCCGCAATTGGGGATCGAGGCCGGCATCCCCGTGTATCAGGATCCGAACGGCATCCAGCTGCCCGAGGACTGGCGTCTCTCGGTCTCGCTCGGTAAGACCTTCTAAAGCAGAAAGGCCCCGCCCGGATCGTCCGGGCGGGGCCTTTTCAAAAAGCCGGCACGAGGCTGCGGCTTACTTGGCCAGTTCGACCTGCTCGAAATCGAGTTCGACCGGCGTTGCGCGGCCGAAGATCGAGACCGAGACCTTGACCTTCTGCTTGTCGAAATCGAGTTCCTCGACCAGCCCGTTGAAGCTGGCGAAGGGACCGTCGAGCACCTTGACCTGGTCGCCGATCTCGTAATCGACGCTGATTTCGGTCTTGGGCGCCGAACGCGCTTCTTCCACGCCGCCGAAATACCGGGCCGCTTCCTTTTCGGAAATCGGCTGCGGCTTGTTGTTGTTGCCGAGGAAGCCGGTAACCTTGGGGGTGTTCTTGACCAGGTGGTAGACATCGTCGGTCATGTTCAGCTTCGCCAGCACGTAGCCCGGCATGAACTTGCGTTCGACCTGGACCTTCTTGCCGCGCTTGACCTCGGTGATCGTCTCGGTCGGAACCTCGACCTCCTCGACGCCTTCGGACAGGCCCAGACGCTCGGCCTCGGCGATGATTGCATCGCGGACCTTGTTCTCGAAACCCGAATAGGCGTGGATGATGTACCAGCGTGCCATGTGTACTCGTTACCCTGTCGAAATGCGGCTCAGGCCAGGAAAATCAGGCCAGCGTCAGCAGCCAGCGCACCACGGCGCTGAACAGCGAATCGATGCCGAGGAAGAAAAGCGAGAGGATCACCGTGAGGATGAACACGAAGATAGCGGTGCGCACCGTTTCCTCGCGCGTCGGCCATACGACCTTGCGCCCTTCGGTCTGCACCTGCCGGAGGAATTCCGCCGGGCTGGTTTTCTTCTGATCTGCCATGTTCCACGTCTCTCGCGTAAAAATCGTGCCGCCTTCCGCCACGTCCCTTTCAGGTAGGGTCTTTCGCCGCCCCGGTTCAAGTCCGGGAGGGGCTTTTCTGCGATCCCAATGTCGGAAGACGGCGCTGCATCTACCGCCGCATCGGTCAAAAGGCAAGCGGTGGACGTGCGTCTCTTTCACCCTTTGCAAGTCGCGCCGGCGGCCCTAGCGTGCACGCTTTCAGTTTTCCGGGACGCATGAGGGGAATACTCGCGATGGCACTAGGCCAGACACCAAGTCTGGGCGATCGGCTGGTACAGCCGGTTACCAACATTTCCGATTTCATCTGGGCCGGCCTGTGGAACGGCGAAGCGGTCATTCCCTTCCCCCCGCTGGCCATCATCCTCCTGGGTGTCGGCCTGTGGTTCATGGCCGGCCTGCGGTTCTATCCGATCACCAAGCTGGGCGCGGCGGCCAAGGGCCTGTTTGCCGGGCGCAAGGGCGAAGGTGCGGGCGAAATCAGCCCCTTCGCCGCGCTGTCGACCGCGCTTTCGGGCCAGGTCGGCACGGGCAACCTGGCCGGGGTCGCCACCGCGATCGCGCTGGGCGGTCCCGGGGCGATTTTCTGGATGTGGGTCACCGCGCTGTTCGGCATGGCACTGGCCTTTGCCGAAGGGTCGCTGGCGATTCGCTACCGCGAAACCACCAGCGATGGGGTCAAGCGCGGCGGGCCGATGACCTACATCATGATGGGCCTGGGGCCGAAATGGACCTGGCTGGCGGTCGTCTTTTGCCTGGGCACGCTGTTCAGCGCGCTGGTAACCGGCAACTCGATCCAGGCGAACGCGGTGGCCGATGGCCTGAACGAGCTGTTCGGGATCGAGGAATGGCTCGGCGGGCTGATCGTGGCCGTGCTGGTATTCGTGGTCATCATCGGCGGGATCAAGTCGATCGGTCGGGTCGCCGAAAGCGTCGTGCCGTTCATGGCGGCCGCATACCTGGTGATGGCCGTCATCGCGCTGGCGCTCAATTTCGCCGATCTGGGTGAAACCTTCGCGCTGATTTTCGACGGCGCCTTCAACCCGCAAAGCGCGGTGGGCGGCTTCACCGGCGCGGCGATCATCATGGCGATCCGCGCCGGCGTGGCGCGCGGCCTGTTCTCGAACGAGGCGGGCCAGGGTTCGACCCCGATCGCCCATGCCGTGGCGCAGACCGACGATCCCGAACAGCAGGGCCGCATGGCGATGCTGGGCACGTTCATCGATACGGTAGTCATCTGCACCATGACCGCACTGGTCATCCTGACCGTGCGCGGTGATTTCACCGCGGGCGGCGAAGCGGTGGCGCATGCCTGGCAATCGGACCGCGTCGGTTTCGAGATGACCAGCGGCGCCTTCGCAGCGGCCTTCCCGGTCGAGATCGCCTCGATCCCGATCGGAACGCTGATCGCCAGCATCGCGCTGTTGCTGTTCGTCTTCACCACGCTGCTGACGTGGAGCTATTATGGCGAGCGCGCGATCACCTTCCTCTACGACCGGATGAAAGGCTCGACGCGCGAGGGCGAGCGGCGGCTGCACATGGTGTGGCGCGTGCTGTGGTGCGTGGTGATCTTCATCGGTGCGGCACAGCCGAGCGAGCTGGTCTGGCGGCTTGGCGATATCTCCAATGCCACCATGGTTCTGCCCAACCTCCTGGCGCTCGCGCTGCTCAGCGGCGTGGTGTTCAAGCTGGCCCGCGGCGATCGCACGGCCGGCAAAGAATACCGCGAGGCAACGCCGGAAGAGCCGGAAGAATACTGAGACTTCTGCGACTGAATGGCAAAGGGGCCGGAGAGCGAACGCTTTCCGGCCCCTTTCTTGTCAGCGGGAGATCAGCGGCGTCCGAACAGGCGCGCGAGGAACCC
>Ga0105357_10001318_pt1 | contig 13323 bp, 5 predicted proteins | sample GOMGulsemesocosm_4_FD_83660 | JGI IMG/M metagenome (GOLD analysis project Ga0105357, IMG submission 83660) | Methane-oxidizing microbial communities from mesocosms in the Gulf of Mexico - GOM15B Gulf of Mexico | ecosystem: Environmental > Aquatic > Marine > Cold seeps | place: USA: Gulf of...
AAATTTCATTTTCGAGGGTGACGTTCTTTTTAGTGAGTTCATCTTCAACAAAAGTACGACTCTCCTGCATTAAAACAATTAGCCAACTTCCAATAAGCGAAATAAGGGCGAATATGTAAAATATATTGATATAGGTTGCTTGGATGTTTTGAATGGTTGCCGGATCTATATCTAATATTCTAATGGTATAGGTTGTCCAAAGAATGAAACCGATAATTGATAACAAGGCTATAAGAACCAGTATAAAACTGGTTAACCTGGACAAGCTTTCAAGGTGAAATTTATTGGCAGTGGCTATATTTGCAAACTTAAGAACCTTTTCTTTTAAACTAAATTCTTTTACGTCTTTACATGAATCATGACAACGCGCTTCTAGTGAACAGCATAAGGAGCAAATGTTAGAAGAATACATTGAGCAGGAAGCCATGTCCTTTGCATTATATTGGATATTGCAAATACCGCAGGTATGTAGGCCGTCTTCAAAGTTTTCTGATTGACGTGCGATGTAATACTTTCCTTTGGTGGCAAAGGCGATGAGTGGTGACAGTATAAATGCAGTACTAAGGGCGATAATGGATGAAAATGCTTGGAGACCTTCACCTAATAAACCTGAAAAGGCAACAATAGAAATAATAGAGGCTATCAATGTGCTAAAAACGCCCACGGGGTTTATATTAAACAAGTGAGCTCGCTTAAACTCAATAACGGGAGGGCTTAACCCTAGGGGTTTATTAATAACAAGGTCGGCAACGATGGCAGCAATCCACGCGATGGCAATGTTGGAATATAACCCCAGTATCTTAGTCAATACATCAAACACGCCTATCTCCATAAGAAGTAGCGCAATTGAAATATTAAAAATAACCCAAACGACCCGTCCGGGGTGAGTGTGTGTTGTTCTTGAGAAAAAATTAGACCATGCTAATGATCCCGCATAGGCATTCGTTACATTTATTTCGATTTGCGAGATCATAACGAAAATAAAACTAACGCCCAACGCCAGAGAAGGGTGCTCAAAAACATAAGTATAAGCGGCGTTATACATATAAATGGGCTCTTTGGCTTCGATGATGGATGCGCCACCTAAGAGCACTAATGCCGCTAAAAGAATCCCCCCCATTTGTTTTAGAAAACCGAGAATGACCCAGCCTGGCCCAGCTAAGATAACGGCCGTCCACCATTTAAGTCGATTATCTTTTGTTTTATCGGGCATAAAACGCAAGTAATCAACTTGCTCACCAATCTGCGCAATGAGTGACAAAGAGATGCCTATTGCTAAACCAAAAGGGTAAAGAGAAAACTCTGAACTTCCAGTTTTGGTGCCTGCTAAATTAAAAAAATTGTCTAGTAGATCCGGTTCTTTAAATAGCACCATACCGAATGGAAGAATCATTAAAGCTAACCATACCGGCTGTGTAACAAGCTGTAAACGATTTATGGCTGTCATGCCATAAAAAACAATTGGAATTATAATTATCGAGCAAAGGGCATACCCAATTGAAAGAGGTAGGCCTGTATATAGGAAGAGTGCCTGAGCCATGATGGCTGCTTCTAACGCAAAGAATATAAAACAGAATGAAGCGTAAATTAACGAGGTGATTGTTGACCCCATATAACCAAACCCTGCTGCACGGGTTAACAGGTCAATATCAATATTATTTTTTGCGGCCTGATAGCAAATAGGCAAGCCCATCAGAAAGATTATTATCGAAGCCGTTAGGATTCCCCAAAAAGCATTCTGAAAGCCATAACTTATCGCTATGCTTGCGCCAATCGCTTCAAGGGCAAGAAAAGAGATGCTACCAATGGCGGTGTTCGCAACAAGAAATTCTGACCAGTTCCGAAAGCTTGATGGGGAATAGCGGAGTGCGTAATCCTCAATACTTTCTTCTGCAACAAATTGATTGTATTCCCGCCGCTTTATTTCAACTTGAACGGTATTGTCATTCATCGGGTGAGATGGCGTCTAGCTAAAGTATGATGCATGCTATTTAAAAAAAAGTGTAATGTCTTGAGTATAAGTTAACGGTCATGTTTAGGTTGTCTTTAAATGTTTTTTTTTGATTTAAAACAGCGTTCACTAATAAAAATAGAGAATCACTAGAATTGATTGAAGATGTGCGAGTGTGATTTCAGATTTGACCATCTCCCAGAGCTGTTATTTCTCGGCGTTTTTCTCCGTCGACTGGATTCGAGCCAGTAACCCAATGATTAACGCTGACCTAGTCCATAATAGGGAAAGCTAAAGATCACTGACTTAGTGATCGACGCATTGTTGGTGGTCGTTTGGCGGCGAAAGCCAAAGATCGAGTCCTCATTCATTCTGATTAATGCGTGCAATATACCTGCAGCGACTGGAAGAAATTTGTAGATGACCATAACCTGGAACTAAGCATGAGCTGCCGAGGAAATTGACACGATAGTGCTGTTGCCGAAAGCTTTTTCTCATTGCTAAAAGCAGAGCGAATTAAGCGGGGTATATTCAAAACGCGAGCTGAAGCACGCTCAGAGATATTTGATTACATAGAATTTTACTACAACCAGAAAAGAAACTATGGGCACAATGGCGGGCTACCTCCGGTAGTTCTTTGAAGAACAACATATTAAGAAGTTAAAGGCTGTCTAAAAAACTAGGGGCTTGCCAGTAATTTTGAAGAATGTAATTAAGCGAAGAGTGCCAGCTCAACTATTAGTTTCCTTTTCTTTTATTCGGCATTGGGGTAGCATCTAGAAAACAAAGATGCTAGTGGGTCACGAAAAGTGTTTGTTTTTTTTGCAAAAAACTCTTTTAATTGACCTGTTATTGAAAAAAAATGCATTGAATAAAAGTGGTCTAGCTGATTCTTCTTACATAAGAAGAACCGTTTTAAAGATGGGGCGAGAAGGGGGAATAGTTATGGGTAGTTTACATATTAGTCGTGGTCGGGATTATCAGAGAAATGTAGAAAAGGCTTGGGAACTTTTCAATTGTGACATAAAGATTGATAAACCTAATGTTTCAAAAGATATCCTTGAGTCATGGAATCGATCACGGCAGTTTCAAGTAAATAAAAAACAGAGCAAAGCCCCTGATATTGAGAAAACTCCTGACTTGAATGTAGCGAATGACATTTATTTGGAGTTACGGAAAGCGGCTTTGCCAATTATTAAAGATGCTAGAAATATTTTAGACGATAACCAGCTTTTTATGCTGCTGACGACAGCGGAAGGGTTAATTCTTGAGCGAGAAGGTAATACAAGTTCACTTATGATGGCTGATACACAGCACCTAGTGATCGGAAGTAACTGGTCTGAAGAGCAAGTTGGAACTAATGCAGTAGGAACAGCCATCTCATTGAAGCGCCCTGTACAAGTCATTGCTCGAGAACATTACTGTAATATGACTCAGGTTTGGGGTTGCGCTGCGGTACCAATAAGGGACTTACGGGATGGGCGAGTGCTTGGGGTTTTGGATACCACGGGGCCTGAACATTCGTTTTTGTCAATGAATTTCGGCTGGGTTAATTCAATGGCTTCGTGCATTGAGTACCGTTTAAATGAGGAACGAAATAGATCCAAATACCGTTTGATTGAAGATTGTATGGAGATAATGCGGCGGTGGCATAAAGAAAAAATCATGGTTTTTGACAAAGAAGGCTTTCTGGTCTGGGTGAGTAACGAAGTCACTTCTCTGCCTGAAGAACTGCCAAGCTTCTTGCAACAAATCTCTATTGGATCAAGAATAGATGAAATGTCTGTAGGTCAGATCGACATAGATAACTTGCCAGAGGGTGTTAGCAGTGAATGGATTGAAACTGTTATGGATGGTGAAAAAATTGCGGGGCATATTGTTGTTATTCCTACATCGAATAAAGTAAAGAAACAGCAACAGGCTTTTAAGAAAAAGAATGATTACGGCGACAATGAAACCTTGTTAGTCGGCGTTAGTGATACTGTCGTAGGACTTCGTAAATTAGCAAAAAAACTGTCAGGTTTTAATGCAATCGTGACCATTACTGGGGAGACAGGTACAGGAAAAGATGTCATGGCAAGGGAAATTCACTCCTTGAGTGGTAAAACGGGTGCATTTGTTGCTGTGAATTGTGGGGCCATTCAAAAGGAATTGTTGGCAAGTGAATTGTTTGGGTATGCAGAAGGTAGTTTTTCAGGAGCAAAACGAGGTGGGATGATTGGGAAGTTTGAAGCTGCCCAAAATGGGACGATTTTATTAGATGAGTTTTGTGAATTACCTTTAGATCTACAAGTTTATTTGCTTAGAGTGTTGGAAGAGAGGGCAGTGGTTAGAATTGGTGAATCGAAGGTTCGCCAAGTCAACGCGCGAATCATAGTGGCAACCAATAAAAACTTAGAAAAAGAAATGGCAGCGGGTCGTTTGAGGGAAGACTTATATTATCGAGTAAATGCTACCACCATTGAATTACCGCCTTTGCGGGAGCATAAAGAAGATATTTCTATTTTATTCAGTTACTTTATGGACAAAGTGTCTAGGGAAAATTGTGGCGAGCCCTCAACGCCAAATGCCGCTTTTACCAAGGCGATTCAAGAGCATCATTGGCCAGGGAATATAAGAGAGTTACGAAACTTTGCTGAAAATTGTTTCTTGATGAATGCAGATGAAGAGCTAACGTTTAAATGTATTCCAAAAAGGATGCTTGTAACTCAAACCAGTATAAGCTCTTCTTCGGGTAGCACCCTCGAAAAAGTTGAACATGAAGCAATCATTCAAGCACTTGAACTAAAGGATGGGAATGTTTCTAAGGCAGCGAGTCATTTAGGTATTGCGCGAAGCACTTTTTATAAAAAAATGCAAAAATATCAGTTGGCAGATTACTCATAATTATTTTGGAAACGTGGCTAAAGCATACTTAGCCTTCTTCTATCAAGAACGTCTTATCTGCTGCAGCTTTTAGAGCTGAAGCTGAGTTACCCTATCTTTTAGTACAGCAAGCTGTTTTTATTTATGGGGAAAATATTTTCCCCAGCGTTGAAATATCATCAAGTGATACATGCTAGTTGCTCATAAATGGGGTGACAGGCCTACCTTAGGTCATGCGGCAGTGAGCTAATCTTGGTTTTAACAGTTCAAGTCGTTTCCTCTCAGTCATCACCTTACACATTAGTTAATAACTATTACATCCACAAATCATTGTGTTTGAACATGTTGTTGAATCCCATTTTTTCTTATTGGTATGTCTTATTTGCGCTGGTGACGTTGGATGTTTATTCGATTGTATAAATATGAGACTAATGAACCTAACAAGTGTATTAAATTAGTACAAACAAATATTAAAACGCCAGTATTATTAAAATAATGTTGTTTAACATTCTGTTTTAAAAAGAAAAAATAAACATGGAATAGAAAGTGCAGAACTTCTTATAAATTAATGGAGTTTCTGGCTATGTTAAGTATTTTTTCACGAAGTTTGTTTTTAGTTTTATTGGTTTTGGTGGAGGCTCAGGCTCAGGCGTCTAAAGCTGAAACCTATGTCAGTAAGCTAATCACCTCAGATATTCTTTCCATTGATCGTATTCCCAACACCCAAGAGCTTTTTATTGGTGGGTATAGGGGGTTTTTAGGAAAAGTTAGGCTTTCAGAAGAAGGTGCTAGATTCGAAGAGCTGATGGCACCTTTGTCTATCGATATCCTTGTTATTAAGGCGTTTTCAGCTGAAGAAGCAGTTATTGGAACTTCAAAAGGTGATATTTATCGGCTTGTTAATGGAAAGTTACAACATGTCAAAGCACTATCTGAATATAAAGACCCGATTCTTGATATGGCCGTTAAGGGTAATGAGGTTTGGGCTGTTGGGCCAAGGGGACTAATTGCTAAATCTAAAGATAGAGGGAAAACTTGGGAAACCTTGATCATTGATGAAGTTAAGAAATCTGTGACACTAACGTCGAACTCATCTACGACATGGTTTTTGGGTGTGTCAAATATCATCCCTGAAACATTTGTTTTTAGTGCAACGGTAAACGGAAAAAAGGTGGAGGAAGATGAGGATTATTACCTTGATGCTAATGCAGGGAATATTGAAATTGTTAATCCGCTTGATGAATCCAGTAATTTAAAACTGGAATTTAGCTATCTGCCAGGTCCTCAATTCCAAGCAGGAGATGTTTCACTTAACACAGTTAGCTATGGCATGGGCACAGTGCTGATTGCTGGAGAGTTTGGCACGGTCATTATCTTAGATGAGGATGGCAGCTGGAAGAGTATATATGAAGATGTTAGGCAAGAAGAAGTGGTTATGCCTTACTGGATAGAAAGTAGCGCTAGCGATCAAAATGTTGTGATGGTTGGCGCTGGTGGGGTTGCAACTATGACTCATAACGGCGGTGAAACTTGGGTTCAGCACAATATGAAGAATGACAATGGTATTTTTGACGTTGCTTTATCAGGCGAAGGTGGGGCGATAGCAGCGGGTGCAGTTGGTACAGTGGCGATACTAAAGGGTGGTGAATGGGACATAGCAGATCGATCAAGCTTGGATTTGATTGCTTGGCTCAAAGCTGTCATTAGCCTGGGTGATGGTTCGCATTTAGTGGCGGGTGGCCGAGGCTCATTGGTCCTATATAAAAATGATACATGGCATAAACTGGTTTTACGGAGTGTGAACTAATGACTGAGGTACATAGTAAAGCGGGCCGAGTTTCCGCTAGGATCGCGAACTGGGTAGTTGAACACCGGAAAACTGCCTACATATTAGTTCTTTTGCCGAGTTTGCTGTTGGCATATTCGATTCCGTCAATAGAGATTTTTTCACGTTTTTCTGATTTATTGCCACAGCAACACGAGTACGTTAAGAACTACAATCGGATGAAAGAAGTGTTCGGTGGGGCAAATGTTATTACGATGTCCTTAGAGTCCAAAAAGGGTGACTTATTCACTAAAAAAACCTTAGACAAGGTTAAGTATTTAACCGAACAAGTTGATTTGATCAGCGGCGTTAACCATTATCAAGTTGCTAGTATTGCCCACGCTAAAATCAGAGTGGTTAAGACTAATAAAGAAGGAATGGTAATTTCAAGAGCGGTTCTGCCTAGAGAGGTTCCTTCGGATATAGTTGGCCTAAAAACACTTAAAGAAGAAATACTTAATAACCCCATTGTTTATGGAACTTACGTGTCAAAAGATGGAAGTTCTGCCTTAATAACAGCAGGGTTTGATGAGAAGAGACTGGATTATGAACAGATACATACTCGTCTCTCTGAGCTTAAAAATGAAATAGAAAAAGATGGTGAAACCTTGCTGCATATTGCTGGCGAGCCAATGCTCAAAGGATGGATTTACAGCTATTCAGAGCAGCTTTACCAAATATTTTTTATTACTTTCCTTATTATTATCGTTTTATTGTTTATGCATTTTCGTGCGATTTCTGGTGTGTTTATTCCAGTATTCTGTACGTTGCTATCGGCTGTTTGGGGACTAGGTCTAGTCGGCTGGATGGACTATAACCTAGACCCGTTAATTTTAGTTGTGCCGATTCTTATCTCTGCACGTACAACGAGTCATTGCGTTCAATTGATTGAGAGGTTTCAAGACGAAAGAAGGAATGGTGCATCTCCCCAAGAGGCTGTTCGAACTTCAATGGGTGAATTAATGATCCCTGCCTTTATTGCAATCTTTACTGATGCTGCAGGCTTGCTTGTGTTGTCAGTTTCTTCAATTCCAATGATCTCTAAATTAGGCGTTTACTGTAGTTTTTGGTCATTAAGCAACATCGTTACAGTGTCAATTTTGGTGCCCTTGCTACTACTTTCTTTTCCAGTGCCTATTAGACAGAAAGCGGGGAAGGTGACACATTCTTTCGCATCAAATTTTATGGGTTCATTAGGGCGTTTTTTAGTATCTGGAAAGTCGACTATACCGGTTACAGTTTTAGTCATAGTTATTTTAATGGGCGGTTTCTTTTATGGGGGGAAGGTAACGGTTGGCGAAAATAAACCTGGCTCACCATTATTATTCGAACACTCAGAATACAACCAAGCGGCGCAAAGAATTTCAGAAAAATTTGCAGGCGCTAATCAGCTTAGTATCTACATTGAAGGCGAGGAAGCCCATGTTGTTAAGCGCCCAGATGTAGCAAAGACAATGGAAGCGTTTATTGAACATATGCAAGATGCGCCTAAATTCGGGGGTACACGCGACTTACCAACCCTGGTTCGTTCAGTGAATAGACTGTATCACTATGATGACCCACGCTGGTATATCTTGCCTAATTCACAAAAAAACATAGGCAATACCTTGTTTATGTATGAAGCGGGTGCCGCTGTACCTGGTGTTATCCAAGAATATATGGACCTTGAAGGAAGACGCGCCAATTTTGTTGTTTATTTTAAGGATGCAACTGGGAGTACTGTTGATGCAGCAATAGAACGGGCCAAGGAGTTTATTGAGACGCACCCATTGGAAGGGGTTAAATATTATTTAGCTGGTGGAATCATTGGTGTTACAGCCGCCTCCAATGAAGAGGTGGAATATTCAGAATTGATGCAAACAGTATTGATATTAATGGTTGTAATGGTATCGGTAATTGTCACTTATCAGTCATTTGTTGCAGCGTTATTTGTGTTTGTTGTGTTGTTTTTAGCCATTGTGATTAACCGTGCCTATATGGGGTTTCGTGAAATAGGTCTAAACATCAACACGTTGCCGGTTACAGCTGTTGGTATAGGTATTGGGGTTGATTATGTCATTTATGTTATCGACAGAATCAAAGAAGAATATCACATCAATATGCTTAAAGTGGGTGACAAAATAATTGATAAAACGAAAGAGTTAAATGAAGCCATTATCACCACATTAAGAACGACTGGTGCTGCAGTTGTTTTTACTGCCGTGACGGTCGTTGGCGGCATTGTGTATTGGATACCAGGCTCGGCCTTACGCTTTAATAGTGAAATGGCGATACTCCTTATTTTGTTAATGGTCAGTAATATGATTGGTGCTATCACTATCGTGCCTTTGCTCATTAGAGTATTGAAGCCTAAGTTTTTAGCAAAGGGGTTAGATAAAAAACTGGGGCAAAAAAAGTAAGACTAATTGATGTAGGTGTAGAGGTAGATGTAACTAGGTTATTAAAAATAATGAAGCAAAGGGGAAAACTATGAAAATAAGGTTAATTTGTATTGGGCTTATAGGGCTGCTGCTGTTTACTGGCTCGAGTATGGCTCGTCAGTCGATAGATTTGGCCGGAGGGGAGTTAGAGTATTCTGGCTATCTTAGAAATGAAACGAGGTATGGTTTAGGTGAGCATGAAGCAACACAAAATATTGTAAGATTGCAAATTGAAGCTGCTTGGAAAATCGAAGAGTTTGGTATTTTTGATGAGTTTAGTATCAATGCGGTTATCCGCCCTGAATATGATACTTTGTTTAATTCTAGAGATGACAAAGTCTCTTATTTAGGTGAAAGCTTAAATTTTGCGACAGATCCTTTGGCTTATAGTGGGTTTGATTTTGCATTTGCGCTGCCCAGTGGTTCGCTATCTACAGGTGGTTTGTTAAAAAATGTTAATGAAGGTATATGGTCTGCCAATAGATTAAATCAATTTGAAGTGATTGCAAATCACGCGGGAAACTTCCCGTTAGTTGCACCTTTAAGCGACCATAAACTAGCGTGTAAACATTGCCCAAACGTTAATACTAGCTCTAGAGACGTTGCGCTGAATCGTAATGACACATCCGGTGACTTCTATCCATTAAGAGAGCTTTTTGTTGATGCTATTGTTGGCGATTGGTGGCTCCGCTTGGGTAAGCAACAAATTGTTTGGGGTAAAACAGATTTCTTCAGAATGCAAGATATCGTTAACCCAATGGACTTTGGTCAGCATTTCTTTTTTGATCCATTTGAAGATATTCGAGTGCCAGAATGGGCCGCCTCGCTCCAATACAAAGCCGGGGATATTGGGCCATTACAAGAATCGGCTATTACTGTTGTATGGAACTTTGATGAATTTAAACCAGTCGGTTTAGGCAACCATGCGCAAGCATGGGCGCACCCATTTGCAAAAGAGATCGGTACGTTTGCTGTGTTTAATTCGTATTTTTCACCGGATCCTTGCGTTTCTGCCGCAACAGCTGGCGCTGCAGGTGCACCAGGTTCAACAGTATGTGTCGCAGGTGATGGGCGTTTACCATCTGGCTTTGGTATACCAGTAGGGTTGTCAGAATTTGAAGTGCCAGACTATAAGCTCTCAAATACCGAAATAGGTGGACGTTTTGAATTTAAGTTGGGTGAAGTTCGTTTTGCCTTATCGCATTACTATCATTGGGGAGATGGTCCAGTATTTAAATTTAACTCTATTAATTTAAATACATTAGCGAATGGTATTCCGTTAGGTTCTGCAAACGATGCACTAGTTTTTGGTTTAACTGACGGTGCTGGTGGCTCATCAATTGAAACACCAATTACTGTGATGTCACCAGAGGCTGGTATTGCTTATGTAGCGGCTAATGGGGCAGGAGCAGCTCAAATAGCGGCACAAGCAGCAATTGATCAAGATAAGGCAAGCATCTTTTATAGCCAAGGTACGACAGCAGGTGGTTTAACATCGGTTGTGTTTGATCAAGTTCACACAACAGGGTTATCGTTTGATTACTTTGACGACAATACAGGCATTGTGTTTAGGGTCGAGTCATCGTACACATTTGATGAGCTGGTAAACAATACCTATAAAGCGGATTGGGTTGATACCAGTGATGTATTTAGATTTTCAGTGGGCGTGGATAGACCAACCTTTATTAAGGCACTAAACCCGCTAAGAACATTCTTCTTGTCAGCGCAATTATTTAATACGCATTATTTGGATTATGAGGGTGATAGCCATACAGGCTTTGTACCCAGTGAAAATAATTTGATTTTGACGTTGTTTGCACAAACTCAATACATGAGAGATCGTTTAATTCCAAATGCTTTCTATGTGTATGAGGATGGTTCTGATACTCACGTTGCTGGTGCTTCGGTTCAATACTTAATCGATAACCACTTCTCAATTAAAGGTGGAATCAATATTATTTCAGGTGGGGAAGATAACCAGACGTTTGACGTAGGCCCATTCAGTGCATTTGCTGGAGCAGGTACGACGCCAACGGCGAATGAGCAGCAAGCTGTGTTTGGTTTTGCTAAAGAAGGTATTGGTGCTTTAAGAGACAACGACGAGCTATTCCTTCAACTGCAGTATCAATTTTAATAGTTTTATTAGGGAGAATTAATAATGAAAATGAAGAAAATCAAGCTATTAGTCATAGCATTAGGTATTTCATGCCCTTTAATGGTCGGCGCATATACTCAAGCAGATGTAAAAAAATGGCTTGAAGAAAATAATGCGGCTACGGTAAGTTTTAAAGATGGGGACGTCATAACTTATCAAGACAAGGACAAGATAAAAGCATTTATACCACCAGGTTATGAAAGCATTATGAACTTTGAAGGAATGAAAGTAGTCGTCAAAGACCCTACAGACCTTAGTCCATCACAGGTTTATGATGATGCGACGGCAAAGTTTCAATCTAAAGTTTCTTTAGCAGCAGATGGCTCACTGGTTGATTACGTAGCAGGCGAACCTTTTGATCCTGCAAGTTTAAAAGTTGGTGATGCAACATCAGGTATTAAAGCGGCTTGGAACTTCAATTATAGATGGCAGCGACAAGGCCTAAGTTCGGACCCTGTTCATTGGGTTTGGGTACGTGAAGGGGGCGATCACGAAGGGCATGAGTTAAGAAAAAACAAAGATTATGGTGAACTTTTTGGTGGTGGAGGCTCATTTAATAGAGCATTGTGGTCATCATATAAACGTGTTTATTTTAATCATAGGGCCGATCTAGCAGACCAAGATTACAAGTTAAAAGGGAGCATGGCGAGAGATACGGAGTTTAGAGAACTAACCAGTTTCTATGAGCCGTTTGATATTGCAGGTACAGCTTTTATGATTCTAAGGCATCTAAAGCCTAACAAAGCGGATGACTCATGGGCTTATGTTCCAAGTACTCGTCGAGTTAGGAGAATTTCTGTTGAGGCGAAAACGGATAGCTTATTGGGTACCGATCATACGCTTGAAGATTTCTTTGGTTTTGCAGGTCGAGTAATTGATCATGATTGGGAGTATGCTGGAACGGCTCGTATTCTTGCTGTTGCAAGGTCACGTAATCGCAATGCTACCTTCGCAGGTCCGAATGGTTGGACTCCTGATGATAACTGGGAGTTGCGAACAACAGATGTGTTTATTCAGAAGCCTCGCAGCGCTTCACATCCTTATTCCATAAAATATATTTTTGCAGATAGGCAGAACCATACTAGCTACTTTTCAGTTGCTTTCGATCAAGCAGGTGAACTTTGGAAAGTGTGGCAACAGTCTCGAGTTTGGTCTGAGGATCCTCAAGGACTTGGTCGTAAAAAGATGTCAGAAACCGCATCAGGTTTAAACGTTAATATATTCCAATCTATTAATGTGGTTGATCTTCAGAATGGTAGAGGCACATTGGTGCCAACACAGAATGCCTATTACCCAATGGATAAGCTTTCCAAAATCAAGCGGACTATGGATGTTAATAAACTGACTGAAGGTAAATAAGGGATTAGTTGTAGTTGGATCAATAATTATTAGTGGGCTCTAGTAGCCCACTTTTTTAGAATAAAATGACATATCAACCTAAAAAGACATTTCATAACACACTTTTGACGCTCTTTTTGATTGTAGGTTTTCAACCTATATCATTAGCGGTGGGCTTTGATTGTACGAAAGCCATTAACGCAGCGAAGAAGGCTTATGCTTCGGATAACCAATACGATAAGTTTCTTGCAGTTGAAGCGTTGGATATGGCTGATCATCAGCTTGATACGGACTTTTTGTTACAGGCGATTGACCCACAAACTCCATTTTTGACCCGTTCCGCCATTTCAACAATTGCTGCATTGAATAAAGCCAGCATGACGGAGCAACTCATTAGCAAAGCAGCAGCTGACGATGAAATATCAGATTTACTGATAGATACCTTGCAGCACGAAGGCATGGTTGGCGCAGAAAATTTTATTAGTCGGTATCTTCTAGAACACCCTAATAAGTTTGATCAAATAAAGGTCATGAAAGCGATTGCTAAAGCAAATAATAGCTCGTTGGCAGATGAATTAAAAAAGAACTATAAGACTTATAACAGGGACAAGTTAGTTCAAGCATATGCCCTGTATGCAATAGTTAAGTTGCGAAATGAGTTTCAAGGTGCAAAAGATGAGGCATTAGTTTTTGCCAATGACGCAGATCCTCTAGTAAGAGAAATGGCTGTAATAGTTTTAGGTGAGCTGATGATAAAGGAATCAGCTAT
>Ga0105357_10001319_pt1 | contig 13319 bp, 14 predicted proteins | sample GOMGulsemesocosm_4_FD_83660 | JGI IMG/M metagenome (GOLD analysis project Ga0105357, IMG submission 83660) | Methane-oxidizing microbial communities from mesocosms in the Gulf of Mexico - GOM15B Gulf of Mexico | ecosystem: Environmental > Aquatic > Marine > Cold seeps | place: USA: Gulf of...
GGAAGAGAAGACATTCCTATAATAATTACTTGTCACCAAGTAAATTTGAGGAGAAAATGTTACAAATCGAAATGGCTGCATAGATAATTAATTTATTGTCCTGTTTAGGGTAGCTATATCAGTTTTCTTCACAACTGTTACATGAAACGCTGAATCATCCTAATATAGAAGTAGGAGTATTCTCTTATTATTCAGGATACCATCATAAGCATGATTTTGTAGAGTGTGCACGATACTTACATGACAAAAGAAAAGATGTAGATAAACTCATAATTGGAAACTATTGTTCAATTGGCTCAGGTGCAGTTTTTATGATGGCTGGAAATCAAGGGCATAACACACAATGGGTGAGTACTTTTCCATTTTACTTTCAAGCAAATATTTTTAAAACTGCAAGAAATGGCTTTGAAAGAGCAGGTAATACTACTATAGGAAATGATGTATGGATAGGTTCTGAAGCTATGATTATGCCAGGTGTTAAAATAGGTGATGGAGCTATCATAGGAGCACGAGCAGTAGTAGCAAAAGATGTCAAGCCTTATACTGTAGCAGGTGGAAATCCATGTACTTTTATAAAGTCTCGTTTTACTGATAAAGAAATAGAGCAATTACTTACTATGAAGTGGTGGAATTGGAAAGAAGAAAAAATAAAAGAAAGTATGCCTCTTATTTGTAGTTCAAATATTAAAGGCTTGTGGGAGTATTGGTATGAAAATAAAAAAGATTTATAAATATAATATCTCTATTCTTTCACTAAGTTTTCAAAATAAGGATTCATAAAATAATCCCTATTTTGTTAGTTAATATAGATATCTATTTAATTATAAAAGTTCTATTTTTTTCAGCTTTAACTCTACCTGTTTTCATTGTATTAAAAATATGTTCAAAAACTTTTCCTGCTTTTTCTTTCTTATTTTCAAGAAAATAAGAATGTCCTTTTGGGAAATCATATTTATTACTTATTTCATCACAATCTATTGAATAAATATTAGATTGTACTTTTCTCATATTTTCAGGTCCTGTATGTCCAAGTCTACGGGAAGCAACTTTATTTTTTAAATTTGATATCTTACTTGATCTTAACGCTAAGTCGCCAGAAGAATAATACACAGAAACATTACGAGATGATTGACTTATCAATCTTCCTTTCTTTCCTTCTTCTAATGCTTCATTTACAATATCAGCAGCAACTAGAAAACTATGTCTGAATAATAACGGTACTCCATTTGCCAAATCATATCTATTCCATTGATGTAAAGTCTCTCTAAATACTCTATTTCCCATAGAATGGGAAAGAATACTAATCCTCTTTAAGCATAAACTATCATCAGAAGTAAAGTCATCTCTCCATTTCATAAATTTTTGTAAAACTCGAGCAAATGAAAAAGCACTAAAATCAGCCGACTTTTGATCATCCCAGTAATCTTTTACTATCCCCTTATCATTATCACAGGGCCAAATAATAGGAATAACTAAGGCAAAATTTTTTTCTTTATTATCAAATAATTTTTGAAGGACTTTAACTCTAGGAAAAATATCATCTTCCGGTAAATTAGAGAAACCATGGATATAAAAAATAATATTCTTAGCCTTTGAAATTTTTAATTGTTTCATTAAATTAAGTGAACCAAGTTCTAAATGATCGTCTTTTCCTTTTCTTTCACAATAATATACGGAATTACAAGATGCATTTCTATCTAGATCAAACTCATATTTTTTTCCTAAAGTTTGTTCTGAAAAATTACCTTTAGGTTGTCTATTTGTAATAAAAAACATTTACTTTCTCCTTAATATTTAAATTATAAGTTTCAACATAATTTTACAGTTAATATATTATAGTCCTATATAACTTAAAATAAGTTATTAAGTTATCTTCTACAAGCAGTATAATATAAAGTTATCAGTACCATAGAAACTTAATAAATAAAAAGAAGGATAAGGAAAAGTTTAAAACTACTATCCAGCATGATTACTTTTAACTGTATCTAGCTCGTGCTTATTTGCACATGGTCATGATAAACTTGAAAATTTTATATGATTTTGTACTTTACTTGTTTTGAAATAAGTTTTAAAAGTGTACTTTTCCCAGAACCATTTAAACCAATTATACAAGATAATACTTATTCAAATTCTAAATTAAAATCTTCAAGAGTTAGAATAGCAGAGTTTTTGTATTTAAAGTGTAAATTTTTTATTGTTAAGTGTTACCCAAGTATATCCCTTGACTATTGTTAGTGATTAAACTACCTAAGATTGTATTAACTGAAGTTTTTTTAATCTCGTAAGTTTTTTAATTACATATTCACGTTTAGATGCACTACTCCTATTATTAGAAGGCTCTTCATATAATAGTTTTACAGGACGCCTTGCTTTTGTATATTTAGCACCTCTTTCTTTAGTATTATGTTCATCCAAACGTTTCGCTATATCTTTAGTGATTCCTGTATATAAACTCCCATCACTACACTCTAAGATATAAACAAAATATGACATCAGTTTTCCTTATTTTTTACTAACCAAAATACCACCCAATACAATAAGAGCAATACCTATAAAAGTAAGCATATCAGGTAGCGAGTCTCCAAGCATTATACCAAAACCTACAGCAAAAGGAATACTTGAATATCCTACAACTCCAATGATACTAGCCCTACTTAAACTATATGCACGTGTTAAAAGCCACTGAGAAGCAGTTGATAAAATAGCCATTAAGGCTATAAGTGACCAAACAAAAGGATCAGTGTGTATTTGGAATTGAGAATAAGGGGTAAGTAATAAAAGTAATAATGGAATAATTACACCAATACCCATAAATGAAAGCATAATGACTCTTGCATCATAAATATCTTTGATTTTCTTTATAGTTGCATATGCTGCTGCTGCAAAAAAACCACCTAAAACTCCAAATATATGTGCAATAGATATTTCAATACCAAAAGGCTTTATGATTAATACAATTCCTATAAATCCAATAACAAGAGCAAGTATAGTATTAACAGAAATAGATTCTTTCATCAAATAATATGCAAGTATAGTTACAAAAAATGGCGATGTTTTATTTAATATAATAGCTTCCCCCAATGGGATTGTTGCAATTGTATAAAAGAACAATAACATAGCTACTGTTCCAAAGAAACCTCTTAAAAAAAGTAAGTGTAGTTTTGAAGTGTTTATAGATACAGGAACTTTTTTTAGGGTAAATAGAATAATCATAACTCCCAAGAAGTTTCTATAAAATACTATCTCAATTGGATCCATAGTTTCAGATAATACTTTTGCAGCTGCTCCACTTAGTGCAGCAATCATTGCGCTTAAAAGCATGAAAAGAATACCTTTATCCATTAATCTTAATTTTGATAGTGATTTATTGTTCAACATTTAGATCCTTTATTATTCGCATTATATATAAAACTTATAAAAAAGGATTTAAAATTTTAACTTCATCTATTACTTCACCAAAAGAAATTAAAGAAAAAAGTGAATTACACTATTTCCATTATTATGATGATGCAGGAGATGCCCTGATAAAGTCTTTTGAATCTAAAAAAATTGCTTATGGGAACTATAGAAAAATGAGGTTCATTTAGAGCAGTTCACCTTTTTTAGCTTTTATTTTATATTTATTATTTTCAGCTGTTGAAATAAAATTTTCATTATCAATATTCATTGATTCTCGTACATTAAAAAATATATATAGAGCTTAAAAGCCAATATAAACTTTAGTTCATGTATTATTTCAAAAATATTATTTTAGGGAATATTGTGACTGCTAGATATGCAAATTACGAAGATATAGATAAAGTTCAACTTCAAGTTGATATTGAAAAAATTAAAGAATCAATAGGTAAAGTAACAGAAGAAGACTTTCAGCATTTATTAAAATTAGAAAGATGGGGTAGAATCTCAACAATTAGCGGATATTTAATTATATTTATTATAAGTTTTTTAGAAATCACTTCTTACTCTTTAGAAAGTGTTAGTTTTTGGATTTCTGCATTACTAGCAGCTACTCTTATTGGGGTAGGAAATGTTTCACGTTGGGCAAATGTCGCACATCCCATACTTCATGGAGCTTATGATAGAGTTCCTAATATACCTGATAAATATACAAAAGCTGGTTTTGCAAAAAAAGGTAGAAGATACTTAGATTGGTTGGATTGGATTAAACCTGAAGCTTGGGTTTATGAACATAACATAATGCATCATTACCATTTAGGAGAAGACGAAGATCCTGATAATGTAGAAAATAACCTACAATGGCTGATTAATTCAAAAACACCTATGTGGCTTAGATATTTATTTGTATATGCTTTTGCTGGAACTTGGAAGTTTACTTATTATGCACCTAATACTCTCAAAATTTTAGAAAATAAAAAACGACGTAAATTAAAAATGGAACAAGTTACAAACTATGAAATTAGTCCTTTTAAAAGAAATGGTTCCATTTTATGGAAAGAATATATCCTTCCATACTTTTCTGTTCAATTTATTATTATTCCTTTTCTTTTTATTTCACTAGGATTAGAAGCTGTTCTTAATGCTTTTATTATTACAGTAATGGCTGAATATATAGCAAACTTACACTCTTTTTTAGTAATTGTTCCAAATCATTCAGCTGGAGATATTTATAGATTCGACACTCCTCATAAATCTCAAGGTGAATTTTATTTAAGACAAATTATGGGAAGTGTAAATTATAAAACAGGTACAAATATAATTGATTTTTCACATGGTTGGTTAAATTATCAAATAGAACATCATCTTTTTCCCAACTTGCCTTTAAGTCAATATCAAAAGATGCAACCTCTAATAAAAGATTTATGTGCTAAGCATAATTTAGAATATAGACAAGAAAACGTTTTCAAAAGAATGCGAATGACGGTAGAATTAATGGTAGGAAAAACAAAACTTTTAAAAGTAGAAAGTATATAGTTTTTACTTTAATAAAAATATTATAAGTTTTTTATACTTAATAGTATCATGTTCATTAGTGTTTTTTAATTAGTGTTTTTTCTTCTTCCAATGTTAAGTAACGCCATCTACCACTTTCAATTCTTGGTTTAAAATTACCAATACTTACTCGACTTAGAGTTAATACCTTTAATGGTGTTCCAAATTTTGGGTCTTTTAATGCTCCAAAAAGACGACGTATATGTCTATTTTTTCCTTCTTCTAGTTCAATTTTTAGCTTTGTTTTTGCACCACCAATGCCCAGTTTTTCAACTTTAGCTTTTAGTAATCCATACTTACTCTCAACTCCAACTCTTGCTTGCTCAATATGTTCATCTGTAACATGACCTCTAACCCAAACTTCGTATATCTTAATACAATTACCTGGTTTAGTTAACATGTCATTTATTTTACCACTAGTTGTAAATAGTAAAAGTCCTCTAGATTCCAAATCAAGACGTCCAATAGGCATCCATCCTTTTTCATATGCCCATTGAGGTAAAAGATTATAAACTGTCTTTCGTCCAAGGTCATCTGACCTTGTTACTAAATAGCCCTTAGGTTTATTTAGTGCTAACAGTTTGTCTGAATCATTTGTAGTTCTGTTCATTAAGTGTATTCCTTAAACTTCTGATTGGAGTATACTAAATTGTAAGTTAAATAGTTATGTCAAAATTTAAAAGTATTAAAATAAAATGAAGATAAGGATTAAGACGAGAAAATGAAATGGTGGCTTAGAGATAGTTAACTTTATAAAGTCATGACCCTTCCTCTAATTAACCTTGCAATAACGCATCACGTATTTGCATATATGCAATTAAAAATTCAAATAACATTCTCCAAAATAATTCCATAAACATAAATAAAATAATAAATAATCCAATAAATTTAATTTGTTGTTTTCTAGTTATTAGACTCCATAATAATTCTTTACCATTTATATACGAAGTATTTAATAATTTATATTTCTGAATAAGCCAGATAAATATTAGCCATAAACAAATAGGCAAAATAAGTGCTCCAAGATAATAAAATATTATTAAAGCCTCAGTGCTGATAAAAGTTTTAAATGTAAGAAAGTCCATAATAAAGAGCCCTTGACTAAATTTCTAACAGGTTTTATGTAGATTTTACTCAATAAGAGGGCAAGTGTACTATGGGTATATCAATCTCTTATTGAGTGAAAGATGTGTGAAAATTGTTAGAAAACTATTCCCACTCAATTGTTGCTGGTGGCTTTGAAGAAATATCATAAACAACTCTATTAATTCCATCAACTTCATTGATGATTCTTCTTGAAATTGTTTCTAATATTTCATGAGGAATGTATGCAAAAGTTGCTGTCATACCATCTGTTGCATTTACTATTCTTACACAAACAGTATTGTCATAAGTTCTATTGTCACCCATAACTCCTACTGATTTTACATTTAGAAGTACTGTAAATGCTTGCCATGTTTTATCATAGTAACCAGTTGCTCTTAATACATCTAGCATGATAACATCAGCTTTTCTTAGAATTTCTAAATCAGGAGTATTAACATCACCCATAATTCTAATAGCAAGACCTGGTCCAGGAAAAGGATGTCTTCCAATCATATCTCTTGGAAGTCCAAGTTCAAGTCCTAAAAGTCTAACTTCATCTTTGAAGATTTCTCTTAATGGCTCGATTAATTCAAAAGTCATCCAATCAGGTAAACCACCAACATTATGATGTGACTTAATAGTTTTAGAAGGTCCTTTTACAGATACTGATTCGATAACATCTGTATAAAGTGTACCTTGTGCTAAAAACTCAATTCCATCATGTTTTTTAGCTTCTTGATCAAATACTTCAATGAATGTTTCACCGATGATTTTTCTTTTTGTTTCAGGATCTGTAACATCTACAAGTTTTGTAAGAAATTGTTCAGATGCATCAACAGTAATTAAAGGAACACCACGAGCTTTAAACATTGCTTCTACTTGAGGTCTTTCATTTGCTCTTAATAATCCATTATCAACAAATACAGGTACTAATTGATCACCGATTGCTTCTGCTAAAAGTGTTGCTACAACTGATGAGTCAACACCACCTGAAACACCACATAATACTTTTTTATTTCCAACTTGTTCTTTGATTTTTGCAATTTGTTCTTTTGCGAAAGAACCCATATTCCAAGTTGATTCACAATTACAAATATGTTTCGCGAAGTTTTTAAGAAGTTTACTTCCTTCATCTGAATGATATACTTCTGGATGAAATTGGAATGCATAGATATTTCTATGAGTATCAGCAATTGCAGCATAAGGTGAGTTTTCACTTGTAGCAATTTTTTCAAAACCTGCTGGAATGTTTTCTACTTTATCTCCATGAGACATCCATACAATTTGACCATCATTTGTATCTTTGAATATTGGATTTTCTTTTTCAAAGTTTAACTTTGCTTTTCCATATTCATGATGATCTGCAGGAATTACAGAACCACCAAAGTGTTGTGAAATTAATTGCATTCCATAACAAATTCCTAAAATTGGAAGACCAAGTTCAAAAATTGTTCCGTCTGGATGATAAGAATCTTCAGCATAAACAGAAGCTGGTCCACCTGAAAGAATAATACCTTTTGGTGTTCTTGCCATAATATCTTCAATACTTTCAGAGTAAGGTACTATTTCAGAATAAACACCCGATTCTCTAAGTTTTCTTGCAATGATTTGTGTATATTGACTACCAAAATCTAATACTATTATTGGTACATGTTTCATATATTATTTTCCTTCTTATTTTACATTCAATTATTTGAATATCAAAATTTAATTTGTGCATTTTATCTAAAAAGTAGTAAATTTATAGTTAATCCGATTTTTGCTCAAAAAAAAAGGTTGATAAGAAAATCTTACCAACCTTTTTTATAACTTTAGAAAAGATTAAATTAATGACCTATTCCTAGCATTTGGTATTGTACATACCAAACTCCAATAGATACAAAGTACCCAATAACAATAGTCCAAGCATATTTCATATGTGAACTAAATGTATAAATACCATGTAATTTACCCATAACACCAACACCAGCTGCAGATCCAAATGAAATCATAGAACCACCAACACCAGCTGTTAATGTAACAAGCATCCATTGGTCAAGTCCCATTACTGGGTTTGCTTTTAATACTGCTGACATTACAGGAATATTATCAACAATAGCTGAAAGGAATCCAACTCCAATATTTGACCATGTAGGTCCAAGAACTGAAGGATCATAAACAACTGCCGCTAATGCTAACCATCCAATAAAGTATAAAGCACCAACTGCAGAAAGAATACCAAAGAAGAATAATAATGTATTATATTCTACTTTTGCAATTGAATCAAAAATTTTAAAGTGATCTTTACCGTGTTTTCTTTTTAAGCCATAAGAGTATACTTTAAGTACCGCTAAACCAAACATCATACCCCACATAGCTGGTAAGTTTAATATTTGGTGAGAAAGCACAGCACAAGCGATTGTTAAAATACCTAATACCATAACTACTTTTGCACCTTTTGCCATCTCTGGTTTTTTCTCTTTTTCTGCGTCAAATGGTGGTGTATCATTAGGAACAAACCTAGATAATAAGAATGCTGTTATTAAATATCCAGCAATTGAAGCTGGGAATAAGAATAAGAAGTCTACAAAAGTTCCCTTACCTGCAGTCCAAGCCATTAGCGTAGTAATATCACCAAATGGAGACCAAGCACCACCTGCATTCGCAGACACAACAATATTAATAGCACCTGGTACTAAGAAATCTAATCTCTTTTTCTCTATTGTAACTAAAACAGTCGCTAAAATCAGTGCTGTTGTTAAGTTATCTGCAATTGGTGATAAGAAAAATGCAATAAATCCAGTTGCCCAGAATAATTGCTTATATGTATATCCTTTTGTTACAAGTTTGTATTTTAAAACATCAAATACACCCATGTGAATTAAAGATTCTATATATGTCATTGCAACAAATAGGAAAAAGAAAATACCTGCAATCTCTAAGATTAAGTGATTTGCTTGAATATGAATTAAATCCATATTTAAACCATTTAGTGCATAATAAATTGCAACTAAAATAAACATAAATGTACCAATAAATAATGCTGGTTTAGCTTTATCTATTTCGTATTTATCTTCCGCCGCAATAAAATAGTATCCTATAGCAAATATGAATAAACATGATAAACCTACCCATGTCATAGTGATATCAGGGTTTTCTACATTTCCACCCCCGCCGCCTGCGGCAAATAATGATACTGATGATATCAGTAATGTCATTAATAATTTTAACATTAATTCTCCTTAATATAATGCGCTCCAAGCGACGTCGTACGCTTGAGAGCTGTTTCTAATATAGATTTTGCCGTAAGTAGCCTTAAAAATAATAATCTTCCAACATCTTTTTCCAAATATTCTTCAATTTGAGATAAGGCATCTTCTAACTCTTCTGAGTCCCTTACAATCGAGGCTGCTTTCCACATAATCTTTCTTAGATTGTTTTTAATTTTTTTATCAATTTCTTGATTTCTTGTATAAGATTTTATTGTCTTAGTATAATTTTTACATGATATTTTGAAATTTTCTTTCAAAGAAGTTTCAACAGCAATTTGAGAAAACACTAATCCTTCTAGTAATGAATTTGAAGCTAATCTATTAGCTCCATGAACACCAGTACAAGCAACTTCACCCACTGCATAAAGGTTTTGCATACCTTTAACTTTTGCATCAAGTGTTGTTTCAATTCCACCCATTGCATAGTGAAATGCGGGGGAAATTGGAACTCTCTCAAAAGGTAAATCATAACCTAAATCTTTTAAATTTGAATAGATATTAGGAAATCTTTTTTTAAAATACTTTTTTGTAAACATATCTAAAGATAAGAAAATTCCCAAGCCAGTTCTTTTATTATAATCAAAAATAGATCGGCTAACTATATCTCTTGGAGCTAGCTCTTCATCTTTATGATAATCTTTTAAAAACCTATAGCCATTTTCATCTACAATATGAGCACCCTCACCTCTTAAAGCTTCAGAAAGCAAAGGCTTTCTTGCAAAGTGAGTTCCTTTTACAACAGTTGGATGAAATTGCATCATTTCCATATCTTTTAAACTTAAGCCTTTATGAGAAATAATACCTTGAATTTCTCCTGCAATTGCAGTCGAGTTAGTGTGATATCTATAAATTGAACCAATACCACCACTTGCAATGATAGTATTATGAGCATAAACAACTCTTTGTTCAGTTTCGCTAGTAAAAAATTGGACCCCATAACAAATATCATCTTTAATTAATAAATCATTTACAACAGCTTGGGTTATAATCTCATGATTACATTCTTCAAGTAAAAATAGATGAATCATTCTTCCTGTAGCATCCCCATCAGCATGAAGGATTCTACTTCTACTATGAGCTGCTTCTTTTGTATATGATAATTCACCTTTATCATTTAAATCAAATTCTAAACCTGATTCAATTAAATTTGATACAGCTTTTAAAGATTTTTTACTTAAAAGTTCTACAGCTTCTTTATCATTATAATTAACGCCAGAAGTTAGAGTGTCTTGAATATGAATAGGGATATCAACATCATCAACAGCAGTTGCGATTCCACCTTGAGCCCAAAAAGTATTACAATCCCATGGGGATTTTTTACATAATACTAAAACCTTTTTATCTTGAGGAAGAAGTCTTGCCGCATTTAAACCTGCAATTCCTGTTCCTATAATTATATAATCATATATCATTATTTTGAAGCTTCTTTATTACTTTTTATTTTTGTCGTTTTATCGGGCATATAAATAGGGTCGCCTTTATAACCACAAGCACTAAAAGATAATACAAAACCTGCTATAATTAACATATGAAAAAATTGAATGAAATACTTAGTCATCTTAAAAATAATCCTGAATTTAGAAAGATTAATACATCAGCTATAATTGAAAAATTTATAGAAGTACTACCTTTAAAATTAAAAAAGGGAGTTAAGTTTGGCTATATAAAAGGTCAAACTTTATATTTTGTACTAACCCATCCTGTTTATAAAATGGAATTTGAGTATAACAAAGCAGATATAAAATCATTATTAAAAAACGCTAATTTTGATAATGTAAATGAAATTGCATTTTTTGTAACAAATAAAATTGAAAGAAAAACTAAAGAGATAAAAAAAGAAGCCCTATTTAAAGAACGTTCAAATGGAAGATTTATAAATAGAGCAAAAGATGAAACAATTTACAAAAAGTTTGAATCAATTAGAAATATTATAAAAGAGACTTAAACAAAGTTTCTCTTTGTTTATAATCAGGACAATAAACTTCCACTAAATCCCAAAACTTTTTAGAATGGTTTTTATGTTTTATATGTGCAAGTTCATGAATTACAACATATTCACTAATTTCTATTGGAAATTTACATAATTGAGTATTAAAACTCAAAGCATTTTTATAATTACATGAGCCCCATGTTCTTTTATTTTTTCTATACTTTATTGAAGTTGGATTAAGATTCATTAATTTTGAATATTTTTCCACTAATGCAGGAATTATTTCTTCTATTGTTGTTCGATAAAACTTATCAACATTTGTAATTTTATAATCATTTAAGTTTTTTACTTCACCAAAATATAAAAACTCATCTTCAGTTAAAGTATTTGAAGTAACTTGTTTTAAACCTTTTAACAGCCACTGTTTTTTTCTTCTTAATAGATTTTTTGCATCTTCGAGTGAAAAATAGATATTTGCTTTGATTAATATCTCTTTGTTATTTATAACTCTCAAATAACAATGTTTGATACTTTTTTTGTTTTCCAATTTAACGGTAACTACCAAAGAATCAAGATTATGCTTAAATTCCAAACTTTTCCTTAAGATTATTTTGTTATAATTCACGGATTATATCATAGAAATATGATCAATATTACATAAGAGGAAACATTAATGAAAATTGCAAACAGAATGGAAAATTTATCTCCGTCGGTTACTATGGCAATTACGGCCCTAGCGAGGGAGCTAAAAGCTCAAGGTAAAGATATATTAAGTTTTAGTGCAGGAGAACCTGATTTTAATACTCCGGAAGTTATTAAACAAGCAGCTATTCAAGCTATTATTGATGGACATACAAAATATACAGCCGTTGAGGGAATTCCTCAAACCAAACAAGCAATCATTAATAAGTTAAAAAGAGACCATAATTTAGAATATAACTTAGATCATATTGTAATTAGTAATGGAGCAAAACATTCACTTTTTAACCTTTTTCAAGTTTTAATTGAAGCTGGTGATGAAGTTATTATTCCAGCACCTTACTGGGTTACATACCCTGAACAAGTAAAATTTTCTGATGGTATTCCTGTAATTATTGAAACAGATGATTCAAATGACTTTAAAATCACTGCCGAACAATTAAAAAATGCTATTACATCTAAAACAAAAATTCTTTTATTAAATACACCTTCAAATCCAACAGGTGCTGTTTATACAAGAGAAGAATTAACAGAAATAGCAAAAGTTCTTGAAGGTACAGATATATTAGTTTTATCTGATGAAATGTACGAAAAAATCATGTATGATGGGAAAAAATTTACTGCTGTAGCAGAAATATCTCATGATATGTATATGAGAACAGTTACAATTAATGGTTTAAGTAAATCAGTTGCAATGACTGGATGGAGATTTGGATACTTAGCAACTCCTAAACCAGAACTTGTAAAAAGTATGATTAAACTACAAGGTCAAGTAACTTCAAATGTAAACTCAATCACTCAATATGCTGCAATTCCGGCACTTGAAGGTGAAGCTAATGAAACAATGGAAATCATGAGAAAAGAGTTTGAAAAAAGAAGAAATGTAGCAGTTAAATCTTTTAATGCTATTAAAGGACTAAGTTCTTTTAATCCTGATGGTGCATTTTATTTATTTGTAAATATTCAAGGTGTTACATCTGATTCTATGAAATTCTGTGCAGACTTATTAGAGGAAAAAGGTGTTGCATTAGTTCCTGGTCTTGCATTTGGAACAGAAGGTTATGTTAGATTCTCTTTTGCTACAGATTTAGAAACTATTGAAGAAGGAATTAAAAGAATCAAAGATTTTGTAGAGAACAAATAATCATGACTCTTCAAAAAAAAGCTACAGTCGTATCTACATCAGTTGCGGCTCTGCTTACAGTTATCAAACTTATAATTGGAATTGCTAGTGGATCCGTTGCTGTTTTAGCTTCAGCAATTGATTCTATTCTAGATATGTTTGTATCTATTTTCAACTATTTTGCAATATCAAACTCTGAAAAACCAGCCGATAGAGAATTTAACTATGGTCGTGGGAAAATTGAAGCTCTTGCCTCTGTAATTGAAGGTACAATTATTAC
>Ga0105357_10001321_pt1 | contig 13310 bp, 14 predicted proteins | sample GOMGulsemesocosm_4_FD_83660 | JGI IMG/M metagenome (GOLD analysis project Ga0105357, IMG submission 83660) | Methane-oxidizing microbial communities from mesocosms in the Gulf of Mexico - GOM15B Gulf of Mexico | ecosystem: Environmental > Aquatic > Marine > Cold seeps | place: USA: Gulf of...
CAAACTGGTCAGTGGTGATATCAAGGCGGCTCGTATCGAAGCCTGGATCGCGCAAGTAAAGGCCAACCCTGAGGGTTATCTGTACTGCTTTCGCGGCGGCCTGCGTTCCCAACTGGTACAGCAATGGTTGAGCGACGCCGGCGTGCAGTATCCGCGGGTGATCGGCGGCTACAAGGCCATGCGCCGTTTTCTGATTGATTCGCTGGACGAGGCGATCGAACAAAGTCCGCTCGTTTTGGTGGCAGGCCTTACCGGCACCGGCAAGACCGAAGTCATCAGCGCGTTGAGCAACAGCCTGGATCTGGAAGGCCACGCCCATCACCGTGGCTCCAGTTTCGGCCGCCACGCGACGCCGCAGCCCACGCAGATCAACTTTGAAAACCAGCTGGCCATCGAAGCGCTAAAAGTCAGGGCCAAAGGTGTACAGCACCTGGTCTGTGAAGACGAAGGCCGCATGGTCGGTAGCTGCTCGGTGCCGCTGAATCTGTACCGCGCCATGCAGGAGGCGCCATTGGTATGGCTGGAAGACAGCCAGGAAAACCGCATCAGCCGCATTCAGGCCGATTACGTTACCAACATGCACGCCGAGTTCGCCCAACTGCACGCGGAGCCGGAAGCGGCCTTTGCGGCCTTCTCCGAGTACCTCTTGAACAGCCTGCTGCGCATCCGCAAACGCTTGGGTGGTGAGCAGCATCAGGCGCTGGATGCGCTCATGCAGCAGGCGCTGGCAGAACAGCAGGGTAGCGGCGACGAGTCCCTGCACCGCGCCTGGATCAAGGGCCTGCTGGAACACTACTACGACCCCATGTACGCCTATCAGCGCGAAAGCAAGCAGGCCAGGGTGGTGTTCTCCGGCAATCAGGCAGAGATCATCGAGTATCTTGCGGAACTCGCCATCAATAATCAGCATGGCGCGTGAACAACAAAGCTGATTCAGTCGAAACATGACGGCGCCCGTTGTTATCATCCAGCGATAACAACGGAGCGGCCCTAGTTGCTCCCATCGTCAAGGAGCACGGTTAGATGAGTTTGGATTTTGCAGGCAAAGTTGTACTGGTTACCGGCGCTGCCGCCGGTATTGGCAAAGCCACAGCGGAAGCCTTTGCAGCGGCAGGCGCGCGCTTGGTGTTGTCTGATATTGACAGCCAGGGCGGCGAAGCGACCGCTGCCGGCATCCGCGCCACCGGCGGTGACGCCTTATTCCAGGCCTGTGATGTGGTCGATGCCAGCGCGGTAAAAGCCCTGATCGACATGATTGAATCCACCTACGGCCGCCTTGACTGCGCCTTCAATAACGCCGGTATCGAAATCGAACAGGACAAGATCGCCGACGCCAAGGAAGACGTGTACGACCGCATCATGGACGTGAACGTCAAGGGCGTCTGGCAGTGCATGCGTTTTGAAATCCCGCTGATGCTGAAGAACGGCGGTGGCGCTATCGTCAATACCGGTTCTATCGCCGCTCTCGGCGCAGCACCCAAGATGAGCATCTATGCCGCCAGCAAGCATGCAGTGCTCGGCCTGACCCGTTCGGTCGCAGTGGAGTACGGCAAGAAGGGCATCCGCGTAAATGCCGTTTGCCCCGCCGTGATCGATACCGACATGTACCGCCGCGCTGCCGCGATAGAGCCGCGCAAGGCCGAAGTGGTGGCCGGTATGCACCCCGTTGGACGCATCGGCAAGGCCGAAGAGATCGCCGCTGCCGTGCTGTATCTCTGCTCTGACGCAGCCGGCTTCACGACCGGTATCGCGCTGCCGGTGGATGGCGGCGCCACCTGTATCTGAGGCACGCAGGCCCGGCGCTGGCCGGGCCATTCCCACGCCTGCTGCATTGAGCCGCTTGCCGCCTCCTAGATAATCCGCTGTTGCGGCGTTCTACCCGCCCCCAGTGGCTCGACTTACCCATTGCTGTGGCTCAAGGATCTGACCGCGCGGGAGATCTACTTCAAGGTGCAGCGTGAGTTCACCTTGTTGGATTAGCCAAGGCAGCCAGTGAAACGGGGAGGGCGCTCATCACAGACTACCGCTCTGCAAAACGCAGCGGCGCAAAACAACGCGCTGGCGTCAGTGGCAACAAGTGTTGCAGAGCGCTTTACCCGCAGCCGCAATAGCGCTAAGTTGCGTCAATGGCGAATGGCCATGCATCAGGAGCCCAAGGATGGCGCGCAGAGTAACCATCTCACCAATCTCAGATTTTAATGCTCAGCAGCCGTTGTATCGGCTGCTCACCCGTCGTATGCCTGCGATGAAAGCATCGCCGCTGCCCAGCCCAATATCCGAGTACCGCGCGCAACGAGCAGGCTCGCCTGTAGCAGATAAAGGTCAGTTCGCTTCAGGTGGAATGATAAGTGCCATGCCATCCAGTCGTAATGGATTCACGAAATGACGCGCGCACGCGAATACGGGCTGCTGGTGGAAAGGCTCCGCAAGCTACGGATTTTAATCGATGAGATTTTTGTGGCGGGCGGCCTGAGCCCGCAGTTATATCGAACGCGCGGTTATGTATTAATGCCGCGTGCTATCTAATCACTGTTAAGGTTCAAGAAGAAATGGTGCTACGCATATTAATTGGTATCTTATCAGCTGTATTTCTTGGTTTAGCGGGCTATCTATCAATACTGTCCGGCGCATTTTTATCTACGGAATACGAAGCTAAAATGCTTGGCGGTATATTGGCAATTCCTGGCTATATAATTGTGGCTCCAGGCCTGCTAGGTGTTGGGTTAATTGATTATTTACCTATGTACTTAATTTTCCCAAATGGCGGTGCATCTGGAGTATTCGGCAGTATCTTAATATTTGCTGTCTTATTTTGGTCTATATTGTTTAGTTTTCTATCATGTAAACGGTACTGGCCGTACAAAACCTTAACAAAGCATTGCACCTGACGCATTGTAAGTAGCGCTTTTGCAATATCGCTGCGCTAAGTTTATCGCAATGCGCTACTTACAAACCGCAGGTGAACGCAACGTTAAATGTACAGGGCTGAAGCATGGAGCTAGTCGGGGTAATCGCTGTTATCGCAATAGCCGTTCTCCTTAACGGCCTGATCGCGAGGGTCGAGGATGACTCCCCTGGTGGAATCAATAATCCGGATGGTAGTTGGCTCGAAACGTTTCGCAAACCAAAACTCCATCAGATAGTGATATGGGCGCTGGGGTTCTCAGTAGCAGGATGGCTTATATATATGTTTACGACGAAGTGAAGACATTTAACCAGTCGCTTTTGCCGGACAATTTCTCCACCGCTTCGCGACTACAAAATTGCCGAAAAGTTCTACGTTATGTGGTATTGCGGGTATGGGAGCATCAATGAATCTCGCTACGTTGAGGGTCGAGGGGCCCGACGAGTCGTTGGGCCAGCTAAAGGAGCTTCTGGGTCTTGACCCTGACGTAGAGTGGCACGCCGGAGAACGAACAAGAACTGGTGGCATTCGAGAATCGTCAGGCTTTAACTCGACAATTGCGGATGAAGAAACTGCGGAGGACATGACGGAGCGCGTTCACGATTTCTTGAACAGATGTACAAGCGCTCAAGTCTCCTTTCCATGGCGAGGGGTCAAAGGTGGGATCGACGTTGGATTCGACATTGGTAGTTCTGAGCGTTTCGCAGGTGGTTTCAGACTTTCCCCTACATGCATTCAAGCGTGGGCAAAATGTGGGCTGAGCTTGATTGCCACTGCATATCCAACATCGGACGAGTAAATGCCACATAACCAGCCACCGCACGGGACCACTTTTCCGCCGCTTAGCGGCTACAAACTGGCCCGTGGCTCAGGCGTTATGCAGAAATTAAATAGGAGGACGTCAGCATCATGAAAAAACTAGCTCTACTTGGATTTTTGCTAGCGACCGGCTGTACTCATCAACCGCCTTACGTTCCGCCAACAGAAGGCCCACTCACAAAAATTGGCTTTGTTAATTTATCGAAGGAGACGCCAACTTCAATTTTGTTCTATGAGGATGGACTCACCTGTAAGGGCATCCGAAGTTTGGCGTTCTATAGCACAAATTACACTGAATCTTCAGTTGTGGTGGCCGCACATAAGCCATTCACTTTCGCAATTGATCACAGTACTTACGGTAAGTATTGCAGGCAGTCATACATGTTCACTCCGGAGGAAGGTGAATATAGAGTGCGTACAGTCAGTGGCTCCGAAGAATGTGTGCTTGTCGTTGAGAAAGCAGAGATACAGGAAGATCCAATCTGGATACCGGTCCAGGGTTTGATCGAAAGAGAATACAGTACCCCTTGGTTTGAGAGTGGCGAATGGTGTGCTCCTCTCTGATGCATAACAACTGGTTCAAGCTGCTCGCCTTGCTCGCAGGGACGGGCTGAAGCCCGCCCCTTAACCAAACGTTAGACACACAAGGAGACGAGATGGAGCAGACATGGAAGAAGCTTGAAGAATGGCTGGCGCAACATTGGCCAGAAGGTCTGTCTCGCTTAAATCCTCCGGCGACTGACGAGCAAATTTCAGAACTTGAAAGGCAGCTTGAAATTAAGCTTCCGCTCGATTTTGTCGCTTGCCTCAAAGTCCACAATGGCCAAGACGGATTTTTGTCATTTTTCGATGGAATGGAGTTTTTGTCGTGCGAAGAAATCTATAGCCAGTGGGCTGTCTGGAAAGAGTTACTGGATACTGGCGAGTTTAAAAACACTCTCTCCGAGCCCGACAAGGGAATCAAGAATCATTGGTGGGGCTCAAAATGGATCCCTTTCACGCATAACGGTGGCGGTGATCACCTTTGCCTAGACCTCGATCCTTCAGAATCGGGATCTATCGGACAGGTAATCACCATGTGGCATGACATGGAGGCCAGAGAATTGCAGGCTAAAAGCTTCGGAGATTATTTCCAAGCATATGTCACTGGCGTTCTTTCAGGTCAATACGTCTACGCTGAAGAATATGGCGGCCTCATCAATGCCGAAGATGTCTAAAAATCGGCTGCACGGCGACCGGCTTTCCGCTGCTTTGCAGCTCCAAACCGGCGCGTGAGCGGGGCGTTAAATTGCTATTACGTTGTGCCAAATTTACTAATAGGGCTGATGTACGGTTGGCCGATATTTGTCGGCTTTCTGTGTTTTGTGGTGGCGAACCAATCAAAAGGAAAGGCTGCGCTGTTGGGGGCATTCATAGGGTCAGGGTGTTTATTGGGTGCGGTCGTCTTTTCGCGCTTGAGCATCCTGGCAATTGAAACTTGGATAATCCCGGTGTCATACAGCCGTGAATGCAGTGGCGAGCATACTGATTGCCCTACTTGGCTACTCGAAACTGGAGAGGTCATTCTTGAATGGCAGTTTCTTGTACTTGAAGGGGTGGCAGTTCTGGTCGCCGTCTGATTAAGCCTCTATCGGCTTAGGCTGTTTAGCAAATAGGTGCAGTTCGTGGCTGGCCTTGTCTGTGCGGCGATGGGCAGCTTGAGGAATACCAATATGAACAAACTCAAACAGGACATGCTGGCTACTGACATGGCCTCCTGGCGAAAGAGGGGGCTTTTTGCCGTTATTCTGTTGCTTGGCCTGTTCCCCTTCATTATCAGCTGCGCTGCCGTTACGCCCGACGTCAGCGCGGGTCTATGGCAGCTTCGCCATTTTCTGGGCGTTGCCGCGCTACAGGCGGTAGCCCAGGGCTCCATCGCTTGGTATCTGTTGAAGAACCCGGTGCCTAATTACGTGATATTGGGCTTTGTCGTTATGGTGATGTTTTTTCAGCTCACATTTGGGCTGACGGTTATTCTGCTCTCGAACGCATGACAAGCGGCGGTGGGTCGATTACCTTGCTCCGTTGGCGGTGCTGATCGCCAATTAGCTCTCCATCAAGGATGATATTTGCGCATGAAGTACTACAAGTTCTGGGTTAAAGAATCGGTAAACATACAGGTTGGGGAGACGACTGAACGGCTAACCATGCTGGCGGGTTCAAACCAATCAGTAGAGGATGCACGGCGCGAACTGGCGAATCAGTCCCGCTTTGTTGAGCAGAAGATAAACGGCGAGGCGTCGGCGGACGATTACCAGGTCGCCATTAAAGAGTACGTGGAGCAGGTGATAGACGAGGCCAATATCATCACCATCTGCCGCTATGGCGCCAAGATACTCAACACCTGCCAGTACACGGTGCTGGATCTGGATGATTACCCCATCGATTTTTTTGACATGTTCAGAGCGCTTAGGAAGCTGCCGAAAAAGGAGCGCATCGTCGCCAAGTTTCTGCAGCGCCTGGCCAAGCATCCTGAATTGGGCACGGATTTTCGTATCTACGAGACGACCAAGGGCGTTCGGGTTATCGGCAAGAAGTACATCGAGCCGACCGGCAAGGGCTACGCGGCGCTGATGCGCAGTTTGCGGGTGGATTGGTTGTACATTGTGCTGTCGCAGAAGCAGCAGTGCTATCGCGCCAGGGTAACCCCCAAGCCGTATCGCATGAAGATCAAGACCATCAAGGTCACCAGCCCGCTCGATTGTGAAACTCAGACGTATCAGGATTGGGCGCAGGATTATGCCGTGGCGGCGCAGCGCTACAGCGTGGTGAAGTTGATTCAATCGCTAGGGGCTGACTTTGCTCGCGAACCGTTGATACGGCTGCACGATACGCTCTGCAATGAGGGCAGAAGCCGAACCCTGGCATAGAGGGTAGGGGACTCAGTCCTCCCGCCCCTCCAGCATGTTCCGCTTGAGCAACACATAAACCGACCCGGTGCCGCCGTGGCGCGGGATGCACGAGGTGAAGGCCAGTACGCTGGCGTGTTGGCGTAGCCAGGTGTTGACGTGGCTTTTCAGGATGGGGGTGCGTCCGTCCTTGCGTTGCGCTTTGCCGTGGGTGACGCGCACGCAGCGGATCTCCTGTTTTACCGCTTCGGCCAGGAAGGCCCAGAGCAACTCGCGGGCGCGCTCGACGGTCATGCCGTGCAGGTCGATTGAACCGTCAAAGGGGATTTGCGCTGCTTTGAGTTTGCGCAGCTGGCTGGCCTGCACGCCGTTGGCGCCCCACATCAGTTCTTCTTCCGGGGCCACATCAATCACAAACTGGTCGGAAAGGCCGTCTATCACGATGCTGGTAGCGCTGTTCAGCGCGCGGGCGCGGCTGGCGGCGATGCGGGCGCGGTCGGCTTTGGGCTTGCCGGTATCGGCTTGCTGGTGTTTGAGTGGTTTGACACCCTTGATGGCCTGCCGGAACAGGTTTTCGTCATCGGGTTCGACGTTATCCTGAGACATTTTTCAGTGATCAGTTGCCAAAAAACCGCAGTGTACCAGTAGTCGTTGGCACGCGGCAGCGTAGAATGGGCGCCTGACAGAACAAGGATTTACATCATGAGTGAACACGCCGCTTTGAAAACCGTGCAGGATCTGATCCGCTGGGGCGTTAGCCGTTTTCATCAGGCCGAGCTGTTTTTTGGGCACGGCACCGACAACGCCTGGGACGAGTCCCGCCTGCTGGTTTTGCATGCGCTCTACTTGCCGTGGGAAACCCCTGAGACCTACCTGCAATGCCGGATAACCGAAGAGGAGCGTGACGCCGCTGTGGCGTTGTTGCAGGAGCGCGTGCGCTTGCGCATACCGGCGGCGTACCTCACCGGCCACGCGCGCTTTGCCGGGCTGGACTTCATTGTTGACGACCGCGTGCTGGTGCCGCGCTCGCCGATTGCCGAGCTGATTGATTCCCGGTTTGAACCCTGGTTGGAACGCGACCCATTGCGCATTCTGGATCTGTGCACGGGTAGCGGGTGCATCGGTATTGCCTGCGCCTACGCCTTTGATGAGGCCGAGGTGGTGCTGGCCGATCTGTCTTCCGATGCGCTGGCGGTGGCTGAGGCCAATATTGAGCTGCACGGTCTGTCTGAACGGGTAGAGGCGCGCTGGTCGGATGGCTTTGATGGCTTGGCGGGGGAGCGCTTCGACCTGATCGTCAGCAACCCACCCTATGTTGATGCCGAAGATATGGGCAGCCTGCCAGAGGAGTACCATCACGAGCCCGAGATGGGCCTGGCCGCAGGGGATGATGGTCTGGACCTGGTGCGCCGCATGTTGGCTGAAGCAGCGGACTACCTGAGTGAAGACGGCGTACTGGTGATTGAGGTGGGCAACAGCATGGTGCACGTGATGGCCGAATGGCCAGAAGTCGACTTTGAGTGGGTCAAATTCGAGCGCGGCGGGCACGGTGTGTTTGTGCTCAGTGCCGAACAGTGCCGCCATTTTCAGCCATTGTTTGCCGAGGGCGTGTAAGCCTTAGCGCAACACCACCCAGAGCAGCATCAAGGCCTGGAAAATGCAGAATACGATGAGGCAGCCAATGGCGAAGCGGTTGCCCATGTCGGCTCGCTTGTAGCTGGCGATCACGCTTTGCAGGTTGTTCAGCTGGGCAGTCTGCTTGAGATTCAGGGCTTCGTGCTCGCGCAACTGGCCCAGCAGGTTGCCGATCTGCAGTGGTTGAATCTTTTCGGTGTTCCAGCTGCCAATCAGATCATTCACCCGATTGCTTTGCGCAACGCCGCTGTGGGTTTCTTCGTCGAGGGTGCTGAGCGTAAAGCCGGCGCGGCTGAGGATGTCTTCAAAGGCGCTGCGCGCATCGCCACTCTTGAATTCATCGGCCCGTAGGCTGATCGGCGTGACGGCATAATCGCCGCAATAGCGCTGACACCAGTGAATCAGTTGCGCCAGCATGAAGGTGCCCAGGCCACGCTGGGCAGGTTGAATGCTGACACCGCTGATGGGACCAAAGCGCACGCGCTGGCGTTTGTGGTCGACCATCACTTCCAGACAGTTACCGCTGTCGGGGAGCGGCTCACCCTCAAAGCGCACTTGCAACCGCAGCAGCTCCAGGCTGCCGGCCTTTTCCTGGGTGACGGCTATCTGTGCGAGTCTTTCCTGGTGCACCAGTACGCGGGCCTTGAATACCGGCTTGAGCTGCACCCAGTAGAAGTCGGACGGTTTGGCGCGCGCAAAGGGATCGCGCAGGGCGGCGTGCTCCTGGGCGGCTTCCGGGCTGATGGTTTCGGTTTCGCTCATGCTGGGTCCTGGGCGCTCGTACTGCGTTCGGCGGCTACTTCAACCTGTATCGGCGTTGAGGCGTATTTCTGTAATTTATCGCCGTGCGCGGCAAAAGTCATGTCTGCCAATGGGCGATTGCCTCCCAAGCCAGACGCAGGGCGAGCAAGGTCAGCACCACGTTGAACAGGTGGCTGAAATGTCGGTCGTTCAGGCGCTGCAGAATATGCAGTCCAGCCCAGGTACCCAATGCGCCAGCGGCGATCATACTGATGATCAGCGGCAGCCAGCTGTGGAAGACAAACCCGGCGGCGCCAAAGGCCAGTGCCTTGGGGGCATGTTGTAATGACATGGCGGCAGCGAAGGTGGCGACGGTCTGCAAACGTTTGCTGTCTTGCTGCTGCTTGATGAAGGCGGCCACCAGCGGCCCGGTGGCGCCGACAAACAGACTGAGAAAACTGGTGAGCGTGGCGGCCAGCAGGGTGCCCACGCGTCCGGTGGCGACCTTGGGGATCGCCGGCCCCCAGCACAGCAGCAGAATGAACAGGGCAATGCTGAGCTGAATGCTGGCCAGCGGCAGGTTCACCAGCAGGCGGCTGGCCAGCCAGGCGCCGATCAGCACCCCCGGTAGAAACCAGGCAATCACCCGCAGGTTGATGTGCCGCCAGGTCATCAGTGCGCGGTTGGCGTTGGAGCCCAGCTGCACCATGCCATGTACCGGGATGATGGCGGCAGTCGGCATGCTCAGCGCCATGATGGCCAGCAGCATCACGCCGCCGCCGGCGCCCAGCGCAGCAGTGATCATCGAGGTGACGGCAGAGCAGAGGATCAGTGCCACCGCCAGCAAGGGGGATATCTGGTCAGGTAACAGCGACGCCAGAAAGCTAGGCATAGGGGCTCCGGATACAGGAAGAGGCTAGCCTAACGGGTGGATTTCAGGCTGTCACCCATGCGGGGCGAACGGTATACTGCGCCACTGCCGTCGCTTACATCAGGTTGAGTCTATGTCCGGAAACACCCTTGGAACCCTGTTCACCGTCACCACGGCCGGCGAAAGCCATGGCCCTGCACTGGTTGCCATCGTGGACGGTTGCCCGCCGGGCTTGCCGCTCTCCAGCGAAGACCTGCAGCGCGACCTGGATCGCCGCAAACCCGGCACCAGCCGCCATACCACGCAGCGCCAGGAGGCCGATGAGGTCGAGATTCTGTCGGGCGTGTTCGAGGGCGTCACCACTGGCTGTCCGATTGGTCTGCTGATTCGCAATACCGACCAGAAATCCAAGGACTATTCGGCGATCAAGGATCTGTTTCGCCCGGCGCATGCCGATTACACCTACCACCACAAATACGGCGTGCGCGACTATCGCGGCGGCGGGCGCTCCTCGGCGCGCGAAACCGCCATGCGCGTGGCCGCCGGTGCCATCGCCAAGAAGTACCTGGCGACCCAGGGCATTCAGGTGCGCGGCTACATGAGCCAGCTGGGCCCTATCGAGATTCCCTTCAAGAGCTGGGATGGCGTCAACGACAACGCCTTTTTCAGTGCCGACCCGGACAAAATAGCTGAGCTGGAAGCCTATATGGATCAGCTGCGCCGCGATCAGGATTCGGTCGGTGCCAAGATCACGGTCGTCGCCGAAGGCGTGCCGCCCGGTCTGGGCGAGCCGATCTTTGATCGCCTGGATGCCGAGCTGGCTTATGCCCTGATGGGTATCAACGCGGTCAAGGGCGTTGAGGTGGGGGCTGGTTTTGCCTCGGTGGCCCAGCGTGGCACCGAGCACCGCGATGAGCTGACGCCGGAAGGCTTTGTCAGCAACCAGGCGGGTGGCGTATTGGGGGGTATTTCCTCGGGCCAGCCGATTGTTGCCAGCCTGGCACTGAAGCCTACCTCCAGTATTACCACGTCAGGTCGCTCGATTGATGTAGACGGCAATGCGGTCGACGTTATCACCAAGGGGCGCCATGATCCTTGCGTGGGCATCCGCGCCACGCCAATTGCCGAGGCCATGATGGCATTGGTGCTGATGGACCATCTGCTACGCCACCGTGGCCAGAACGCCGACGTCAAGGTAACCACGCCGGTACTGGGCCAGCTTTGAGCCCAGCGGGCAGCGCAACAGGGGCGGCGGCATCCCCCTTGCCCTATTGGCAGCTGTCCGGCTTCTACTTCAGCTACTTCGCCCTATTGGGCGGGGTGGCGCCTTTCCTCGCGCTCTATTTCGAATCCCTGGGCTTCTCTGCTGCACGCATTGGCGAGTTGGTGGCCATTCCCATGCTGATGCGCTGCCTGGCGCCCAATCTGTGGGGTTGGATTGGTGATGCCACCGGGCAGCGTTTACTGATCGTGCGCTGTGGCGCGTTCTTTACCGCGCTGTGTTTCGCCGCCATTTTCTACCGCCAGGATTACTGGTGGCTGGCGGCAGTCATGGCGCTGCACAGTTTTTTCTGGCACGCGATTCTGCCGCAGTTTGAGGCCATTACCCTGGCGCACCTGCGCGAACAGGCCTCGCGCTACAGCCAGGTACGCTTATGGGGCTCGGTCGGTTTTATTCTTACTGTCGTGCTGCTGGGTGAGGTGCTGGAGCGCTTTGGCATGCCGGCCTATCCACGGGTTTTGTTCGCGGTGATGTGCGCTATTGTTGCCTGCAGTCTGTTGATACCGCCGCCACCGCTAGCGCCGACCAGCCAAGTGATGGGCGAGGGCATGCTGCAGCAGCTGCGCCGCCCGGGCGTTATCGCGTTTTTTCTGTGTGTGGCGCTGATGCAGCTGTCGCATGGGCCGTATTACACCTTTCTGACCATTCATCTGGAGCGTCTGGGTTACAGCCGCGGCTTTATAGGCCTGCTTTGGGCGCTGGGGGTTCTGGCGGAAATTCTGCTGTTTCTGCTGATGCGTCCCTTGTTGGCGCGCTGCAGTTTGAAGTCGATTCTGGTGGTGAGTTTTGCCTTGGCAGCCCTGCGCTGGCTGCTGCTCGGCAACTTCGCTGCGGCGCTGCCCACATTGTTGTTTGCCCAATGCCTGCACGCCGCCACCTTTGGCGCCTTCCATGTGGCGGCGGTGCATTTTGTGCAGCACAACTTCAGCGCGCGCCTACAGGGCCAGGGCCAGGCACTCTATGCGACCTTGGCCGGGGTTGGTGGCGCGCTGGGTGCTCTCTATTCTGGCTACGTTTGGGACAGCCTGGGCGCGGCCTGGACCTTCGCGCTGGCGGCGCTGGCTGCCGCCGTTGGAGCCATCATTCTCGCGCTGCGCTTGCAGCGTGCATGAGGAGCAGACCATGAGCATTTTGGCTATGTACGAGGCGGGGCAGTGGCAGTGCCCGGCGCGGGTGCTTACGCACCTGGACGACATTAGCGTGCAGCTGGCCGAGCGCGGCCTGTTGCTGGCACAGATCGCGGCGCTGGCAGAGGATCCACTGCAACAGGAACATCAGGCGCGCGACTGGATCGCCGCGCAGGGCAGAGCGATACCTGACACCGTGCTGGCGGGTGAGCGCCAGGGTGAACCGGGCTACGTTGAGGAGACCACGCTAGTACCTGCTGAGGCCATCCGCCGGTCAGAAGGGCAGTGGCTACTGCTCGGCGCAGGCCAGGCCCGGCTGTGCCTGACCAAGGCAGACCATGCCCTGATATTGGCTGCGCGCCGAGGCGATCTGCTGTGGCTGCCGGCGGGTTACGACTGGGCTTTGGTTCCTGCGCCCGGCACTCGCTGTGTGTGGCTCGAGCTGGCGGCGCAGGCACAGGCGCTGAACGATAAGCCCGTTGCCGGGTCGAAGCTAGGCGAGCTGCAGCTGCTGGACATCTGAGCGCGAAGGATTTCGTGCAGCCGACTATAGTCAGGGCAGTGTGCGGCGATTTGCCAGACCAAAAGGGAGAGTGCGATGAACTTCAATACCGGTGGGGGTATTCTGGGCCTGCTGATTCTTATCGGCGATATCTGGGCGGTAATCAACATTTTGCAGAGCAATGCCAGCATGGGCGCCAAGCTGCTTTGGGTGTTGCTGGTGGTGCTGTTACCGTTGCTGGGCCTGATCATCTGGTTCTTTGCGGGGCCGCGCGGCAACAAGGTTTAGCGCGGCCTTCACGGCCACGTTAAAGAAAAAGGCCCGGTGCGGAAGACGCACCGGGCCTTTTCGTTGGCTACCGTCGAGGCTACCTGGTGCTTACTTCTCGACGAAGGCGCGCTCGATCACATAGTGCCCCTGGTCGCCGTGGCGCGCTTCCTTGAAGCCCTGGGCGTCCAGAATCTCGCAGCAATCCTTGAGCATACTCGGGCTGCCACAGAGCATGAAGCGGTCCTGCTCCAGATCAAACTTGGGCAAGCC
>Ga0105357_10001326_pt1 | contig 13297 bp, 10 predicted proteins | sample GOMGulsemesocosm_4_FD_83660 | JGI IMG/M metagenome (GOLD analysis project Ga0105357, IMG submission 83660) | Methane-oxidizing microbial communities from mesocosms in the Gulf of Mexico - GOM15B Gulf of Mexico | ecosystem: Environmental > Aquatic > Marine > Cold seeps | place: USA: Gulf of...
ATATATAGCATATTAATTAGGTTGTATTGTGGATTTTCACCTTTAGTCATTTTTTTCATAACTATATTTTTACTATTAGTAGTATTCATATTAGTTAAATCTGCGGTTTTTTTATATAACTTATTTTCAAGTAAGTCTAAGGGTGTTTTTGGATTAATTTTCTTTTTTACTTTTCTAATATACTCAAAAATTTCTTCTTCTGGAAGGGAAAAGTTTATTGGAATTGTTATTTGATTTTGGTCATTAATTTGTCTACTAAAATTTGGAATTATATTATTAACATAGTATTCTTCATTTTTTATATGTATTTCCTGAACTTGAATAAATTCTTCATGAATAATTTCTTCAAATCTAATTTCCCATGCACCATTATCTGTATTTTTATCTATGATTTTCTTATCTTTCTCTTTTTTACTATTAGTTACCTCTTCTTTATATACACCTTTAACACCAGGCACTTCTCTGTAATAGCCAGTTGGATAAATAAGGTATTCATTAATAAGTTCATTTTCAAGTCTTGTTTTTAAATCTTCTAAGTGTGCCATCCCTAATTCTGTACATTTATGAATATGTTTATCAATGAATTCTTTTGGATCTTCTTTTATCAATTTCGAATAAGTAGAATGCTTCTTCATAACCCTTCTTAAATATTCTTCAAAAGTAAAATCTTTGTATTCATCAGGTAGTTGTATGAAATTTTCTTCAAATCTATCTTTGAAATTGTATTCTGTAAAAAGTCTTTTATTTAAATATTTCTCTTCACTCATCATTTTTGTTACAATTTTTATTTTTTGAAGTAGTTTTATTACATCTTCATTTCTCATAGCCATCTCATATGCAATACATGGAGTTAATTCATAAGTCTTAAATTTATCTAAATTCGTATATTTATCATCCCCTCTGGATATGATGGCATCTTTTCTCTTCTCATTATCTTGACTATGATAAATGTATTTACGATCTTTTACTACTATCCTAAATTTATTATCCCACGGTTTAGCTATTTTTTTAATTTTAGGATATGAAGATTTTAAATATATATTCTTTATGCTTCTTTTATTTATATTAAAAGCATCACAAAAATAGTTTTTGTCATTTGGAGTAATATTTTCAAAAAATATATTATATAATTGAGTTGTTCTAATAGATGAAGTAATATATGTTCCTCTATTAAAAGCTTCCTTTATTTCATTTGCTGTATATTGTTCTTCATCTTCTTTAACAAAGCTATTAAATACTTGAAGAAATTCATTTTGTGTAGTTTTATCATTCATGTTAATACTTTATAAATCCATTCCATCATTTAGAATAAAATCTTTCAATAGATTAAATACTTTCATATTTACTTTAAAAGGTGGTATTGTTTTTCTCTCTATCATTTCAAAATATGCTTTTGCCTTAGCTTTATCAACACTATCCTTAAGTTCATCAAGTCTACCATAGTCATTGATATTTGATTCATTTACATTTGCATCCATTATATCTTTTAGTTTAACACTATCTAATCCAAATAGTTCTACTAGTCTCATAATTTGAGAATGTTCAGCATTAGCTTGATATTCTGATAGATACTCTTTAAATGTTTTTGTTGAATCTACTTTAATATCACCATTTTGAATATCATGTAAGAATATATTTGCATATTTTTGTTCCTCTTGACTAAGTGCTGCAAATGATTTATGTAATTCGTTTAATGTTTTTTCAATCTCTTGTACTTCACCACTATCTATTATTTTTAAATATTTATCAAACCTTGAATTCATAAAATCAGTATCAATTTTATCAGTATCTATTTCAGTAATATATCCCTCTATTTCAAATGGTATATCAATACTTCCACCAGTACCTTCTCCTCCACCTGATGATAGTTCTTTATATCTTTGTACTAAAATAAGATAAGTCTTTTCATCAAGATTTAGTGGATGTTTATTCCATTTAAAGCCTTGTATTTTTGAAGCTTCAAGTGTTTCATTAAACTTTTTAAATAGTTCTGCAAACTTTTTTCTTTCACTTGTTTCTTCTGGAAGTTTCTCATAGTTTTCTATCTTAGTATTCTCAAATACTTCTTTTATTTCATCATAAAGTCTATTTAGTTTTTTTAGATTGTTTTCTAGTTTATCAGAAAATAAAGCAAGTGGTTTATCTCCTGAATATAACTTAACAGCCTTATTTATATTAGATTCCATAGTATGAGGTTTTCTATAGTATTTAATAGTTCCAAATGGTTTATCTGCTCCAAATAGTCTATTTGTTCTTGAAAAGGCTTGGATGATATTTGCATACTCTAAGGTCTTGTCCAGATATAAGGTATTTATCCATTTTGAATCAAACCCTGTAAGCATCTGATCTACTACTATAAGCAAGTTTATTTGTTTTTCTGGTGTTTTATTTATATTGGTATATGGCTTTTTATGTGCTAATCTTGAAGCAATATCTTTTTTAAACTTAGGAAAATTTGCTAATGAAAAATCTTGTTCATACCTTTCATTATAATCTTCTATAATCTCTACTAATCCATTCTCTTTAAATGTAGATTTTGCACCATCGTCATTATCAATATTTGAATCAAATAATGCTGTGATTTTAATATTCAGTTTTGATTCTTCTATTTTAGTTTTTAGTAAACGATAGTAAGTAATAGCTTCAGGAATGCTACTTGTTGCGAAGATTGCATGAAACTTATAGTTTTGGCTAAGAGTTATCCAGTTATCTACTATATCGTCTATTACTAAGTTTTGATGCTCAGGTCTTTCGTACTGTGCTTTAGATACATAGTCTTCTATACCTTTTATATATTTACCATTTTCTCCTACATAACCAGCCATTTTTACATCATTCATAAACTTATTAAAGACTTTTTTCTTCATCTCACACTCAAGTGCTTCTATTTCATCTTTTGATTTTGATTCTTGTAGTGCTACGGCTTTTCTTAAATCTTTATCTTTATAAGTTAATACTTTGTATGGATCAAATCCTAGTACATTTTTATCTCTGATACCATCAGCTATACTATATCTGTGTAGTTCATCTCCAAATACTGTAGCAGTTGTATTATCTTTCTTTTGGTTTTCATCTTGGATTGGTGTTCCAGTAAATCCAAAGAATATGGCATTTGAAAATGTATCTTTAATAGTAATAAGCATATCTCCAAAAGTAGAACGATGTGCTTCATCTACAATAAATACTATTCTTTTATTTGCTATTAGTTCTATATCTTTACCATTTAATCCATCTTCATCACCATTTATATTACTCATCTTTTGAATTGAAGTAACTATTAGTGTATTTGCGGGATCATTACTTTTTAACTTTGTAACTAAAACACCTGTATTTTCTGTGGCTTGTATATCTTCATTTACATCTGAAAAAGCTCTGTATTCTTCTAGTGATTGAGTTCCTAGCTCTATTCTATCCATTAAGAAGATTACTTTATCTGCATCTTTAGAGTTTGCTATAAGTTGAGCAGATTTAAAACTGGACATCGTTTTACCTGAACCAGTAGTATGCCAAATATATCCACCTAAAGAGTTTTTATCTTTCCAGTTAGTTTTTTTAATCTTATCACTTATTGCATTTGCTGCGTAGTATTGATAAGATCTCATAACTTTTAATACACCATCAGCATCATCTGCAACTGTATAGTATCCTATAAGTTGATGAGCCATAGGAATAGAAAGTAGATGGGAAGCAACTGTTTTCCAGTCATTTATAGGTTCATTATTAAAATCAGCCCAATGAAAATAATAGTCTTTATTAAACTTTCCATCCATTCCAGGGTTTGCAAAATAAACACTCTCATTTGGCTCCATAGCTACAAATACTTGAACCAATGAAAACAATCCAGTAAATACTCCCTCTCTTGAGTATTTTTCTATTTGATTACAAGCTTGAGATACTGCTACACCACTTTTTTTAAGTTCAATATGAATAACAGGCATACCATTTATCAAAAGCATCAAATCACCTCTACGGTCATTTAGTATTTTTGATTTTGTTTTAAAAATTGGTTGTTGTACTATTTGGTATCTACTTTGTCCTGCTGCTATTTCTGCTCTATCATAAATCTTTAGACTTACTTCTTTTCCATAATGAAGTGTGTCTTTTTCATTATCTCTAGTCAGTGATACTGTTCTTCCATTTATAAAGCTATTTAGTTTTAGTGGTGTTTTTAGCTCTTTGATTTGCTCTAAGATTTGATTCATTTCACTAATTGTTAGTGGGATATTGTTTAATCTATCAATTGCTTTATTGTTTTCAAAAAGAATATCAGCCCAGTTTTGAAGAAGGATTTCTTCTGTTGGATTTTTAATAACATCTTGTTCTCCCCAACCTTTATCTCTAAGTACTTTTATTAAAGCTTCTTCAAACTCTGCCTCAGTAGTAAATGTCATTATTTATCATCCTCTAGCTCTTTTGTTTTATATAGAGTATATCCCTCATAGTAGTAACTTGCATCAATACCTTTCATAAATACATCAGGATCATCGATCTCATCAGTAAGAGCATTTTGAAGTAGATATTTTATCTCTGTATCTTTTATAGGGCTTCTCTCCATAGCCATAAGGTAATCATCCCTTTCAATACTATTCCAATCTACTACTTTTTTGATTTCACTTTTTAGCATCAAATCAAGCCAAATTCTCATGCTTCTTCCATTTCCTTCTCTAAATGGATGAGCTACATTCATCTCGATATATTTTTCAACTATTTCATCAAAAGAAGATTGAGGCATTGATTCTATTTGATTAAGTGCAACATTTAGATATGTAATGGGTGCAAATCTAAAGTTTCCTTTTGAGATATTGACTTCTCTAATCTTTCCTGCAAAATTATATATATCTTCAAAAAGCTTTTCATGGACGATAGATAAACTCTCAAAAGTACCTGCTTTTAAAGTATCAAAAAAACCACTTTCATAAAGCTTTTTAGCCTTTAGTTTACTGATTTTCTCTTCCTCTTTAGCTAACTCTATTTCACTTTTTATGTTAAGTTTATTTTCTAAAATCATCTTAAAGCCTTTATACAAACATCTTATCTAATGATGCTTTTTTTATGTTTTTTAGTTTTTTTATCTCTTTTTGTTGTAAGTCTATTTGCTTATCTAGTTTTTGGAAATAGTTTCCTATTTTTTCTTGTTCTTCTATTTTTGGAATAAAAATGTTAGTTGATTGAACTAGTTCACTATTTAAATTTATTACTACTCCACCAGAAGCTAAAGCTTTATACTGATTAATCATATAATCAGATGATAATAATTGCAAAAGATATTCAAGGTTAAATATTTTTCTTTCATCACGAATCAATAACCAACCATCGTGAATACAACCTTTAATTGCCATAATATAAGGTCTTCCAAAACTCATGGAATTAGACAGGATTAAATCTCCTATCAAAACTTTACGAGAATTTTTTTCACCTTCTGGGATTATTTTTTCTTTTGTTTTTGTTATATATCTTGATCCAGTAGATACATCTCCAATTTTTATCCAATTGATACCTTTTTCATTATTTGTAATAAAGTTTTCAATTGGTCTAGGAGAACCACCTCTTTGAATTAATACACAATCTCCAAACTTTTTTACTTCCCACTTCCCACTAAAACCTTTAAATCTTATTTCAGGAGTATCCTCTCCATTTTTAGGAAACATTTTAGCTATGCTGCCTTTTTTAAACTGTTTTAGTTTTTGGTATTTTTTTTCTTTTTGTTCTATTAGTTTGTCTAATTGTTGGAAATAGTTACCGATTTTTGTTTGTTCGTCAGGTTTAGCAAATGAGAATAGCATTTGTTTAAAAGCCCCATTTGTAATTTGATTAATTGTTGCGCCAAGATTTTTATCTATTTCTCTATAAAAATTAGTAGTATCAAGTAATGCATTTATATAAGATGGTTGTTTAGAACGTAATCCTGTCATAAATGCACCTATTACAGTATTCATCATCTCCTCTTGAATCTTTGCATGTTTACCAATTAAAGAACGAGATCCATTTCGAACAACTATTGCAATATCTCCCTTTTGAACATTATCACAATTTACTACATCTGAATTAACATATACATTGTCAGCATTTACTATTTGTCCTTTTTTAACATTTGAGGAACGTAAAACTAATGTACCACCATTTTTTATAACATCATTTGGAGAGTATGTTAATCCACTAAATAATTCAACTTCATCTATTAATTTTTTTTCTTCCCACTCTCCACTAAATCCTTTAAAACGAATTTGTGGTACTTTACTTTTAGTTATCATTTCTAACCTCTAAAAGCTCTTGAAAGGCTTTTAAACCTTTCATATCAAACTCATTACCATCTAATTCATCTACCATTGATGATAACTCTTTTTGAGTCTCTATTATTTCATTTTCTATATCTTTTAAAGTAGTTTCATACTTTTTGGCTATCACTTCAAATTTATTTACTAAAGTATTTATAATCCCTTTGGGTAATTTAGTAAGTTCATCTTCAAGAGGTTTTATCCATTTTAGTTCAAGTAGTTCATATACTTGTGAGTCACTTAAGTTTTCAATAGTTTTTTTAGTTTGTAGGTGAAGTTTTTCAGACTCCTCTTTTACCTCTTTTTTTAGGGCTTTTTCTTCTGCTATAAGTTCATCTACTTTTAGTATTTTCACTTCATAGCTATCATCTTCAAACTTAGCTTTCTTTTTTATCTCTACTTTAATTTGTTTAGCTTCTTTTATCACTTGTGCATTTACAAAGGCATCTTTTGATTCTTTTACACTTTCCTCTTCTTTTTCTTCTTCGCTAAAAGATTCTAATATTTCCTCATAAAGAGCAGTTATTTCTATAAGTCTATTTTCTTTAGAGTTTAAAGCTTCAAGTTCATCTTTTAAATATGTTTCTTGAACTAAATCAAAAGGCATGATATGACCTTTCCATCCCTCTTGGACTTCTGTATCTTTTCCTTTTTTCTTCTTGATTACCATATTCGCATCAACTTGACGAGTTGATTCAAAACCTTCTGTTTGAATAATCTCTAAGTCAACTGCTATATCATGCCAGTTATTGTCTAGTAGTTGGTATGCTTTATATTTATCTACTAGTGGAATATTTTCAAGTCTTTTAAAAATATCATTACCTAAGAGTGTTTGCTCTTTTTTAATTTTGAGTGTTTGTAACTGCTCTATTAGTCTTGATTTTAAAAAGCTATTAAAATCTCCAAATGATAAGTTGAAGTTAGAGATAAACTTTTTAATATCATTATTCTCCATAATAGTTTGTTTTATATCATCAGTTTTTAAATGTGTGTATTCATTTTCAATATTATCAAAAAGTTCCATTTTTAAAGATGGGAAACTTTGCCAATACGTATCTAATAAATCTATTTCAGATTTTGGAATACCTCCAAACATAGTAGCATATATATCAAAGCTCTCATCAGCTTCTGAGCTATCCACATATCTTGGGATATTTAGGTTGTAGTCATTTTCTCTTAACTCTTCAATACTAACTGCTCTTGAGTATTTATCTATATCTGCTCTATTTATCACTGTATCAGTGATTTTTTTGATATCACAAGCTCTTAATTTGTTGTTCTTACCAACTTTCTCAAAACCTTTTGAAGCATCTACTATAAGTACATCTGTATTATCTCTTTGCTGTTTTAAAACGATGATAATAGTTGGTATTCCTGTACCAAAGAAGATATTAGCAGGTAGTCCAATAACTGCATCTATATGATTTTGCTCGATTAGATTTCTTCTGATTTCTCCTTCTTCCCCACCTCTAAATAAAACACCATGAGGAAGTACAATAGTCATAATCCCATCAGGCTTTAAGTGGTATAAGTCATGTAGTAAAAAAGCATAATCTGCTTTTGTTTTTGGAGCTAGTCCAAATCTTGCATATCTTGGGTCTGATTCTTTATTTTCATTATCCCAAGCTTGTGAATATGGGGGATTTGATACGATTGCATCTATGTATAGAGGATTGTAAGTTCCAGTTGGGTCACTCTCATCAAAATATGGCCAGTCATCTTCTAAAGTATCTGCATTTCTTGTAACAATATTACTTGGAATTATCCCTCTCATAACTAAGTTCATTCTTGTAAGGTTATAAGTGTTTTGTTTAAGCTCTTGTGCATAGTATTTGATATTGTTCTCATCATCCATGTGTTTAGCCACACTTGCCCCAATATTTATAAGTAATGAACCTGAACCACTTGTAGGATCGTATATCTGAATCTCTTTTTTATCTTTTAAATCATTTGCAATAATTTCAGACATCAATACTGATACTTCATGAGGAGTATAAAACTCTCCTGCTTTTTTGCCAGCAGTTGCTGCAAACATAGAGATAAGATATTCATAGATAAATCCAAGTACATCATAATCTGATTTTGAGTTCATAGGAATATCTTTGATTAGATGGATAAGAGAGCTTATAGCTTTTGTTCTTGCGGGATTATTCTCACCAAGTTTACTAAGTCCAGTTTCTAAAGTATGAAAAATACCATCAAATAGTTTTTTATGTGCAGGAGAGATCAACCTTCCAAAAGCTGATAAAGCATCTGTAACATTTATTACATCAAAATCCTTTCCTAGTTTTACCCAAGTAGAAAATAGATTATCATAAGAGATAAAAAATCCAATATTATCTTTGAAGTAATCAACTGTCTCACTGTCTTCTTCTGTTAAGTTTACTAAATCTTCTTTGGTGAAACCTTCTTTTAAAGCAAATTGTTCTTCTTTATCACAAAGGTATTTGTAAAAAATAAATCCTAATATATAATCTTTGTATTCATTCGCTTCAATTTTAGACCGCATTTGGTTTGCAGATTCCCAGATTTTAGCAGCTAACTGTTGTTTGTTCATTCAATGTTTCCTATCATAATATTGTGATATTTTATAAGTTTATAATTTGTTATTTTAGTAGATATTTTATCTAAAAAATGGTTTGATTATTATTTTATGGAGTTTTAGAGTTTTCATCTTGTTAAATAGGTTTATTTTTAAAACACATCTCTTTATCGGAATACTTGTAAAAGATATTGTTTGTAACATTCTCTTTTTTATTCTGATTTGAATAAGATATTTCTTGCTCTGATTTTTTTTCACTATTCAATTTATATATATTGGAAATACTAAAAAGTATGAAAACTAAACTAAAAATTATTACAATAGCCTGATACCAATTTATCATACTATTTATATTTTTTATTTTACTATAAACCTCATTTTTATCTTGTTCCAGTACTTCTTCTTCAATTCCAGATTCTAAAGATATTTTTTTAAATATGTATTTAAATTTTCTCTCAATAAAATTTATTGTTTTTCTCATTGTTTTTAAAGAGAAGAAACTAAAAGCACTCCACGATATAATTAATACTATAGTTCCTATTAAAGGGAGAATTTCATCTTGAAATCTAAATACTAAAAGTATATAAACTCCAAACTGTACAGGCAATGCATTCACTTTTGATAAAAACTCAGATAAGTTTTCTTGAATATTTTTTATATATTTTTCTTTTTCTTTTCTAATTTCTGAATGAAATTCTTCAAAAGAGAAGTTATTTTTAAATAGTTCAAATTCTCTATTTGATTTTTCAATAATATTTGATAAAAACTCTAGTAATTTAATAAATCTATATTGAATTTCATCTATATTTTCTAGCTTTTCAATTACATTATTTCTAAAAAATGATATATACTCAGTATTAGTAAATTTAGAGTATAAAAATTTATATATCTGCTTTAAATTATGAGATTTATCGTAAAACTCTAAATTTTTATTCTTATAACCAATTTCAAACTTTCCTTTTACTTCGGATAATAAAATGAATTTTTTTTGAAGTAAATCATTATGAGAAAATAGTTCTTTTTCTATTAATAGTGTTTTAATTTTAAAGTAATAAATTAGGTTTTCAAAATAAATATCTGTATTTTCATCAGTATTGATATAAGTTAGATTATCCTTGATAATAAGTATGTTTTTTTCTAATTGACCACTATAGAAAGTTAAACAATCTTCTTTATCTTTAAATATAAATAAATTTTGAATCGATAAATCAATATCTATACCATCTGCTGTTTCCTCATAAATGATATGATTTGCATCTAAAACACTTTTTGAGTCTACTAATGATTTTGATACTATCTTTAGTTCACTATTTGATGTATCATCATCAATTTGATGTAAGATATTTAATAAATCTTTTATATTATTCATTTGTATTTCTAAGTTCTTGTTCTATACTTTGTGCTAAAGCTGTTGAGCTAATTATAACTTGCCCATCTATAACTTGTATCATATTAGGGTTAAAACTAGTTCTTGGAGCTGTTAATTCAATGTTATCAGCTTTTACTGAGACTTTATAAAATTTACTTAAGTTTTTTCCTGATAATTTAAACTCTCCATCAATATCAATATTATTTCTTTCTGCGTAATCATAAAAAGTATTTTCATTACCGTATATGTACTGACTTAGTTCTCTTATGTTAATTACTCTATCTCTATGACTTTTAGTGTAATCAAAAATTTTCTTTTTTAATTCATCTCTTTGAGACATTCCTTCTGGTAATTCAATATTATTTGCTATTTGATATAAAGCTTCAGCATCTTTATTTTCTTGCTTCGCATCATCTAAACCTATCCAAGCTTCAAAGTAACCAGAAACATCAGTATTACCTCTTACTAATGAAATATATCTGTCATCAGATATTGAGTCATTTAATATTGATAAATTGATTTTTGCTCCCATAGCAAAGTTTTCAACATCTAAATATTGTGTTGTATTTAAATCCCAACTTCCTTCATTAGGAATAAGCATTGAGCCTTTTGTATTTCTTACAAGAAATATAGCTAGGAAGTCTTGAGTAGTAGTATATTTTGTAAATACTAAATAACCACCTTTAGCCTTACTAATAACATTTATCATGTTTTTCAGCTTTGTAGTAAGAGTAGATGAAAAATTTAATAGGTCTATATTTGAAAAGTCATTAAAATCTTCTTTAAACCCATCCTCTGAAAACTTTGCTCTTTTTGATGTCTTTCTTGAAAAAGATTCTTCTAACTTAGTAACAATGTTAACAATATTTTCATTTTCTACATCTAAAGTTGAGTTTGACAGATATGTTGTTGCATTATTTGTTGCATCAGCATCTTTGTTAATCCTATGAATTACTATTGAATTTAAAGTCATTGTGTTCCTTTATGTAAATTTATTATATCAAAACTTATTTATTTTACTGTAATCGTGTCACAATTTACGTCACATATTTTAATAATTTCTAAACTTCTAAGCATCTACCTATTCTTCTCACATGATTTTTAGTTTCCAATCTTTTTCAATCACACATCATAACTTTGAAATTAACATAAGGAGTATGACAGTGTTACAAAAATTAAAAGAATTCTGTGTATTCACAACTAAACCAAAATTAGATGATTTAGTGTGTGATAGTAAAAGGTGGATGAATCCAAGAGGAGATGTATTATGAAAATAAAAGAGCAGGTTTTAAAACAAAAAGATAATGATTTTCAAGAGAGTTTATCTATTCTGGAATGGCTTGATTACTTTAGTAAAAAGCCAAGTAGTAAAGAAGTAGATGTAATGGAAAAATATTTATCAAACAATCCAAATTATCAACCATTAAAGGAAGCATAAATGTCAATAGCAAAATGTATTGCTGTAGCAGTAGTTACAGCAGGTGCCGTAGTAGCAAATATCTGTCTTAAAGATGATGATATCTTTAATAAACCAAATATATAAAAAAAGGATTTAAAATGTCTATAAAACCAAATAAATTAACTACAAAAGTTATGTCAGATTCAGAGCTTTTTGGAGTAGCACCATCAATTTTTGCAGATTCTCCAGTTGAATCTGTTTCCTCACAATATCATTTTATTAAAACAAGTGATTTGTTAGATATTTTTCGTGAATCAGGTTATTTCCCAATCTTAGGAGGAGAGTCGAAGAGTCGTACTTTAGAGGGGCAACCTTATGTTAAACATATCATTCAGTTTAGATCACTGGAGAATCTTCTAAAAACACCTGTAGATGGTTTATATTACGATATTTGCCTTAAGTCAAGTCATAATAAAACTAGTGCTTTTACATTGGAATTATCATGTTTTCGTATGGTTTGCAGCAATACATTAACTGTGTCAACTGATCAGCTTTTACATAGAAGGATTATTCATAAAGGATTTCAATCTTCAAAGGTAAAAATGGCTATTGAAGAAATGGTTAACTATATACCAACAGTAGAAGAAGAGTTTGAAGATATGAAGAATACAATTCTTAGTGATATTGAATCTTTAGCACTTAGTAAGACAGTTATTGATTTTAGATTTGATACTAGTAAACATGAAATTAATCCAAAAGAATTGCTTGCAATAAATAGGGAAGCAGATTCTGCTCAAACTGCCTTTAATATCTATAATAGACTTCAGGAATCTGTTTTAAATGGTGGGATTAAACTAAAAGACAAACTTAGTCAAAAAGTAATTAAAAGTAAGTCTATAACAGCTATTGATGAGAAAATAAGATTGAATAAACTATTGCATAAAACGATGCAAAATCTTATGTCTCTAAAATCTGAACATTATCAAATAGCAGCATAAGGAGTAAAAATATGAAACTAATAAATTATGCACTACAAACGCAAATAGAGACTCTTTGTGAAACAAAATCACAAGACTCTTTCAAACAGTTCTTGCAAGATATACTAGAAGATGACTCCAAACCCTACTATCAAAAGGCTGATTATGTAGGTTTATCTCTAAATGAACTAAAAAATAAAATAGATTACCTATCTTCAAGTATAAAAGAACTTCAAAACCATAAAAAGCGATTATCCGAATCTTTAGACATTGCCAAAGTTCTAACAGCTGAAATTTTAACTAAAAATGGAGTAGATAGAATTGATGGAAATATCATAAGTTCTCTAACTTTAAGCAAAGAATCTTCAAAAGAAAAAAATATCATAACAATAAAAAATGAAAGTAAAGTTATGGGATTAGGCTTTGTTAAATTTTCAGTTGATATACAAGCAGTTGAAGCTGCACTAGAGACCGAACAAGGACAAAAAGAGCTTAAAGAGTTTGTAGATGTTATACCAATGACAGTAACAACACCTGCAAAAGTAAAAGTTAATACAAAAAGAGTATCTGTAAATAATGTTAAAGAAACAGATGAGATTTTAGTTATTGAAGAAGCAGCATAAGGAGAAAACTATGAACAATACACAATCAGCATTATTAGATGCAATAAATACATTAAGTAAGATGCCTAAAATTGATATAAAAGGTAAACAGTACGCAAGTGTAGCTTCAAGA
>Ga0105357_10001328_pt1 | contig 13296 bp, 8 predicted proteins | sample GOMGulsemesocosm_4_FD_83660 | JGI IMG/M metagenome (GOLD analysis project Ga0105357, IMG submission 83660) | Methane-oxidizing microbial communities from mesocosms in the Gulf of Mexico - GOM15B Gulf of Mexico | ecosystem: Environmental > Aquatic > Marine > Cold seeps | place: USA: Gulf of...
GCTTGCTAAGTTTGGGAGCACGTATTCTACAGCTCTATGGTGAGCAACTCTTTCTCCCAGGGCCCCACGGTTATGCACTGCTATTTTGTTTACGAACGGTAATACATCCGATAGGGCATAACAATATGACTCAGGTATTCCTGGCGGGAAGTAAACCAAATCAACTTTGTATGCCTCTATTAGAGCTTTAAGCTGCCCTGGGTGGTAGGCCCCGTGAACGATATAATGAGACTCTGAATATGCAGCTGAGCTCGAATCATCTTCTGTATAACCTATTACCAACCAGTTTATTTTACCTCGACTCTGCTCTGTTAACTTTTTAAAGAAGTCATAACCTTTATGTTTTCCAACAGCACCAACCACTGCGACTACAGGGTAATCATCCTCAAAAGCTTCCAGTTTTAACTTAAGGATCTGCTTTTTTTCATCGAGTGTAATTGAGATTTGATTTTCAACCTTATCGACTGAAATAATAAGAGGCACTACACTCCCTTCATATTCTGTCAACACTAATGACTTCAAATACTGACTTGGGACAATCACTACATCTGAGGATATACAGATATTCTTTATTCTAAGTTTCCAATCACCATCTATCTCTAGCTGATCAAATACGTCAGTATCCCAGTTATCACTTGAAAAAACGTTGGGGGATATAAAGCTGACATCATGAAGAGTAACGGCAGTTGTCGTTGATTTTTTTTGAGTAAGCTCGTAGAAATTTAAAGCCTGATCTTCCAAGCAGTGTAAATGAAAGCAATCTATCAGCAAGTCATCACTGAGATAGTCAGCTAAACTAACTAGAGTCTCGCCACTAGAGACCAAATAGAACAATGATGATGCTATATCTTCTAAATATACGTCACGACCACTAAAGAGAATCGCAAAGTGACGGCCGTCCATCGAGGTAGACAAGTTATGTACATATCGATAACTGCCTCCGCCTCCATTCCCAATAATGTGAATAATCACAGGGCTTTCTAATAAAGCTTTTTCTAAAACAGTTTTAGCTACAACGCTAAGCGCTTGAGACCTAAATAGCGCAGCCGGATCTCTCATTATATGGTCTTGCACGTAATCTGAGTATTCTGGGTGCTGAGCTGACATAACACCTTCTGCTTTTATTTTCCTCTCATCTGATTCACTGGAAAAGCTAACCCCCCCTACGTGATAAACAAACGTATCGCAGCAGAGCACGTTTTTCCAGCCATTGGATGAAGCTCGTAATGAGAAATCATTTTCTTCGCCGTAGCCTTTACCGAATTTTTCTTCGTCAAATAAACCTATATCAACTATGGCGCTTCTCTTGATATACATGCAGAAGCCAACAGCGGTTGGAATATCTATTACAGCGCCGGTGTTCGCAACAGCAAAACAATTGTCTATTTCATCGAGGCTTAGGACAGTACTCAGCTTTTCGTAAGCTATTTCATCAACGCTGCATATCGTCGCATTATTTGAAAACGGAGTAACCGTCGCGATAGTCTTATCCGTATATGCACATACAGACATCTTCGTAGCCCAATTCCTCGGAACAGCCGTGTCACTATTTAAGAGAATAACGTCATACTCGCTAGATTTCATACCTTTGTTAACGCTAGCGACGAATCCTAAGTTCTCTTCATTTTCTATAAGTTCGACATAGGGTAGTGCTATTTGATCACGGCAATACTTAGATATTCTTTCATCTGGCGAGCAATCATTTATGATGATGATTTTATGTATGGATTTATCAATGTTTGATTTTACTGATTCTATACATTCTTTTGTTTGCTCATACCCACCATAAACGGGGACGATGACATCAACGTTATCAGTAATCACAGGCACAATGTTAGGTTTAGCCATATGCCTTTAGGTCTTAGTGAATTTAAGGGTGGCATTATCATTCCATGCCCACGTTTCATTCACCTCCCATAAGGTTGTGATATTTTCCTGCATCGTTTCCACTACCGCTTGAGAGTGCAAGTTTTGTTCTTTGAATGCTTTCTCCCAATGCTCTGAAATTTTCCTTTGCTCCATTACATCCTGTGTAGTTGCGACCCCTAAAGTGCTTAATAACCTCTGCAACCAACTTTTTTTAGCTACGGCTGGGTTAAAGCTTGGAAAGACGGGGATTGACGGGGCTTCAGCTGGCTTTTCTGGAAAGGAGATTACCTTATGAGGCTGTTCGTCGTAACTAGTCCAAGTACAGTCTAATCCATAGGACTGTGCCAGTGTTGATATTAACTCGGGGTGATAAAACCTGACATGTTCTGGATCCCGCCAAAAGCCAAGCAATTGTGAGCGAATTGATTCCGGATCAGGAAATGTCAATACCAACGTCCCACCAACGTTTAAACTGGACGCGAGTAGCTGTATGAGATTCTGAACCAATTCAAAAGGTAAATGCTCTACGAAATGAGAGCAATAAATACCATCGAATGCATCTCGCTTACCCTTAAGGAACCCCAGTGCGTCTGCAGTAGTAATATCTAAGCCCATACCACGACCATAAGATGCTATGTCTAAGTTTCTTTCAACCCCAGTAGCCGGAATACCCTTCTCTTTTAGTAACTGCAAAAATATTCCCGCTCCACAACCTAGATCGAGAACATTATTACAGCCCTCAAAGTGACGAGTATCAGGCTCCTGCATTGACATCAACAGAGGGTGATCGCGTAAGCCAAACTCGTAGTAGGAGTAATTAAACGAGCTAACACTTTCCCCTTTTGGCTTGTATTTCAAGATATCTAGTTGTTCGTATTTGGACAGTGCTACCTGTTTAGACATAGGCTCTAGATTTGATATCCACGCATCGCGGTGCAGATCCTCACCATCTAATATAAATACTGAACTGCAGCACGTTAGTGCATCTTTTCCCCATACGAATGAAGAATCGAATAATTGCATCGGCGGTGGATTTTTTGGATTTATAACCAAAATAACGCTTACGCCCATCAATTTTGCTACACGGAAAATATCTAAGGTCGAGCCCTCGACGCCAAACACCAATACAGAGCTAAACTTGTGGCGCATTAATAGTTTTGAAAAGGCACGATTCAGCGCTTGCTGGCGAAAGCCTCCATCCAGTGGCCGACAACTTTCGTTGACATATGTTTTGCCACCATCTTCCCAAGCCGAGAGTCCATTAGGGCTACGGCCTGAACAGTATTCATACACCAAACTATGCGGCGTATCTAAGTAACTTGGTATCGAAGTACCTTGCTCATAAACACTAAGGATATCAGCAGACAGATTCATCATAGCCCCAACATTTATTTATTATAAAAGACGCTATTAACCCCAGGTTATACGACATCAGCAAAGCCTTTTCTTGTTTTCTGAAAAAACCAATATCCAGTGACAAATGAAAACAACGAAATAGCCCCAGCAATCAGCACTGGCTTTAAGTCAGGCACCTGTGAAAGAACAATTACTTGGCGAAAACTCTCAATATAGAAAGTAAGAGGGTTGTAATCCATTGCTAAAGCGAAATTTTCTGGCACAGCCGCCTTTGGGAAAAAAACTGGGCTTAGGAATATTAGTGCTGTTGAAAGAAAGCCGGCGACGTAACTTATATCTCGAATGTATACCCCTAGTGCGCTAACAAGCCAAGTCATGCCAATTAAATGCACAATAAATATCAGTGTTAAGCCAGGCACCAAAATCAGATGCCAGCTTATACCGGCTCCAAATATCGCAACGAAAGTAATCAGGACTATTAACGACAAAAAGAAGTGGAACAAGGAATTTAGAAGTGCGATCCACCCCAAAATTTCTACAGGAAAAACTACTTTTTTAACATAATTCGCATTGTCTACAATCAATCTAGGGGATCGAGTTAACAACTCTGAAAATATCGAATAAACAATGATTCCGCAAAACAATAGCGATGCAAACCCTTCATCAATTCCTTCCGCTTGTGGCCAACGAGCCTTAAAAATCACGCCAAAAACGAACATGTATACAAGCAAAAGCAAGATCGGTGTAATCAAACTCCAAAATAATCCGAACCACGAACCGCGATAACGGCCTAACACTTCTCGCTTTGCCATACTCAATATCAGCTCACGAGATTTCCAGGCTGTAATCAAGGGGGATATTAATGGGTTATTACTTAAGTAACTCACAATACTCATGGCTCTTTACCAACTTCAATAATATCGCAGTGACTTAGGTGCGCCCCTATTAACCCATGAACAATATGACTACTATTCACCGAAAATAATAATGCATCATGCCTCCAACAATGTTGAACATGCTCAGATTGGGTCCCGCTGGCGATACCAACAGACGTTACGTATTCATCAGCATTAAGGTAGGGCAAGGTGATGCCAAATCTTGCGACATATTCAACATTGGGTTTTACTGAGACTGGGTTGTTTTCATGCACTAGGAAGTTATTTTCACCGAACAAAGTTTGCCCTTGTCTATTTTTCACTAAAAAGCCAACTATCACTTGTTCAAAATTCTCGGATGTGTGAAAACCTACTTCAAACACCACAGGTTCACCGCCAACAGCATAGGATAAAGGTCGACCAGAAGTATCACGGATACAAACGTTGGTAATTTCCGCTAAACCAGTTCCGAAACTGTTACCTTCAGTTTCAAATTCAAATAGCTTTATTTCATTTATCTTGTCTGAACCACCCAACAGATCTCGTCTCATATCGTGCCAAGCAGTGATAGACACATTGTCATATGACGGAGAACAAGCCGCCTGGGTTGCAACAACTTTGTCTATATTTTGTTTTTGCGCATATATGTGCTCTAAATACGACTCTGTTACTTCCTTGGCCCCACCTATCATTTTCATCTCACCGCCATCAAGCCAAATTGCTCGATCGCATAAACGCGTCACAGAACCAGAGTCATGGCTAACAAAAAGTATAGAGCCCTTCTTTTTAAAATCCTCTAGGAACCGCATGCACTTTTGTGAGAATAAAGCGTCGCCAACGGCTAAAGCCTCGTCCACAATAAGTACATCAGCATCGACATGAGCGATAACCGCAAAGGCCAAACGTACAAACATTCCGGATGAATAATGCTGAACCGGCTGGTCAATGAAATCACCAATTGCAGCAAACTCAATGATCTTGTCGATCCTTTGTTCTATTTGATATTGGCTTAAGCCATATATGGCGGCATTTAAATATATGTTTTCCCTGCCTGAAAACTCCGGATTAAATCCAGCACCAAGTTCAAGAAGAGCTGCTATTTTTCCATTAGAAGTTACACTTCCTTTCGTAGGGTGCAACGTGCCACAAATCAACTGTAACAAGGTAGATTTACCTGCGCCATTTCGACCAACAACACCGAGGGTCTCCCCGACCTTTAAGGTAAAGCTGATGTCATTAACAGCCCAAAAATCGCGCTGGCCTTTTTGTTTACCCTTATAAAAAAAACTCATCAGCCGTTGATGAGGTTTATCAAATAAGGTATAGCATTTGGATAAATCACTTACCTTAAGGGCGAACTCAGAGTTCGTGGTAAGCTCAGATGACATAGGTAAACTCACAAATTTAATCAGATAGCGCCACATCCGCTGTGGCTTAGTTATTTATTTTTCTTGGTTCTTAAACTTACTAAAACCAGCATTATTCATGGTAAGGTTTTCGTCGTCACCTAATGCTTTAATTCTGTCAGCCTTAAACTTACTAGCTAAACGTTGTTTAAGCTCGGATAAAATCAAAGGTTTCACTTCGTCCAGTGATTGCAAACGTCCCTCTATTCGTTTGTCAAACTGAATGACATGGTAACCGAACTGAGTCTTAATCGGCTCACTAAGCTCGCCCTTTTTTGACATTAAGTTAACGGCTTCCTCAAAAGCTTGAACCATTTTACCGGGACCAAATAAACCTAGACTACCGCCGTTTAGTTTAGCGCTTGGATCTTCGGATAGTTCTAATGCCAAGGTGGCAAAGTCTTCACCGGCTAATGCGCGCTCACGAGCTTTATGAGCCAAAACTAGTGCTTCTTCATCAGATCGAGTTTTATTCATAATCAAAATATGAGATGCGCTATTTTTAGCGGGTGTAGTAAAGGACGCTTTATCTTTATTGTACACATCCTCAGCTAACTTCCCCCAGTTAACATCTGCAAGCGCTTCCATTGTTTCAAATGCCAGTAAACTATCTTTCAATTGATTATCTGTTTGATAGCGTCCAACCCATTCCGTCCGTGCACTATCTATCTCTTTTACCTCTGTAGAAAATTTTGCCATTGCACGTGTCACCAATATACTTTTGGCAATTTCTTTTAACGTGTCCTCATCAGATAATATAGCCGCGTGCTGATCTTCTGGTATCGCTTGCTCGATGAACAACCTAACATCGTTATCATTAATATCTATACCATAACCACTTAATAGTGTCGTCTGGGCTAGCGCACTGCATGACATAAGCGCGCCTAAAACTACCGCGCCTAACTTTGTCTTCAACATTTCTTACTCCGTTTACACCCAATTAATTATTTGTGGTAAATCCACCAGACGCCATCAATCTTTATCCACTTTTCATCTATAGGGCGGGTAGTTGGGAAGCCTAACTGTGGAAGTGTGTAAGTCATGTCAACAATTACGTCACATACATTTTCTTCACAATCTACCTTGTTGACTTTTATCTCATTCCAATAGCCCCGACCGGCTACTCGAGCATTATACTCTCCTAGCTGGGTGTGCTGCCGAAACGATGGCGTTGTATATTCCAACGCTGTTGCTAAGCCTTTCATATCCTTCTCCATCAAGGCATCAAGGCGTTCTTGGGATCGCTCCGCCACGATCTCTTCAGGGCTGCGATTATCAATAAACATATTGGCGCAAGCCCCTAGGTTAATTGAAATAGCGGCTAAAATAAGAGTACTTTTAATTCTCACGCGATTACCTTTTACGTTCTGTATTGATCAATATGTAAATAAATTTGTTTTATTCTAATAACTCGAGCTCGCTAATGCGGTTGCGCATCTCGCGACTAATGTCCCGCATGTCTTGTTCATTGAAGAGTACACGAGGCGTTAAAATGACTAGCAATTCTGTTTTAATTTTCTTGGTAGTCTTTTTACCAAACAAGGCTCCAACTACAGGCAAACTATGTAAGCCTGGAATTCCAGATGATCCCTCCGTTTGATTTTCTCTTATCAAACCACCCAACACTACAGATTCACCCGAGCGAATTGCGATCTCTGTGTTGAATTCCCGATTTTGAAAGCTACGCTGACCCGAAACTACATCAACAGCACCCACATCAATGACTTTTTGGCTTACTTGCATTGTCACCATGCCTCCAGCGTTAACTGAAGGAGTAACCTCTAAGCTCACCCCCGTTTCCTTAAACGTAATGTTGTTACTAACAACTCCGTTGGAAGTAGTTGTAGTGCCAGATTGAACTGGGGTGTCAGCTCCCACCTTAATACTCGCTGTTTTATTGTCCAAAACCATTATTGAAGGCGTTGAAATTACGTTTAATAACGAATCGGAAGCAAGGGCGTTTAATACTGCTTGGATGGTTCCAGCTGAATTCGCTAAAGTATAAGAAAAACCTTGGGCAACCTTTGCGAGAGGGGTTGCTGAATTACCTAACGCACCAGCTCCAGTATCTCCACCCCCAAGACCGCCTTTGAATGCCCATTCTAGCCCATACTCAAGCGAATCATTCAGGGTGACCTCGATAATACTCGCCTCGACCATAATCTGCGCTGGTGATACATCGAGCTTGGTCAGTGCTTGTTCGATCTTGCGGTATTCTTTACTGGTGGCGTAGATCAATAAAGCATTATTGTCTTCATCTGCCACAACCTTTACGCCACCCTCTATGGCAACGCTACTGCTGCCTTGTTTATTGGCAGATGACTTTGTTGTAGATTTACCAGACGCGCTGACCGATTGCTTCTGAAGCCCTGGTGCCACCCCGGAACGGCTGGAGGTAGATTGACCAGAACCGCCGCCAAACAACTGCCCCAACAGCTCTGAAATGTGGCTCGCCGTGCCATTTTGCACAGGGTAAACATACAATTGCCTTTCTGCACCCGAGTCTGGCAGCTTATCCAAACGTCTAATCCAGCTGGCAACCTTGTCCAGCAAGTGCGCTTTAGGTGTCACGACCAATAAGCTGCCAAGACGCTCTAGCGGAATAATTTTTATTAATTTCGAGGCGCCTTTTTTATCTTGCCCCGTACCGTTTAATATATAGCCAATTGCAGATTCCACTTCTTTAGGCTCGGCATACTCGATAGGAAAAACGCCAACCGACATACCTTTAAGCGTGTCAATGTCAAAACTGTCAACGATTTGCATCCAGCCTGCCATTTGTACTCGGGTGCCCGCCATAATTAAAATATTACGGCTATCGTCTACCCGTACAAACGCCGACGGGCCGGCTACTGGCTTCAATATTTTTTGCATTTCCGCCGCGCCAATATTCTGCAGCGGAATAATAGTGGTCGAGTAGCCTGCACCTTTTGAGTTTGAGCTCTCAAATTGTGGAACCATAGTTTTCAGTGCTTTAGAAGCTGACACGAAATAACGGTCATTCTGATCTCGTACCATCAACACACCGTTGGCGTGCAATAAGGACTCAAGAACTTCCAACAACTGATCACGAGGGATAGGGCTACGAGTACGAAGGGTGATCTTGCCCTTTATCGGGTGTTCGACGATGTAGTCCAAGTTCAAGGTGTCGCCCAAAATGGCGTGAACGACATCGCTCAATGGAGCACCTTCAAAATTCAGAGTAACCGGTTCACCATCAAGGTTTATAGCCTTACGGGTTTTAGGTAACTTAAGCAGTTTGTCATTACCCTTGTATATCGTGGCATCTGCTCGCTTCGCGGGGCTGACATCGACATCTCTTAGCGGCTTTGAAATTTCTTCGGCCACATAAGGGTCATCTGATTTAAGAACTCGGTCAAACAAAAAACTATTCTTATTGTCATTAGTGGCACAGGCGCTTAACGCCAGAATGGCAGCGGCAAGCAGTGATACTTTTGTCTTCATAAATTATAGATCTCGCTCTCGGCGTTATTATGATCTTACTGATCGAGTATCAGGAGTCGAGCTGTAGTTACACGCGTCGAATCTCTGCAATCCCGCTCTATTTAATCAAGTCCGTTTTAGAATAATGACCACATCTGCCATGCTTGGCAACGTTGCACCGCTGGCCCGATTTTTGGGGCGTGAGTATACCCTATATTCCGGCAGGGGTGCTTGCCTATATCGCTGCGCTCAGAGCACTCAATATCACTAAAGGTGAATGTTTCTTAGGTACCTTATCAAACGAAAGTTCACTCGCTTTGAGGTTTGACTCCCAACGGGTTAAATCTAGGACGGACGGTAAGCTCACCCCAACCTACAATGAGTATAGCTGCTCTAACGCCCTACAAAAAGGCGCTTGGGAAGTATCGACAAAAGTGGCGCTACTAACATCCAGGGCCAACGGGGTATGTAACAATGCCCAACTTTTTTCTCAATGGCGTCAACTAAAGCCTTACCTCCCACCTCAACATCAACCACAAAGGGCCGGCTTTTTGCGCCTTGGTTAATCGGCGTATCTATATAGCCGGGAGACAAAACCGTAACATCAATTTTTTCCTTCGCTGTTTCGATACTGAGGCTTTCGGCATAAGCGTTAATTGCAGCTTTCGAGGCACTGTAGCTGCCAGAACCAGGCAAACCTTTAACAGCGGCTACCGAACTTATGGCGACCAAGTGCCCAAAGCCCTGCCCCCTGAACAACGCGACTCCATGATGCATTGTGGCCATAGCACCAATAACATTTACCTCAATGGTCGATCGCGTGCCACTAAAATCGCCCTCGCCTATCGACCCCATAACACCAATACCGGCATTCGCTAATATCTTATCGAGCCGACCAAAATCCGACTTGGCCTGCTCCAAAACTTGCTTCACAGCGTTATCGTCAATGACGTCTAGCTGATAAACCTCAACTCGAACCGCGCCCTGTAACTCTTGTTTCAAAGCCTCCAAAGCATCTAGGCTGCGGGCAGCAAGAGCCAAATCATACCCGCGATTTGCGAACTCGCGCGCCATTTGCCGACCCAAGCCCGAAGATGCGCCGGTTATAAATACGACCTCAGCCATTATATTCCCCCTCCAACAGCAGATGCTTTGCTGGTGCAGGTCTCCGAGTCTCGGCTCTCATGTGTATTTGAGGATTTCTTCGTCCCTTCATCATCACTCGCAGCTACCAAGTCAGTTACCTTGCGACTATATTCAGCCATCTCCGAAACCACGGCACTCGCCTCTGGCACAAACGGCGCCAGCACAGGCCAGGCATGTGGCTGATCATTCCAAACTCGGAGTTGCGCATCGACACCTGCAGCGGCTGCTTTGGCATAAAACCGTAAACCATCGTCCTCCAGTGCTTCGGTGCTGCCAACATAGACCCTAAGCGGCGCGAGTCCGCTTAGGTCGCCATAAAGCGGGGATACGAATGGGTTTTCCAAATTTTCATCTGGAGCATAGAGCTCATAGCCTTTTCTAATCATATCGCCGGTAAAGAATGCGCAGCTGTCGTTGTTCGCGTCCAGACTTGCCCCGGTTGCGGCCAAGTCCACCCAAGGAGACAACAAAACTGCACCCGCCGGTTGCGGCAAGTTTAGCTCCTTGAGCTTTAATAATAATGCCGCCGACAAACCACCCCCAGCAGAATCTCCTGCCACAACTATTTTGGAGGCTTCGATTCCTTGATCGAGCAGCCATTGGTAAGCGGCCAATGCATCTTCAAGTGCTGCGGGGTACGGATGTTCCGGCGCTAAACGGTATTCTAGGGAGAACAACTTGGCTCCCGCTTGCTTGGCCCAAGACATGGTCATATTGCTGTGGCTCTTCACTGAGCAGAATGCATAACCACCACCGTGAAGGTACAAAACCGTATGACTGCACTCCACATCGCTCGGCCACTGCCACTGGCCTTTAAGCGTTATGGTCTCATTAATAGAGACATCAACATCTTCGGTGACGATTCCCTTAGGAACGCGAGGAATAATTTTATTGGCCATGCCATTCCGTAATTTTTCAAGATCCCATTCTTTATTGGTGTCCGAAAACTTCTTCTTAAACGTCAAACGAATTAGTTTCGATAACAGACGAGACCGTAAAGAAGGCGCGCTCAAATTCGCAACAATAGGCCCGGCTTCAGGGGCCAAGCTTTCATCACGCTTAGTTAATCGAGTTAAGATAGAGGGATAAGATGAGGGTAACAAGCGCTGTACAAACGACATAAACTTTGCGTCATTACCCACCAAGATACGATGTTTCTTACGCCTCAAGCCCTCGAGGATAATACCTGCAGCTTTTTCTGGCGGCATTGTCAGTGCGTTTTCATGCAGCCGGTCCAGCAGCGCCTCTCGGTGCTCTGCACCTTCATCAAAGTCAGCGCTCTTAACGATATTGGTATTCACACCACCAGGGTGCACACTGGCCACATGGACCCCAAAATCAGCAAACTCTTGGCGGATACTCTCGTTAAATCCCCGCACGGCAAATTTACTGGAGCAATAATGGGCATTGCCAGGTACACCTACCAAACCAAACAAACTGGATATGTTTATAAATGCGCCCTGGCGCAGTTTTACTTGGGGTAGGAACGCCCGGGTGCCATATACAACGCCCCAATAGTTTATATCCATAACTTTCGCGAACGCGTCTGAGCTTGTGTGTTCAAAGCGGCCGATTCTGGAAATGCCCGCGTTATTGAACAACAAGTCGGCCATACCCAGCTGTGCTTCGACTGTCGCCGCAAAATCTTGCCATGCGGCTTCGTCTGCAACATCAAAGACCTGGGAGAGTACCGAGGTAACGCCCGCCTGCGCGAGCTCTTCTTTTACGGCGTTTAATTCCTGAGCATTAATATCAGCCAACGCCAACGAGGCCCCTTCTTTACCAAGGGCAAGGGCGAGGGCACGACCAATACCTGACGCTGCGCCGGTAATTACCGCAAGTTTAGATTTGAAACTGAGCATGCTGCTATTCCATCATTGAAAATGAATGGAAGGGGACCACACACAAAGCTTGTAACCCTTCCCGATAGAACAGTTATACCGAAAACTTCAGCCAGTGTTTAGTCCGGTGTTACAGATGCTATGACACAACGGTTGCGGCCGTCGTTTTTGGCTTGATATAAGGCCTTATCGGCCCGACCAAATAGCTGCGGAAGGCTCTCATCGGCCTGGTAAGCCGCCAGCCCAGTCGACAAAGTCAGTTGCACCGGCTTATCTTTAAATCGCAGTGGCGCATTCGCAATGGTTTCCCGAATATCGTCCATTAACGTAAACGCATCTCCCATTTCGGTTTCAGGCAACACAACCACAAACTCTTCACCGCCGTAACGGGCGATGAAATCAACAGAACGCAAACGTTGACTGACCGCTTTTGCCACCAGCTTTAAAACACGATCACCAGTTTGATGCCCATAGGTATCATTAAAAGATTTGAAGTTATCAATATCGCATACGGCCAACACCAAATTTTGTTCATAACGTTTTGCTCGCTCAACCTCGTGATGAGCCCGCATATTATACGCATCTCGATTTGGCAAACCTGTGAGCGCGTCGGTTTGAGCCTTTTCACGCTGCACATCAAGCTCTTCTTTTTGGGCCTCCGCTTGCTGCTCCATAGTGTTGACTTGCTTTACAAGCTTTTGTAGTTGCGCAAACAAACCACCATCTTCTGTTTCCGTTTGATGCGCTTGTAAAGCTGAGCGAATGGTTTGTAAGTTCTGGCTCAAAGAGGCCTTCAGGCTATCCACATCGTCGGCAAGGTGCATGCTTTGCTCTAAGCTACTGAGCTCGCTCGCCACCGTTGAATGCAAGCTTTGATTGGCTTTATCGCCTTGCTCATGGACCTCTAAAACTAAACCCAAAGCTTGGCCAATCGCCTCTAACTCCCCATTCAATGAATTCAAATACTCTTGGAAGCTCAGTTCTGCAGCCATATACGCCTGCAGAACCAAATCCCTAATGTCTTCTAAGGTAGGGACCAGTTCAAACCAATTCAGCCCCCGAGATATTCTCTTTTGAGCTAATACCGCTTTTTCTGCTACACAGGGAACCGGCTTTACACCTTGAATCAATTCACTTAATACTCGAGTAATGTGATTTGAAATGCGACTAAACGCAGGCTCGTGTCGCGGGCGATCAAAATCAGCTTCTAGCTCGGCGACCAATTCAGCCCGGCTTAAAAACTGTCCCTCAAGGTCATCATCATTTTGCTCCGGCCCGGAGTTGCCAGCACTCGGAACATCCTGGCCAAGATCCCCTGCCGTATCGGGCTCAACAGTAATATCGGGTGACATTTCAACA
>Ga0105357_10001332_pt1 | contig 13275 bp, 10 predicted proteins | sample GOMGulsemesocosm_4_FD_83660 | JGI IMG/M metagenome (GOLD analysis project Ga0105357, IMG submission 83660) | Methane-oxidizing microbial communities from mesocosms in the Gulf of Mexico - GOM15B Gulf of Mexico | ecosystem: Environmental > Aquatic > Marine > Cold seeps | place: USA: Gulf of...
ACTCATAAATCTTGCTAATAGCTCAAAATCTGCAGCAACACGATAAGTAGTCTTATATAACCCTAACTCCTCATAACATTTTTTACGTACGTAAAACGTTGGGTGTGGTAACATGATGCCAAACTTAATCATTCGTTTACTAAACACTTTAGAGCTGTATAACCGAGTTGGTTTATTTAGATTATGTTCCGATACATAAATGAGATCCGAATAAACCGCGTCAACACTATTATCATCGAAGCCAGCAACAATTTTTTCTATTACAAATTCATCTGCCAAAACATCATCAGAATTTAAAATACCGACGATATCTCCACTAGCTAAAGAAATACCTTTATTCATTGCATCATAAAGACCACTATCTTTTTCACTGACATGAATAGACACAATATCACTATATTTTTTAACCACTTCATTGGTTTTATCTTTAGATAAACCGTCTATAACAATATATTCAATATTAGAATACGTTTGTGATTGAATAGACTGTAATGTATCTTCAATGGTTTTTTCCGAATTAAAACATACTGTAATGATTGACACTTTCATTTTACAATTTTTACCCTATAAGTCATGAGTATGAACTTATTCGATAGTATCTAACTATCCCCATGAGTTTAATAAATGTAGCTAAGTAATCGAGCTACTAACAAAATTTTTATCTATGTTTGCAATTAACATCCAACTTGTCTTTGATATAGCTGCCGCATTCAATGTCTATTGCCCTTGGCAACTTAGGAACCAATTTTCTTTGTTATACTTCGCCCAAGATTAACACATGGTTTCTCAATATAGCGATTTGTAAGAGACGAAAGATATATAACAATAAATAATATTATAAAACAAAGAACATTATTAAAAATATCATTACCCGTATTTATATATCTTTCTCCCTCTAAAATTGGAGTAAAATTACTTCCTATAACCTTTCCAATGATCATAAAAAAAGACAAAAAAACAAATAATACAGCAATGTGAACCATGTATATAGAATAAGATAGGCGCCCACAAAACTGTAGTAATGGGGAAGCTAGTATGCTAGAAAAAAAGCCAGCCTCGAAAGAAAAAATAATAATGGTTAAGCTAAAAAGACATGCCGCAACTAAATAATCATTATCTACATCTCCTGCTACAAATAATAAAACTAAAATGAGTACGACTGATTCCAAAGAGCTAGCTACAAATTTATTTATTTTAATAAAGTTTATTTTATGTTGCAGAACATTTAAGCACACACCTAAGAAAAAGAAAGCGATCCCCCTTTGAAGTTCATTAGTAAGGAGAAGAATATTATGGCTTAATAAGTAGAACATAATTAATGAAAACAACAACCAAAGAAAAATCTTATTATATTTACTAAAAGCAAAAGTAAAATAAAACGTTAGATACAATAAAAATTCTACACTAATACTCCAAGTTACATAATTGAAAGATGTAGCATCAAAAAAATGGAACCATGACTGTATCAATAAAAGGTTCGGTATTATTTGAGTAGCGGCATAAGAACCTGTGAATGGTGCAATATTAAACTCAAAACCGTAATACTCAAAAGCAATTAACTTACAAATTTCAAAAATAATAAAAACTACTAACATAGATATATGAAGAGGGAAAATCCTAAAAATTCTGGATACAGTGAATTTAAAAAAACTTACCTCCTTCTTAAAGCCATAACCCTCTGCCAATACAAAACCGCTAAGAATAAAGAAAAATTCAACAAAAATGTGACTATTACGAAAAAAACTCAAAGTAGTTAAACTATCAACTATATTCATATGGAAGAAAACGACACATATAGCACATAAACCTCGAAAACTATCTAGTACAATAAACCTTTGCTTTAAATTCACATTATTCCCTAATACCTACGGTCGTTTAAACATATCTAAATATGAGTCTTTAGTATAATTTATTATCTCTACATTTTTAAATTTTGCAAATTGGGATACACATTCGAGTGCCCTATAAGCTCGCGATAGCGCATTAAACTCATTGGAAAGCTTAGCAAGCGTTGTTTTACTATAGTCACTATACGCTAGCTCTCTTTGAGTTCCGTATGCGTGTTTTCTCATTTTATAAAATTCGTTAGTTTTTTGATCTACTTCGATTGACTCATGAAATGAAAAATTGGCCCCTACAATATGTACAGATGATGCTTCAAGCATTATTGCTATATATAGAGAATGTATAAGAACATTTTGTGCAAAGGGTGATAATATAGCAGAAGACCATAGAAAATTAATAAAGCGATTGATTTTTGTTATAGGGAAGCCTGAACCATTAAAACCAACTACTTTTATTAATGTATTATCTTTCAACTGTTCCGCAATTACTTTTAAAGCTGCCTTAGATGGAACATAAATAACTAAATCCCAAGTTACATCTTTAACTAACCTATTATAAGTTACCTGTCGCTTTAACAATAAATCATCTGATACTCCTTCTTGCCAGAAATAAGGGTCACTGAAGACGTAGAAAAGAGGTTTTTCTTCAGAAAACAAATTTAGATCAGCAAAATGGTTTGCACCGAGATAAATACAATTTTTATCAGGTAACGCTTCCAAATCAGAATATAAAGAAGGTCCATTCATCGCGACAATTATATTTTTTTTATTAACCGTATTAGGTTCAAAACTTGAGCAATTTGAAAAAGAACTTTTAGTAAAAACAAATAAAATATTCAACATTGTTTCAATAATCATCTGAATAAATTCAAAAACAACACGCATAAATCACCATCTATTTTTTAAAGTTAATACTAAGGTTTGAAATGTATAATCTAAATACAAGTACTTTTTGAAACGAAGAATATTATAGATAAAATGATCGAGCAAAACTTTTTTTCGTCCAAAAACTTCTTCGAACATTTGATCCTTATTCAGTTTATTTTCAATAAAATTAGTACCGCTTCCCGTAATAGATTCGTCATAAATACGAAATAAAGCTATCTTGTGTGGTAAATCAAGAAAAACAGAATTGTCCATTGATAAATCGAACATTAGTCGTGCGTCCCAACAAGTCCTATTTTTGGAGTCAAATCCACCTACTCTTAAAAATTTTTTGGCAGAGAACAGTAGTCCTTGTTGAAAAACACTTGTAGCCCCTCTACAGAAATTTTTAGCGCTAAAACCAAAGGTTCTCATTGGCCTAAGATAATTCAAACGTTTATCTACTAAATAACCCTGAAAACAAAAAACATCTATATTATCATTATTTTCTATAGCCTTTTTCATTGCTGATATGGCTCCAGGTAATAATACATCATCTGAATTTAGAAAATAAAAATATTGCCCATTAGCAATTGTAAAACCATTATTCAACCCATCCGCAGGGCCATTATCTTTTTGATAGCAGCTGGTTACCTGATCTCCGAATGAGTTAATAATATCCCTTGAACCATCAGTACTCCCAGGATCAACAACAATATATTCTATCTCGCTATCCATTTGAGAGATTACTGACTCCATACATTCGGCCAAGAAATCCGCTTGATTATAACTTATTGTTACTATTGTTATTTTTTTGTCATTACTATTTTTCATATTTTTTTAATTACTCTAAGTTAATGTGGCTTTTTCTATCTAGGCGTTTTCATTACCATTGTTTTGTAATACAAAGTTGACGAATCCGGATAGCGGTTGTTTATTTTAGGCATGAATGTATAAACTACAGAGAAAATAAACAAGAATGTAGAAAAAGATAAAAGACCAGAAGCCCTAAAAAAAAATGCAGGCATTAATGACGCGTATAAAAGAAACTGCATACTACATTCAAAAGTATCACCTGCTCTCCTTAATCGAAAAAAGTTTTTAACAATCATATACAACAAGAACACACCAGGTACTGCGCCGGCTAAGCCGATGCTCTGAACCAGTTTTGCCGTAAAAAATGTACCTGCTGCATTCGAATTAAAACCAGTATATCTAAGCCTCAATTCAGTCACATAATCATTGCCCAATTCCATCTTTGATGATTTATAACCTATACCGTCACCCAAAACAATTAATTCTTCAAACCTCGTTTTTATATTTATCCAGTTGATCAAATATAATAGGCTGGAGGCATTTGCTTCTCTGGCATCCAAGGTAACTCTGGACTGAATATATTCACCAAATATTTTGGGCACTGCCAAAATAAAAATTAATATTAAACTAAACAGTAAGTATTTCAACGGTAATTTATAAATTAAAATAACAAGCAAAAACAATACAATTGTTAAATTTGGAATGTAATATGAGTAAAACAAAATTATAATAGCAGGAATAAAGTAACGTTTATTGACAAAGCTATACACGCATGACAATGGACCGAAAAATAAGGCAAAGAAACTTGCCTCGCCAAATATGAAAAAGCCACGTTCAAGAAAAATAAAAGATACTATAGAAATAACTATAGTAAAATACCAAGAAAAATTAATAAACCTTTTGAATATTTGATTTTTTTGTTTTATGTACTCACAAAAGAAAATTGAATTTATTAAAGTTAAACAAATAGTAAAAACTAGCATCAATGCATTTAACATGACAGATAAGCTATAAAACGAACTCGCCAAACAGGAGGTTGCTAGAAAAAAAATAGCGACATATGTAAATATTATTTTCTTTAAACTGTATTTACTATAAATAATACGGTATGAAAACAATAATAATATCAACTGCCCCACAACAAAACCTAGTGAAGATGATTGCAGCCCAAAGATTAAATTTAATAAAAAAGGCGATACTAAAGATAAATAAATGAGACTGAAATAGAAGTAAAACATAAAACCTATTTGGACGATATAGTAATAGTCTCCAATATCCATAATATTTAGGAGCCTACACTTGATTCAGTATTTGTTCAACTGTTAAAAAAGACCAGCTGAGATGAATGTATTTTAGATCTAAGTCAGCAAATATGTATTAAACAAGCTTGCTATTTGTTTCAATAAAATAACTTTGAGATAATAATTTTCTTACCAAAAAACATTTATTCCATAATTTAGGATAAACTCTAAAAAATCACAAGCCTAATGCTCTTATTCACTTCAATCACATTTATAGATGATTACTTTATTATGTTTATCACAACCATATGAATATGATCTTCAGTATTTCAAGTTCAACAATTTCTATATCGTAATCATATCCAATTTTTTAATTATCGCCTTCATCCTTGTACGGTAGGCTCCATAATGACTTTTTGCCTATATTTTGGTATCCAAACAAAATGAAATTTTCGCTACTCTCTGTTAAAAAGCAAAAAATACTCCCAAAAAGTAAATAGCATACATTACTAACGAGAAGCATACCGATAAACATGCTAATTAATCATAGTTACGCAAAAAAATTTGCGTAACACTATCGTATCGAAAATCATTACAACAACACTTTATATACCTGTTGCTTTAGTGGTTAAATTTACTGACTTTTTAGAAAATTTATCGATTACCCCCTTGCCTACTCCTATGAAATAACTTTCAACGTATCTACTTGAAATTCCGGCAAGAGAATATGTTGCAATTACAGTTATTAAATAACTAACAATTAACGACAATTCAACACCAATAAGACCAATTAACACATACTTATTAATAATACCCGAAACTTGGTGTGCGAAAATGAAATGGATTATATACATTGAATATGACCGTTGACCTATTTGTTGCAAAAGTCGACCTTTATTACCGTTTATTCTCTTGAATGCTTCAATCAAAAATGCAAATGAAATAGCAGAAAAAAATGGAATCACAATAAATGCCTGCGTCACAGGGTTAATCCATCCTATATATAACGAAATACCAGAAAATCCAATAAATAAGAAAAACAAAGAAATCGATTTTATATTTGAAACTATATGCGAATGATGAGTATGGAGCAAAAACAGCGATATACCAACAGTAAAAACTGATGATTGATTCAAAATTGAGTAATATATAAATTCATTATTTTCAACGGAATAGCCTGATACTATTAAAATAATACTAGATATAGATACTGTAACTAATGGAAGGCTTATGATGAAAATTTTCTTAGTTAGAATTCTAGAGATCATAAGCATAAAAAACGGAAATACTAAATAAAATAACATTTCTGTGCCTATAGACCAACCCCCTGGCACAATGTTGTTATTTGCAGGTGAATAAACTCCGTTTATAAATATGACATTTGCCATTATGTTTAAAAGACTATATTGCTCAGGAACAATGAACTGTCCAAATTTTAAATAATTTAATATAAACCTAAAAATAAAGTAGCCAATTATTCCGAGATAATAAACAGGAGCTATCCTAAATAATCTTCTAACATAAAATTTAGCAATGGCCATTTTCTCACTTTTTCTTGTAGAAAAAGATAAACATAATGTATATGCCGATGCAACAAAGAATAGTTGCACCCCCATCTGCCCATAACTTGAAAAATTTTTAAGCCAGCCATCAGGCAAAACTAAACTTTGCGATGTATGAACTAAAATAACCAACAGTATGGCTATTCCTCTAATTGAATCAATAAAAACGTATTTCAAAATAATCCTCTACCATCACGACGGCTTCTTCTAGCTATACTTACTGCATATATTATATGTTGCTTAAAAAACTCTAAGCGATAATCACTTATGTCATTCTTTTTCAATGCCTGTCACTTTTATTATCGAATTATAAACACTTATCAAATTTCGTATCTAGGTTTGATAGGTTAGTGTCTTTATGACACAGTGGTGTATTAACCCACTATACCTTATTCATAAAAGGTAGCCTGTCCTCTTACAATTTTATTATCTGACCCACAGATGCTACATACACTTTCCCGCGGATACATTTACTTCAGCACAGCCGAATAAGAAAAGACTAATGAGATATAGGTTGCATAACCAATCTAATTGAGTGATTCCCAAAAAGTTAGTTATATCCTTTCTCTTTTCTTTCCAATTTGTTCATTTCATAAATAAATTGAACAAATCCTGTTACGCAAAAAATAGAAAGAGATATTATTGTAGCTAGAATGACCCCATTCAATCCCATATTAAAGTTTTTAACAAAAACAACTGACAAAGGAATATTTATCGTTGCACCAACTAGTACAGAATAAAATTGAATTTTAGTTTTATTTATGCCATTAGAAAAGTAAGAAAATATCGTAAATACAATAAAAATGATCATCATTAGAAACATATAAACAAAATTTGATAATGTACCGCCAGCTTCCTTACCTACCCATAAACTAATTATATCATTTGAAAATAATAATAAAACTAATCCTATTATAATATACCCTAGTACAAGAACCCTCAATTTTTTAAATACTGTTTTGAACATGCCATAATCATTTTCTTGATATGCCTTTGTATACAAAGGCCATAGCGGTGCATTCACTAAAGTATGCATTATGATAAGGACACTAAAATACTTATACATAATATCATACTGAGCGACAGCAATCGGCGCTAGCAATTGTGCGATGATAATTCGATCATTTGACAATATAAAAAAAAACAATAATTGTAGGGATAAAAATTTAGCACCTAAGGAAAAAATCCCCTTAGTTTTATCTCTATTAAAATACCTAAAGACGGGGCTTAGTGTTCTATTATTTTTATAAAAAAAAGTTGAAATAACAAATGTCGAAAGCGTTAAAGACGTACCGTAGACAACAGCCACTAAAATAAGACTCTGAGAAAACCACTGATAGAGAATAACTATAAAAATTAATGCTATAATTTGGGAAAAAAATTGGTTCAATGTTATTAAATGAGTAACTTGTAAAACACTATAAACAGCATTTGCTATGGAAAGGACCAAATTGAGAAGAGTAAAAAATACTACGACTAATACTACTTTTTGTAAATAATTATTGTCTAATACTGACGTGTTAAATACACTATTCCAATCGATAAAGAACGATGCAGCAATAAAAATGGTATATAATACAACTGCTATACAAGAGAGAAGAATATAGCCTGTAGATATATACTCTTGCGCACCAAACTCATCATGGCGAGCCAGACTTTCAGCCAGATTATTTTTTATACCATTAGATATTCCAAAATCAAAATATAACACCAAATTTAAAAGTGTTAATATAACAGCCCAAATACCATATTGCTCTACTCCCAAATATTGAATAAGGTATTTTATTAGAATGAACGAGCTCACAACGCCTAATACTTTGTAAACCAATGACTTTTTTATTTGACTTAATAAACCTAAGTTATTCATTATGTTGTACTAACCTAGGTTTTGAGTTATCAAAATCACTTATTAACAAAACTAATTTAATAATCATTACTAAAGACTTCCTGATAAAGTTCTTTGTATTTATTTGTTACAACTTCCGTTGAGAAATTAGCTTCTACATAAAGTCGCCCAAACTCACCCATAGCCTCTATTTCGTCTGAATTACACTGAATAAACCATAATAGACCAGCGGCTAATGATTCAAATTTGAACGGCTGAGCTAAAAAGCCGCTCTGCTTGTGCCTAACAATATCTTTAATACCAGATGAATTGAACGCGATCACAGGAGTCGAGCATGCTAAGCTTTCTGCAGCTACCTGACCGAATGACTCTATAAGCGATGGAACAACAGTAACAGTTCCTGCATTATATATATCTGACATTTGGTGCTCTGATGAAATACTTCCTAAGCCGATAGCCTTAAACCCGTGAATTTCACCTACAAAAACATCTCCTCCAAACATAAGAAGCTTTACTTTTTCTTTTTCATTATATTTCAAATTACTACTTAGTATTTTCAATGCGTTATATAATAACTCCCCTCCTTTCAGGGGGTTATTATCCACATTTACAGCTCCGAATACGATTACAAAATCCTTCTTTTCAATTCCATTAATAGACTCAAATGACTCAGTAGACTTTGGCCTAAATATATTCACTGGTATTGGGTTAGGTATTAGTATTATTTTTTTATCGGATAAAAGATAACTAGACTTTGCTCTGTCATGCAACCATTTTGAAGGTACAGTGAAAGTCACATTATTGAAGTTACTGAAGTTGATTTTTTTTAGGTTCCAGATATAACGATTTAAATCAACCCCAGTCACATCCGAGTTCTTTTTATAGTATCCATCTATAAAGCGTTTATCTTCATTGAATGAAAAGCAATGTTCCGCTCCACAATACATCCATTCATCATGTAATGTAATGATCACTTTTCTTTCTTTAGCCAGTTTAGCAAGTGAACGTATTGAAATAGTGTCATTATTTATCCAGTGCAAATGTAAAAATTTAGCTTTCGAAGCCTCCTTAAGGACAAATGGTGAACTAAACAAATTTAAAGAGTGCTTGGCTCTATTACTTGTTCTCATTAATTTTAATAGAGCATAGCTAAATAACCGTAAGATAATATGCCAAATTTCAGATAAAAATATTGGTCCTTGTATTTCATCACAGGTTGATTTTTTTTCTGCCACGACATATTTTACGTCTACACCTGACTTTTTAATACCATTAAAAATTCTAAATGCCGCTTTTGCTGCACCACCTCGTAAATCAGAGAATGAAATTAAAGTAACCATACCCCTCCCAAAATTTAAATTGACACATTTATTTGACATACACTTTAGATCACTCAAAATTAAAAATAATTTATTATTAGTCGCATAACTTGGTTATTTATTTTAAAGGTTATAGCCACTTCAAGGAAAACATATTTACTATTTAAATTAATATAGTAAATATATTCAGACATTAAATTAAAAATTATAAATAAATGAAGGTTTTGGTTACCAAAGGGTTCAGATGTTTACAAAAATAATATGACAGGTTCAATATAGATTAGTAATTTACATTTTACTTATATTGACCTAGTCGCCCACAACTTTTCTGCTAGGTCAAAATCATCAGGCCAATCAATATCAATCGATTTTGCTTTTTTTTGCTCAAATAAGAATGGTTGCTCACCTATCCGATCATTTATTTTTGTATAATTATATATTGAGGATAAGAATGCCCCACTGTCAACTTCATAAAAAGGCTCAATATTTTGTGTCATAGGCCACTTCAACTCTTTGCGATCATAGCTAAGCGGTTTTGTTTTGCTCCAAATAAAACCTTGCAACTTCAAAACAGTCATTAATGAATCGTACCCATCATCTAGTGCTTTAAAATAGGATTCAATAATACGTTTATAATCATCTTCATTTAAAAATGGAGATGTTACGTGAGTCCAAAGAACATGACCTTCAGATATAATAGTGCCTACATACTTAATCAATTCATCTGTGGTCGTTTTATTGCTGCCTAAATGTTCAGGACGTTCATCTATAGTAAGTCGTTCATTATTATACTTTGCTCCGAACTCTAAAACTCTAGGGTCGTTGGAAGAAAGCACAATATTATCTATTTTTTTTGTATTCAGTAATTGGTCTAATTTTATCTTTAGTAATCCACCTTCAACACCTGCAAAAACTCTAACATTTTTATCAGGTACTCTTTGACTTCCTAAACGACAAGGCAAAAATGCGGTGATCATTTATCAATACTCCACGAGTTCATTATAGTGAATCCTCTATTTTCTGATTCAATAATTAATTCCTCACTAACATTTGAATAGGGTAAATATGCAATAAAATCAATATTATTATCAAGAGCTGCATTCATATCTGAAATAGCATCACCAAACATAACAGCATTGTAAGGTTTGTCTTTAATTATGTTAGAAACTAAATTAGTTTTACTCTCAGGGGAACCCAGTATATTTTCGAAATATATATTTAATCCTCTTTTTCTAAAGACCTCGATTAGTTCAGATTGCTCTGAGCCACTAGCAATATATTTATTTCCCGATAACCCTTGAATGAACTCTAATACACCTGGTGTTAATTTTGCCGTTAAATATAACACTTTACATTGTTGAGAATAACAACTTAAAATTTTATTATATACATTAAGTCTTTCTATTTCAGGCAATTCTAATATTTCACTTACAAATATATTTACATGATTAAATCGAGATGTACCAAAATTTTTCTTAAAGTATTCTAAACACTCATTTAACTTATTATGCTCACCTACACACTCATATAATGCTTGTTTCATTGCTTGAATTTTTAATTGATTAGAATCCAGTATTACTCCGTCACAATCAAAAATATACAAATCATAATCATTTAATGGGGGCATATATAGATCCCCTGTTAATTGGGTATGCTGTTGGGGTTAATACTGTAATTGGTTTGCTACTCTTGTGATGCTTATATGCAACTAGGATTTCGTTCATTTCTTGTTGTCGCACGTCATTAGTCTCATAACCATCTAGCCCAATAGCTGTTACACTACTAACCTCAGAACCAAGTATTACACCTAAAACATATGCAGTTGTAATATCGTAAGGTAAAGTTACATAAGTATCATTTGCTCTAAATTCACCTTTTTTTATTTCTAGTCCATAATCAAATAACTGGATCCCTTCAAATGCCTGAAGTTCAGATTGACTAAAGCGATGTTTGGGTAGTATAACGGCTTTATTAAGTTGTTTATATTTTTCAGTATCCGACAAGAACTTTGAATTATGCGAAATAACATAGTAGTTAATTAAGTCAGGCGAAATAGAATCAACAATATTAATAGATATAACTACAGGCTTGGCTGTTTTAATATATAACTCGATTGCGGAGGCATATTTAGCGGTACTAGGCGCGTTAGTTATTATAAGTACCTCTCTTCCATTAAACATCCCTTTAATTGTTGAATCACCTGATATTTTTAACTTCTTCTCTGTAAAACAAATAGCACTATCAAGCACAGCACCATTATAAGAAGTTGTTCCTTCTAGATTACTGAGGTAATCTATCGCACCAACAATTTCATCGGTACCATAATGAGAGTTTGACAATAAGTTTTGAATATAAGTTGGATGAACATCGTTTTGAGCCCCTAGAAAGTACAATAAGTTACTTCCCCAACCATATTTTTTTTGCATTTTTTCAAAATAACGAATCACCAATTCATATACTGACCTAGAATGATATTTTGAATCTTCCTTATCTAAAACAGCTAATAAACTTTCTGTTTGGGTATTCCCTGCACCACGCCCCATCCCTGTAACTGTTGCGTCAAGCCAAGTTACACCAAGTGAACGTGCGATTAATGTATTATTTAACCCTTTACCCATATTATTATGGGTATGAATACCTATAGGGCCATCCCACTCATTTCTAACAGCAGTAAAGACACGCTCAACTTCATCACTATCCATATTTCCAAGCGAGTCCGCAAAATAAAGAACATCGAGCATCCCCCAACCGCTTATAGCACTTACCTTCTCTGCAATAACATCGGCTGACTTGCCAGCTGCTTGCATTAAATTAAATCCGACAATATATCCTTTAACTTTTAATATACTAACAATTTCCTCTGAGCGTTCAACCTCATGAAAATGAGCCGCTACACGAACTAACCCTATTTTACTTTCCTTTGCCTCTGAAAATAGTAAGTTAACAGCTTCTGCAATTGACATATCAGCAGATAATATTGTTTTAGCGTCAACCATAACTCCATAAGTTGGACCTACCGGTAACTCAATATTATTTAAAAACATTTCAGTGGTAAAAGCAAAAGCGCCCAAAAAACCTGGTTTAGAAAAATTACGGAGACCTAGTTCTACATAATCAATTTTAGAGTCTGCCATTGCTTGCAGATAATTTGATACTACAAGAGGATCAAAATCCCAACTATTATAATAACCACCATCACGTAACGTACAGTCTAAAATCTTTAACATAACACCTTCCTTAACTATTAAAATAATTAATTCAAACCTAAATTTCACATTAAGATCTAAAGCCACTCTGGTTATCAACAAACCATTTGTAAGCTAAAGTTAATCCATTTTCCAACGATACTGTGTATTCCCAGCCTAATGACTTAAGCCTATCAATATTCATTAACTTACGTGGTGCTCCATCAGGTTTAGTTGCATCAAATTTAATCTCACCCTCAAAGCCAACCACTTTAGCAACTGTTTCTACTAATTCTTTTATGGTGCAGTCAACACCTGTACCAACATTTATATGACTTAACATTGGCTCGGTATTTTCATTATAAATTGGTTTATCTAAATTCATTACATGGATGGACGCAGCTGCCATGTCATCAACATACAAAAATTCACGCATCGGTTTACCACTACCCCATGCAATAACTTCTTTATCACCATTTATTTTCGCTTCGTGAAAGCGACGAATTAACGCAGGTATTACATGGCTATTTTCAGGGTGAAAATTATCATGAGCGCCATAAAGGTTAGTAGGCATTACACTACGGTAATCTCTATCGAA
>Ga0105357_10001335_pt1 | contig 13268 bp, 15 predicted proteins | sample GOMGulsemesocosm_4_FD_83660 | JGI IMG/M metagenome (GOLD analysis project Ga0105357, IMG submission 83660) | Methane-oxidizing microbial communities from mesocosms in the Gulf of Mexico - GOM15B Gulf of Mexico | ecosystem: Environmental > Aquatic > Marine > Cold seeps | place: USA: Gulf of...
TGATATTGGTTATTTTGCTGCTGACCGGGGCGCTGCGACCAGCGATCACTCGGCTGGCCGTAGTTGTCGTGCCTGTGGTAGCGGGGTTGCTGCCCATACGCTGGGTAGCGATGTGGCTGCGTCCAATGCTGAGAGTGCCTGGGCTGCTGATGTTGCAGGCCGGGGTAATAATCGTATTGCCGCACCTGGCCCTGTTGGCCGTAGGTGATCGATTGCCCATAGGTTTGCCGGTTTGGCTGTACGATGATCACTCGTGGTTGCGTCTGGTATATCTGAGCATGCCGCTGAGGCGCCGGGTTGTAAGGGTCTGCATAGAGGTGAGTGGCTGAGCCACCGAAGAACAGGGTTGCAATGCCCACAAGGGTCACACCAAGGCGTATATTCATTCGCTTGTCTCGCTTAGCTATACCGCGTTCATACCGGCGTCGGATGCATCCTGCAGCGCGGGGGTTACTCATACGACAGCAAAATGACCGTAAAAACTGCGTTTTAAATGTAACTTTGCGTGCATCTACCCGGCCACGCCCTTGGCTTGCGGGAATGCGCGTTACCTGGCCAGCCATGTGCATCTTGAATGGCAGGGCGACAGTATCGGGGTGCTATCGCTGATTGCGGGGGGCAGGCACTACCCGCTCTAACCGTGCGCAAGCCCACTCCACAAAAGCCCGTACCCGTGGCGCAAGCTGCAATGAGTGCGGATACACCAGTTGAATCGGTAGATCCACCGGTTCAAAGGCCGTCAGTACGCGAATGAGGCGCCCGTCGGCCAATTCATCCGCCACCTGATAATGCATAAACCGCGCGACACCCACGCCTTGCGCACATGCCTGGCTGGCCGCGCGTATGTGATTGCAGGTCAGCCGCGGCGTTATGGTCTGGGCTTGTTGCTTGTCGTTCTCGCGGAAGTACCACTGGTTGCCCTGGGAGGAGATAGCGATGCAGCTGTGGTGTTGCAGTGCCTTGGGGTGATCGAGGGGGGCGGCGCTTTCCAGATAGTCGGGGCTTGCGCAGGCGACCAGCCGGGTGGCGCCGATCTGGCGGGCGACCAGTGTGGAGTCCGGCAGGTGGCCGATGCGCAGGGCAAGGTCGAGGCGCTCATCCACCAGGGGTACCAGGTGATCATTGAGCAGCAGCTCGATGCGCAATTCACTGTGTGCTTGCAGAAACTCATTCACCAGCGGCGCCAGATAGCGCTGGCCAAACTCTACGGGTGCGGTCAGGCGCAGCAGGCCGCGAATGCAGCCGTCCTGTGTGCCCAGGCGCTGTTCCATGTCATCCATCTCTGCCAGCAGGCGGCGGCTCCAGGCCAGGTACTCGTTGCCTTCGTCGGTGAGCGCCATACTGCGTGTGCTGCGATTAAGCAGCCGTACCCCAAGATGGCGTTCCAACGCCGCCAGTGAGCGCACCAGGGAGGCAACGGATTGGCCAGTCGCCTCGGCGGCGGCGCTCAAGCTGCCGTTGTCGACGATGCGCACGAAGTTGGCCATTGCCTTGAGTCTATCCATTGCCACCGTCCATTTGTGCGTTTTGTGCATAGGTGTTGTCAGGCCTGCACCATAGGTCTGGCAAAGGGTTAGGCGGACACTATGGCTACCGACGACCACGGGAGTGTTCCCCATGAATCATGCAATCAACCCGGCGCGTATTCAGGCCTATGACCATATCGGAATTCGGGTCAGCGATAAAAGCCGCGCCATGGCTTTTTATCAGGCGCTGGGTTTCGTAGAGAGCGCCAGCTTTGTGCAGTTCGAGGCCAACGAGATGATCACCGCCGCGGGCGTGCGCATCAATCTGATCTTCAACGGCACACGCCGGGCCAACAATGTGCTGCTGGATGAGCCAGTGAAACTGCCCGGCATTACCCACCCAGCCTTCATTGTTGATGACCTGCAAGCACTGCAAGGCTGGCTGGCAGAGCAGGGCATCGCCATTACTGAAGGCCCGCATCACATCGGCCCTCGGCGTATCGCGCTGTTTATCCGTGACCCGGACGGGAACGTTCTTGAATTCAACCAATTGGTAAAGGGAGACGCACAATGAAACTGTACGATCTGGAGCCGTCGGGCAACTGCTACAAGGTGCGGTTGTTGGCTGCGCTGAGCAATATTGAGCTTGATTTGGTCGCGGTCGATTTTGCCAACGGTGAACACAAGCAGCCGCCGCTGTCGAACCTCAACCCGCTGTGCCAGCTACCGATATTGCACGATGGTGATCTGGTGCTGCGTGATTCGCAGGCCATTCTGGTCTATCTGGCTGGTCAGTACGGCGGCTTGGCCTGGTGGCCGGCGCATGCGCAGGGCCAGGCGGAGATCATGCAGTGGTTGTCGTTTGCCGGTAACGAGGTGGAGCACAGCCTGTGTGCAGCTCGGCTGGTTAGCCGGTTCGGCAATGATCTGGATAAATCGGCAGCCCTGGCCAGAGCCGCGGTGATACTGCCGATCCTGGACGCGCACCTTGCGCAGCATGAATGGTTGGCAATGGGGCGGCCGACCATTGCCGAGTGCGCGGTCTACCCTTATGTGGCATTGGCCCCGGAGGGTGATGTGGATCTTGCGCCCTATCACAACATCCTGAGTTGGCTGGCAAGGGTAGAGGCACTGCCGGGGTATCTGGCCAAACCTTGAGCGCTGCTGCCAGTGCGGTTGGCAGCGGCGTGGGGGTATGATTGCGTTTTGGTTGGCATGGCGCCAGGCGCAACCTGCTGTCAGTGCGCTGCCGCAAGTAAAGAGGGTCTCTAGCCCCGTAACAGGCGCGTGATAAAGTGCCACAGCATGGACTTGGCGGACTAAACACAGGGATGAACATGAAAAAGCATCTGTTACGCGCACTCGTTATTGGTTTAACGCTTTTTGTTGGGGCAATTACCCTGGCGGTTGTTTTTGGCGGCCCTTCAGCGCCGGCTGTTATGTCTTCGGTAAACGACCCCTTCAGGGCGGTGGATTATTCCGGATTGCCCAAGCTTGAATACTACCCCGCACGCGATGGCGAGAGCCTGGCGTTTCGGCGCTATAGCGCCGCACAAGGTGAGTCCAGAGGCAGTGCCGTATTGTTGCACGGCTCCTCGGCTGACAGCCGCAGCATGCACGTGCTGGCCAAAGCACTCTCGGCGGCAGGGCTGGAGGTGCATTCCCTCGATGTGCGCGGGCATGGCAGTTCGGGTGAAAAGGGCGATATCGCCTATGTGGGGCAACTCGAGCACGACCTGCAGGACTTTGTTGCCGCAGTGAAACCTGCCGCGCCGGTAACGCTGATTGGCTTTTCATCCGGTGGCGGATTTGCCCTGCGCGTGGCCGGTAGCGAGCGCGCGGATCTGTTTGACCGTTACGTGCTGCTTGCTCCGTTCATCAGCCAGGATGCGCCGACCTATCGCGCTAACAGCGGCGGATGGGTCAAAGTGGGCGTGCCACGTTACGTGGCACTGTCGATTTTGAATCAGCTGGGGATTCACCGGTTCAATCACCTGCCGGTTATCAGCTATGCATTGAGCGATGATGCGCGGCAACTCTTGACCCCGGAATACTCTTTCAATCTGGCGCAGAATTATCGTCCGCAGGCCGATTACAGCGAGGACGTACGCCACCTACGCCAGCCAACCCGAGTGCTCGTGGGTGAGCAGGATGAAATGTTCCAAGCGCAGCGCTTTGATGAGGTGTTCCGCGCGGCTAACCAGCCAGTGCCGGTGACCATCGTGGATGGCGTTAACCACATAGGGCTGACATTGAAGCCCACGGCCATCAGCGCGGTAGTCGATGCGCTGGCGCAGGGTGAATGACCACCTGGCCGCGCCAGCGCGGCTGACATCGTGGGCAGCCGCTGGCTTACCTTTGCAAGATAAAACCAACTAATCGCGCCTGTGCGCAATCCTGGAGCTACAACTGGCCATGGCACTGCAAACCTGGTTGATCTACCTGCTGGCGGTCATTGGCCTGTCTCTGTCGCCGGGGCCAAACGGCTTGTTGGCGTTGTCGCATGGCGCGCTCTATGGCTGGCGCAAGACGCTCTACACGATTCTGGGCGGTTGCCTGGGTTTCGTTGTAATCATCGCGTTGTCGATGTTTGGCATAGGGGCGCTACTCAAGGCGTCGCTGTTTTGGCTGACCACGCTGAAATGGCTGGGCGGCGCCTATCTGGTGTGGCTGGGCATTCAGCTCTGGCGCTCGCCACCCATAGGGGTGACCAGCCAGACAGCGGCGGCACCAAGGTCTGCGCCGTTGCTATTTCGCCAGGGTGCGCTGGCTGCTGTCAGCAACCCCAAGGTAATTTTGTTCTTTGTCGCTTTTCTGCCTCAGTTTATTGATCCAGCCCGTAGTCTGCTTGTGCAGTTTGCCGTGCTGGCGGGTACCTTCGCGGTGGTTGAATTAAGCGTAGAGCTGCTGGTCGCCAGCCTGGCCAGCCGTATCAGCTTGTGGCTAGCCAGGGTGGGGCGACGCTTCAATCAGGGTTGCGGGGCTATTTTCATCGCCATCGGTGTAGCTCTGCCACTGCGCGGCTAGCGTATTGCCGGTTCAAGCCTCTGGCAGTTTGGCGATCACCTTGATCTCAAAATCAAACCCGGCCAGCCAGGTTACGCCCACGCAGGTGATGTTGGGGTAGGGCGCTTCGCCCCAGTGATTTTTTACCACCGTGGGCCAGATGCGTTCAAAGCGCGAGTGCGGATCGACAATAAACACGGTTACGTCTACCACATCAGCAAAGCTGCTGCCGGCCGCGTCCAGAATGCCGTTGAGGTTCTTGAAGGCCAGGGCTACCTGGTCCAGCAGCTCCGGCTCGGGGCTACCATCTGCTCTGCTGCCCACCTGCCCGGAGACGAACAGAAAACCGTTAGAGCGGATGGCCGGTGAGTAATGGTGTTGCTCGTACAGGGCGTGGCGCCCGGCGGGGAAGACTACGTCGCGCTTGCTCATGACTACCTCTTCGTTGGTTTGCTCAGGGCTGTGTGAGCCCGATGAGCAAACTCTAGGCGCTTGTGCGCAGACGATAAACGCGCAACAGTAATCAGCACTGTTTGTGATTCCCAAACAATCCAAGGCAATAAGGGCGTTAATGGACCGGTTTGATGCGATGCAGGCGTTTGCCCGAGTGGTAGAGGCCGGCAGCTTTACCAAGGCAGCGGAAACTCTGCATATGAGCAAAACGACCGTCACCCAGCTGATACAGCAGTTGGAAGCGCGGCTGCGCGTAAAACTGCTCAACCGCACTACGCGCAAGGTCAATGTGACAGCCGATGGCGCGCTCTACTACGAGCGGGTGATACGCCTGCTGGCGGAGATGCACGACGCGGAGGCCAGCTTGTCGGGCGCCGCGGTAGTGCCGCGAGGGCGGCTACGGGTCGACGTACCCAGCCCGCTGGCGCGATTACTGTTGGTCCCCGCGCTGTCCTCGTTCTATGCGCGCTACCCGGACATTCAGATCGATATGGGTGTAAGTGATCGTATTGTCGACATCATTGATGAGAACGTCGATTGCGTAGTGCGCGGTGGTGAGCTGACGGATATGTCGTTGATGGCGCGCCGCGTGGGCGATCTGCAACTAGGGGTGTTTGCCGCCCCGGCCTACCTTGAACGTCTTGGTTGGCCTGCTCACCCTTTGGAGTTGGAGAACTCGGCGCACCGTACTGTCGGTTTTCTCTGGGCGCGCACCGGGCGAGCGGTGCCCTATGCCATGTACAAAGAGGGGGAGCGCTTGCAAATAAAAGGGCAGTACCAATTGGCCGTGGACGATGGCAACGCTTATCTGGCAGCGGGTTTGGCCAGGCTCGGTATTCTCTGGTTGCCCAAATACATGTCTGCAACCCACGAGGCAAGCGGAGAGCTGGTGCAATTATTCGAGGATTGGATGCTGGAGTCGATGCCGCTTTATGTGGCCTATCCACCTAACCGGCATATCAGCCTGAAGCTGCGCGTGTTTATTGATTGGGTGGCAGACCTCATGGCGAGGCACGTGCCAGTATCGCACCCTGACTGAGCTTCGACTACGACTCACACATGTGCTGGAATCAGCAGCCCCTTGCGTCGGTAGGCTTCTATATCAATGCCGAAGGCGCCGCTACTGTGCACTTCCTTGACGCGCAAGGGCTTGCCGTTGGAATCGACGGTGGTGGTGGCCAGGTCGATTACGCGCTCTTTACAGAGCTGCTTGTTGGCATTCAGCACCCGCATGATTTTCGGCTTCAGCTTGCTGGTGGTGGAGCAACCGATGATGATGCCGACCTCATCGTTGCTCAGCTCGACAATCTCGCCCGCTGGGTAAATGCCGATCAGGCGCACAAAATGGCCTACGATCTCTTCATCAAAATGACTGTTTACCGATTCAAGCAGGATCCTGAGCGATTCAAGACTCGATTTGCCCTTGCTGTAAATACGGTCGCTGTTGATGGCATCGTAGGCATCGACCACGGCAATGATTTTGGCGAAGTAGGGGATACGCGCGGCATCCAGCCCGCGCGGGTAGCCCTTGCCATCCAGCCGCTCGTGGTGGGAGTAGGCGACATCTACGGTGGCCGGTGTGACCTGCTGATTGCTCATCAGCAGCCGGCGGCCTTCGTTGGCGTGGCTCTGCATAATGCGCAGCTCGTCTGCAGTAAGGGCGCCGGGTTTGTTCAGTATTTCGTGGGGCACCTTGATCTTGCCAACATCGTGCAGCATGCCGCAAACGCCGATCTGCTCGAGCTGGTACTCAGCCAGGCCGATCTCTCTACCCAAGGCAATGGCGAGGATGGATACTCGCAGCGAGTGTTCAGCGGTGTAGTGGTCACTATTTTTGATGCGTGCCAGCCAAAGCATGGCAGCCGGGTTACGCAATATGCTCTGTACGCACTCCTTGACCACGGTCTTGACCGCCGCAACGTCCAGTTCCTGGCCCAGACGCACTGCCTCCAGAATGCGCAGTGATTCGTCATGGGCCTTGTGCCAGACTGGCGAGGCCTGCTGCATTTCCTGATTGAACTCGACCTTGGCCACAATGGGTTCTAACCCGGGCGCTTCAGCATGGTTCTCGATCACCTGCTGTTTCACGCCCACACTGCGACGGGAATCCACCCAAACGTGCTTGCATATCTGTTGCAGCAGGCGGACTTCCTGCTGCTGGCGAATGCGAAAGCCTTGAAACACAAAGCTGGTCTCGGTCCAGGGGCGATCCAGCTCGCTCACGTACATGCCGATGGTGAGCTGGGCAACATCGATTTTCATGCGGTCCGTTCTGCTGTTGTCTGGCATGGGTAGTCTCAATCAGGGGCAGCGGCGCTTTTTTATTGTTTATAAACCATAACCTGTCGTTTTGCTTGTGGCTTTGGCGGCCAACCCGCAACCTGTGGTCAACCGATTCAACTGCTTGGGCAAGGCTGGCGCGGAACATCTATTTGTTTCTGGCCGTCCCAGCTAACGCCACTTCGCAAGGAGACTGCAAGGATGTCTGACCCCTACCACCTGCACCGTTTCATCGACGCCCAGGCCACCACCTTCGCCACCGCGTTGACCGAACTGCATGCTGGCCGCAAGACTTCGCACTGGATGTGGTTTGTCTTTCCTCAACTGGCTGGGCTTGGACACAGCGAGCTGGCCCAGCGCTACGCTATCGCCAACCTGGACGAGGCACGCGCCTATCTGGCGCACCCCGTGTTGGGGCAGCGCCTGCATACTTGCGCGCAAGCGTTGCTGGCTTGGCGCGAGTGCTCGGCGAGACACATCCTGGGGACGCCGGATGATCTCAAGCTGCGCTCCAGCATGACGTTGTTTGCACTGGCTGCGCCGGGCGAGCGCGTTTTTACCCAGGTGTTGCAGGCCTTTTATGCCGGGCAGGCAGATCAGCGAACGCTCGACTTGCTGGGCGCGGCGCGGTTGCCCGAGCCCGCGGAGGATGCACTGGCGCTGGCGGCGCGTCAGACCCTGGCTCACTATGAGCAGAACGCCGAGGGCTTTCGCGAAGGTACGCAAGATCACGACGTAAGCCAAAATATAGAAGCCCTGCTGCGGCATATACAGGCGCCCGGGCCCTGGCACATTCTGGATGTGGGCTGCGGCCCTGGTCGCGACCTGCGCACGTTCACCGCGCTGGGCCATGTGGCGGTCGGGCTGGATGGCTGCGAACGCTTTGTGCAGATGGCGCGCGCCGATAGCGGCTGTGAGGTCTGGCAGCAGGATTTTCTGGCGCTGGATTTACCGGCGCAGCGCTTCGACGGAGTCTTTGCCAACGCGACGTTGTTCCATATACCCAGCCGCGCATTGCCTGCTGCCTTGCGGCAGTTGCACGACTGCCTGAAGCCGGGCGGTGTGCTGCTCAGCTCTAACCCGCGCGGTGAGGACCAGGAAGGCTGGAATGGTGACCGTTATGGCGCCTACTATCGGCTGGAAACCTGGCGAACATTGATGCAGGGCGCTGGCTTCGACGAGCTTGAACACTATTATCGGCCGGCAGGACTTCCGCGTGAGCATCAGCCCTGGCTGGCCAGCGTTTGGCGCCGCCGCGCAAGAGATTGAGTTGTCTGTATTTGCAAATACAATAATCAGATAGTAGTGTTTGTAGATACATGATAGACGGACATTCTGCCAATGCTCACTTTAACTGCCGCCGCACCAGAAAAAACCACCTCTGCCACAGGGCTGCGCGCTGCTGTCGCCATTCTTGATAAGTGGGGTGCGACGGGTGAGCAGGGCGAGGCGATATTGCGCGTCTCGCACAGCACCTATGCCCGCGCCAAGCGCAAGGATGGGCTTGCCGCCATCAACCTGGATCGCGATCAACTGACCCGTGTCAGCTTTGTGTTGAACATACACGCGGCGCTGCGCACCGTGTTCGATAATCCCGAGAATCTGTACGGCTTCATGCGTATGCCCAACCACAATCCTTTCTTTCTCGGCCGTTCGCCGCTAGAGGTGATGGGGAGTGGCGACATAGTCGCGGTATATGAAACCTTCCGACGCATTGATGTGCTGCGGGGCAGCCAGTGGTAAGTGCACAAAACTTGCCGGCGTTGCCCGCGGCGGACATACGCGGTTACCGGCTGATCAACTCCAAATACCCGCCCATTGCGATTTTTGATGATGTTGCCAGCGCCGACGAGTTTGAGGCGCTTTATGCCCTGCAGGCGCTGACCAATCCAAGGCTGGCCAATCAGGCAGGGCGCCTAGAGATGATCCCGCGGCAGGACATTCCCTTCGGCATTCCCGGCTGCTCTTATGCGGCTGCGCCCTTTACCCATGTGAATCCCGATGGTTCGCGCTTCAGCGATGGCTCATTTGGCGTTCTGTACCTGGCCGATAACATGGATACCGCGCTGGCCGAAGTGCGGTATCACCAGCAGGCCTATTGGGGCAGGGTGCCGGATTTGCGCTATGAGCGTTTTGTGTTCCGTGGCCTGACCACGCGTTTCAATGAGGCCGGAGCGCTGGATGCGTTGACGATTGCGCGCAGCGATCCGATCTACGCACCTGATGATTACAGTGCCTCACGGACCTTGGGGCGTGCCTCGCTAAAGGCCGCCGCAACCGGGCTGCGGTATCACTCGGTACGCCAGCCGGAGGCTGTGTGCTGGGGGCTGTTTACGCCCAGGCAGGTCATTTCGGTGGTGCAGACGGCGCATTACGAGATGATCTGGAACGGGGAGATCGCGGCGGTGCACAAGTTGTCGACTCAGATTGGCTAAGTGATCCGCCGCAGCCAAGATGGGGAGGGCAAGTACCCGACTGGCTAACGATTTGTTCCTGCCCCAAGTAAAACAACCCGGCTGTTTGCCGGGCTGTTTTATCTGGGCGAAGGCTTATTCCTCGGCGTTGGCTCGATCGCGCGATAGCTTTTTCGCCGTCTCCAAATGGCTTTCCAGCTTGGTCAAGGCTTTCTCCGCCAGCGCGCTGACCTCTTGATCGCGGCTTTGCTGCGCATCCTTGAATAGTTCGATGCTTTGCTGGTGTTCAGTGATCTGACTATTCAGGTAAGCCGCGTCAAAGGACTCACCATCACGGCGCTCGAGTATCCATTGTTTGCCCTGGTCAATCAGGCTGGAGTCGGTGGCAATCCCGATATTCAGGTTCTTGGCCAGCGCAGTGAGTTGCTCGTTCAAAGCGGTGTGATCATCAAGCAGTTGCTGAGCAAAGGTACGAATCTCTGGCGAGCCCTCTTGCAGTGCCGCTTTTGCGCTTTCGATTGCGGCCAGGTTATTGGCGGTGGCTTTTTCGAAGAACGCTTCGAGTTCATCGCCCTGCAGGTAGTCAGAGCGCTCGGCATCGACACCGGGCAGGTCGCTCGATTGCGCTTCAGGTTGCATTTGCTGGTTGCCGTCACTGAGCGCGTGGGGTTGCTCGTCAGTGGCTGCGTGGCTATTCAGCGATGCCAGGCCACACAGCACTGCGGCGGCAGTTGCGTAGGCTATAGGGATTCTTTTCATGCTGTAGTCCTCCGTTTTGCGCGTTCAACTGAGGCGCCTTTGCACTCGGCTCAACCGATTACCGGCCGCGCTCTTGTGTAATTACGGTGCGTTAGTGCCACCAGAGCCAGGACGCGGCCCAGCATTGGATCCGGCCGCATTGCCAGGCTGGGTACCATTGCCCATGCCGGGTGTGCCCGGTGTCGTGCCGGGTGCGGTACCTGGTCCCGTGCCTGGCGTGGCGCCTGGGCGGGTGCCGGTGACCCCAGTGGTGCCTCGGTCACGCTGATCGCGGCTCTCGGCTTCGATGGCGTCCAGCCGCTTCTGGCGCGCGTTATCCATCGCATCACTGGTTTCACTTTCTACGACATTTGTCCGGTTTTCAGCGGCGGCTTGTGTGCCTGACATGGTATTAGCGGCAGGCTCGTTGTCGTATTGGGTCGCAGCAGCCGGCAAACTGCTTGCGAGGGCGGCTGAAAATAGCGCTGAACTGAGTAGCTTTAGCTTCGGGTCCATCACATTCTCCTGAGGCGGCGGGTGTGCAGGGCTTGGCCTTGCTTAACGGTAGAGCCGTTACTCACGGTAGTAGTTCAAGGTTTGTTATTTCGGATGAACCTCTTGGCTACTGCGCTTTCACACTATCAGGGCCTGCGTTTTCTGAACCAACCCTCTACGGCCCGAATAGGAGATGAGTTATGTCTAGCGATCAAAAACATCCAGGTGAGAATGATCTCCCGCACAAGCCGCGTCCTGACGAGGAAGTGCCGCACACTAAGTGGGAAGGTGAGGTGACCGGCGAAGAGTTGAATAAGGTGGATGCGGGCGAAATCGCGAAGCAGGTGAAGGAAGAGAAGTAACCGGCGCTGTATTCACTGCGTTTATGGGCAAGTAATTCTGTCTGTTGCGCGGCAAGTGCTTTGCTTGCATTGGCTACCGGTGCTGATTAGGTTCTTGTTGTAGCTAGTTAACACAACAACAAGACAGGATTGGACCACGATGCTCAATGCAGTCGGTTTTGCCGCGCGACACGCCCGTATTGTCTGTGCACCGGAGCAGACAGGTGCCCCCAGTTATCCACCCTCGGCCACTATCAGGCTGGCTGATTTACGGTATATGCAGGGCTTTCCGCCAGCGGCGGACAAGCAAATCACCCGCGCCGAGTATTTAATCGATTACCCCAAGGTTCGCTGGGCATTTCAACACATGCGCGAGTTGATCCCTTCGCGGCAGATCGACCGTGGCCCGGGTGCCGCATCCGCGCTGGCAGCAGGCAATAACCGCGAAGCTGAAATCAACGCTCTGCACATCAGCATGGAAGACGGCGAATCCATCAGCTTCAGCGAATTTATAGAGCGCTCCTACGCCGATGCCCTGTTGATCATTCACCAGGGCCAGGTGATCTATCAGGCTTACCCCAATATGGACGATACACTTAGCCCGCACATGCTGTGGTCGGTGACCAAATCGTTTACGGGTCTGATTGCCAATATGCTGATGCACGAAGGCGTACTCAATGGCCAGTCGCTGGTGACCGAACACGTTCCCGAATTGGCCGATTCCGGCTGGGCTGGCGCCACCGTGCAGCAGGTGCTGGATATGACCGCTGATGTGAAGTATTCGGAGGTCTACGCCGACGGTACCTCGGATGTTATTCACTACGGACTGTCTGCGGGTATTACCCAATCCTCCGAGTGGAAAGGCGCCGCTAGCCTCTATGAATACCTGCCGTCGATCGGCGCCGACCGGCCGCATGGCGAGCACTTTGCCTATCGCACGGTGCACAGTGAGGTGCTCGGCTGGGTCATCCGCCGGGTCAGCGGCAAGGACCTGGCGCAGCAGATCACCGAGCGTATCTGGCGCAAGCTGGGCGCTGAACAGGACGCTTACATCCTGCTCGATGGCAAGGGCACTGAATGGGCCGGGGCGGGGTTGAATGCCACGCTGCGGGACCTTGGACGCTTTGCCGAGATGCTGCGCCAGGGTGGTTACTACAACGGTCAGCAGATAGTGCCGCAAGAGATCATCGCCGAGATACAGCGCGGCGGCGACCGCAACGCCTTTGCGCGCTTTGGCCGCAAAGGGATGGAGGGATACTCGTACCACGATCAGTGGTGGGTGTCGCACAACAGCGATGGCGTGTTTGAGGCCATGGGCGTGCACGGCCAGCTGATCCATGTGAACCCGACAGCGCAACTAAGCGTAGTGCGTCTGGGCTCACACCCGGTGGCGTCGAATGACTTTACCTACGCGATGACGCGGCGGGTGATGGAGGCGCTAGCCGTCTTGTTGCGCGGCTGAGAACAAGCGGGCACCGTGGTCGCACGCGGTGCCCGAGAGTGTTCAAAGGCTGCCGAAAACCTTTTTTGCCAGGCTGGTAGCGGCTTCTGTGGGGTTATTCCGAATCTCTGCTTCCTGCTCAGCCATCATCTCGAACAGGCCGTCCAGGGTGCGTTCGGTCACATAGCCTTCGATATTCGCATCCTTGGCGTCGACCACGCCGAAGTTGGAGGCCTGTGAAGCAAAGGCGTTATATTGCTGGGCCAGCCCTACCTGATCGGTTGCATCCTTGACCACGGGTAAGAAAAGCGCGCGAATCTGATCGCGGCTACTGGTTTCCAGATAGCGGGTGGCTGAGTCCGCTGGGCCGGTCAGGATAGACTTGGCATCTTGCACGCTCATCTTGCTGATGGCACCTACCAGCAGACTCTGCGCCTGCGGCACCGCTGCTTCGGCAGCCTTGTTCATGCTGTCTTCCAATTGGGTAATCTGGCTACCCATCCCCATCATTTTCATGGTGCGCGACGCCTTGCCCAGGTTGCCAGGCAGCTCGATGCGTACATCCGGGTTGTTACTGAAACCACCAGGCGCACTTAATTCCTGTACCGCGACCTCGGCACCCTGGGTCAGTGCA
>Ga0105357_10001338_pt1 | contig 13250 bp, 7 predicted proteins | sample GOMGulsemesocosm_4_FD_83660 | JGI IMG/M metagenome (GOLD analysis project Ga0105357, IMG submission 83660) | Methane-oxidizing microbial communities from mesocosms in the Gulf of Mexico - GOM15B Gulf of Mexico | ecosystem: Environmental > Aquatic > Marine > Cold seeps | place: USA: Gulf of...
CACCGCATCGGACCAAAGTACTCAAGTTTTACATGGCAATAACGTGGGCGGTGCCTCGGTGCATTACTGGGCCGACAGCTATCGCACGCCGCAAGACAAGCTGGATTCCTGGCAGCAGGACTATGGCATGCAGGGCCATGACATGAGTGATTTGGCCCCGGCCTTCGATGACATTGAAAAAAGCCTTAACATTCACCAGGCCCCCGACCACCTTTTTAATAACCTTAATAATAAATTTCGCAGCGCCTGTAAGTCTTTGTCCTGGCATGGCCACCGTGTGCCCCAGGCGCGTAAACACTGCGCAAGTTCCGGCCATTGTATGCAGGGCTGTTTATACGATGCCAAACAAAGCCAGATGGTGACCCACATTCCCACCGCCATCAAACAAGGGGCGCGCGTATTTGCCAATGCCAAAGCCGGCAAACTCGTGAGCCAGGGGGGCACGGTGAAACAGGTACGAGTGGATATCATGGACTCGGTGCGCAACCGGGCATCGGGCAAAACCATGACCATCTCGGCTGACGTAGTAGTGGTGGCCAGCGGTGGGTTCAGCTCTTCTTATTACTTAATGCAACAGGGAATGAAAAAGCAGCTACCGGCTTTAGGTAAATATTTTTCCATGAACCCCTCGGCCATGGTGCACAGCTTGTTTGATGAGGACATCATTCAGTGGCGCAACATTCCTGCCGCCTGGGGCATAGATGAATATCGTCAACGCCGTTATCAACAGGGGCAGTATTCAGAGGGGGGCTACCTGCTTATGCCCAGTCAACTTCAACCGGCTATGCTGGCTGGGGTATTACCCGGCATTGGCAAGCAACATCAAGACTGGATGAAAAATGCCCCCAAAATTGGCGGCACCATTTCCTGGCTGGATGATATTGAAAGTGAGCTGGGGGAAATTCGTATTAAAAATAATGGGGCCCGTGAAGTGTATTACCCCTATGGGGAGCTGACTCAAAAAGTTTTAAAAGACAGCTTGGTAAAACAGGTGGCGCTTAATTTTGAAATGGGCGCTAAAAAAGTCATGGTGGCCGGTGCCCAGGGCATTGAACTAAATTCAATTGATGAAATGAAAAAACTCGATGATTTAATGATGACCTCTGCCGGTTTGTATCTGGCGGCTCCTCATCCTGGTGGCGGTTGTCGCATGGGCCAAGACCCCAAAACCAGTGTGGTGGGTTTTGATCACAGGGTACACGGCTGGAACAATTTATTTGTGGCTGACAGCTCTGTTTTCCCCAGCAGTTCATCCTTGGACCCAAGCCTTACCATCATGGCGTTTAGTTATATTGCGGCGGATCGGATAATGGAGGCTCTTAACGGTGGCTATTAAAAGTCGATTCATTAGGGGCATAATATAGTTGAACGGAGCAGGTTTAAGATCTGGTAGGGCTTGGGGGTATTTCAGACATATCCAGATCGTTTTCTATCTAGCGAAAATTAATTAGGTGTTGCAATGACCGATAGAGTCCAAGTCGGTTAAAAGGGAGTATTACCCCTGCCTCACTCTAGGCCACTTTTGAATTTCAAACCCAGCTAAAACTCAAAAGTAAGACCGGTCAAAATTTCTCGCCCGCGATTGGGAATGCCTTGCATTAAAGTGGTACTGGCAGGTGGGGTCAGATAGCTCTTATTCAACAGGTTTTTACCCTGGATAAATATCTGTAAATCTGATCTTAAGTAATAGCGCACCTTGCCAAATAGCTGCCAGAAGCCATCCAGAGTAATACGCTCTCCATTGCTGTCACGGGCTGGCATATCTTTATTACTTTGGTAGTTTGCAGCCAGGTTCCCATTCCAGTTAGCCTGTTGATAATTCACCCTGAATGAGGCCAGGTTATCTGACTCACGAAAAGAGAGCGTCGGCGTTTCAAGAAAGTAGGTATAAGTGCCACCCACTAGCCAAGACTCCGTTAACTGATGTGACACTTCCAGCTCCACTCCCTTGCTGGGTTCCTGTTCTACATTATCAAATACAAATCCATTGCCTGAGTTCACTTGTACGATGGCGTCCTTAAAGCGGCTCTCAAAATACCCCAGAGAAATGCCGCTATGGGGCCATTGGCCCAGCCAAATAAGCTCGCTACTTTGCACAGTTTCCGGCACCAAATCAGGATTACCAACCACCACCGGGTTATTGAGTAAATATAGCTCCCCCTCGGCGGGGGCACGAAACGCCTCCCCATAAAGCAGTTTAATACTATGATGGCTATTTAACTCGTGCACCAAAGCAAATCTAGGGCTTAATTGCGCACCGATATGAGAAAACTCATCATGTCGCAACCCCATTGTGAGGTGCGTGTTGTCAAAAAATTGTTGCTGGTACTGAACATAAATACCAGCTATGTCGCGCCTGGATTTGGCTTGTACCCGTGTAGTGCTCAACAAACTTCCGTAGTAACGAATGGGGAGATTTGAGTTGGCCAGGTCTCCCATGTCAAAATTATTTTCTGCAATCACCTCTGGCGAATCAATCTGTCTGAGCTCAATGCCAAATTGCAGGCTACCGAATGAATTATTACTCCAATCGTTATGCCACATGATGCGGGTTTCATTGCCGTCTTTAAAGTTTACCCGAGTTAACAAGGCATCGTTACTGGGAGGGTTGCTGTTGGAAAAAAGCTGACCAGGGGCCGTCAATTGCAGGGCGGTGGAGTATCCTGCACGGGTGTAACCCAGAGTAATATTCGACTCAACGGCTTGCCAGCGAAAGGACTGCCCCACCATGAGTGCCATAAACTCTCCACTCCGCCGGTTAAATCCATTAGACAAGCCAGCCAGCTCGTAAAAATTTTTAGCCTTAAACTGATTGCGATGCAGGTTCAGACGAGTCTCTTTCCATTTTAGTTTAATATTAAAGTCGGCTAGCTCACGAGGGTCCTGGGTATCTATTTGGCCGCTGCCAAAGGTATCTTGCAGCTGGTATTCATCACCGTCATCCGCTTCCCATGAAGCAAATAAATCAAAGCTTAAATCTTGAATTTTCTCACTCGTTAATAGGTGCCCTTTGCGACGATTGAAACTGCCAACACCCATACTCACTTCATCCACTTCGGTGCGAGTAACAATATTGACAACCCCCATCATGGCGTTGGATCCATACACGGCCGACCCTGGTCCACGAATAAATTCAACCCGTTCAACCTGAATCAGAGGAAACTTGGGCGCAATATGAGTACCACCACTGATACGAGGTTCGTCCAAACGCATACCATCTACCAATATCAAAATTTCCGATCCGGAATGAGCAATGCGACGCCCGCGAGACGTCATTGGGTAGTGCAACGGAGATTGTGATGAACGATACGACTGGAAACCCGGTACCAGGTTCATCAGTTCATCCAGGCTATCCAACCCCAAGTTTCTTATCTGTCTATGGGTGAAAACGGTGACGGCAGCGGGTACGGTTTTGAGTTCTTTTGGAGTGAGGGTTGAGCCGGTAACCTTGATCTTCAATAGCTCCTCTAGAGACAGGACAAATAGGTGGTCGATATTGGCTGCTGCCCACGCCGGGCTTGAGGGGAGAAAACCTACCAGCAATAGCCAGAAAATCACCAAAGATCTTTTCATTTTAGTCCACTTAACGACCGATTCATTAACTGTCTCAGTATAGGACAACCTACTGAGGTTTCTAATTCACCGCTCTATTTAGCCCGCCCAACGAAGATTTTTACTTAATATAATTTCCCATGAAAGGCAGGTTTCTCTAATGCGAAGTAGATCTTATTCTTGTAGCCATTTTCGTCTAAAGAAAACACCTGTTCATAACCATTTAGCTAGTTTATTCAAGTATTGAAAATCATAAGATGCTAATTTTATTGTTAATTTTTCTGCCTAATCGCCAATAAAATATAGGCTTTCATAAAAAATAATTTAACAAAGAAGAGAGGGTACTAAAATAATGGCATGTATAGAATGTACTTTTTGTAACATGACTCTTGGGTCTGATGACACTAAGTTAAATTTTGAAAACAAATATGGGTTTGTCATTAGAGACAATAGCCCCGTTTCTTCTGGGCATAGTCTAATAATTTTAAAGCGTCATGCATTATCTTTCTTTGAGCTAAGTCCAGCTGAACGTACCTCATTATTTTTTCTGGTCGAACAGATCAAGTCAGAACTAGATGACACTTTAAAACCGGATGGTTACAACATAGGTATTAACGATGGAGCGGTGGCAGGACAAACCATCCCTCACTTACACATACACCTAATTCCACGTTACAGCGGGGATATGCTCGACCCAAGTGGGGGAGTACGAGGTGTAATCCCTGGAAAACAGAAGTATTAGTATATATCGTATGCAATATAGCTATATAGAAATATTATATAGAACACTTCTAGACTAACCCTTAATACAGAACTAACTCTACCTAATAACCCCCAATGAACTACACTTAGGTGTGGTTATAAAACGGAGGATTTATGAGACCAGAGTTAAGAGAGGCCTTCAATACCGAATTAGATAAGGCCATAGAGCTATACAAAAAAAATGAATTTGATACTTCATTTACCCACCTAGAACGGGCTCATATCTTGGGTCAAACGTATGTCATTCCTCATACTCAATCCCACTGGTGGATGTTAAAACTTGGCTGGAAAAAGTCTGATGTTAGAGAAGTAGTCGGGCAGATAACTCGAATTTTGGCGTCCCTGCTATTTTCCAGAATTTGGGTTCCCACGGGCAATACTGGCGGGGCTAACGTCAACCCACTGAAACCAATGCCAGTACCAGAAGATTTACAAAGAATACTCAATGAAAAATAATGGTGCGTGCCTTGTTATTCAAGACACGACTTTAAAATATAATGCCAAACATTGGTGTTAAACAAACACTTTAAGTGTAAATTATTTAGTGTGTTATTAGCATGCATCCACATTAGATAGCTTTGAGTTCATTAAATGCTTCAAATTGTGAAAAATAAATATTACCAGACAATCCTTTATTGAACTCAACTCGATTCAGTGCATCAAGAACAGGCCCCTTAACCTCTGACAAGTGTAGGGTAATATTTTTTTCAAACAACGAAGTACTTAATTTTTCTAAGGTCTCTAACGCACTGTAATCTACTTGGTTAACGGCACTACACATTATTACAATATGCTCTATTTTGTTGTCGTTGCGTACATAATCATAAATACTGTCTTCCACATAGCTTGCATTGGAAAAGATCAAACTTTCGTCAGGCCGAAGCGTCAAGATTCTAGAGTCCGTTATTACGCGGTGTCGATTAACATTTTTGAAGTATTCTGTCCCTTCTAACAATCCCACTTTGGCAATGTGTGGTTTAGAAGTCCTATGGAGATGAAGGTATATTGATAAGATAACCCCACACATGATGCCTGCCTCAACCCCTAGAAACAAAGTTAATAAGATCGTAACTAAGATGGTGTAGTAATCACTCTGTGCGTATTCTCTTATTTTTTTAATTACAGAGAAATCGATGAGGGAGCTGACCGCAATTATTATGGTAGCGGCCAATGTTGCCTTGGGTAAAAAGAATAGAACAGGCGTTAAAAACAAAGATGCTGCAGCAACACCTATCGCCGCAAAAATACCAGAAATTTGAGTGACCGCTCCGGCATCATTATTAACCATCGAACGTGATAAACTGCCTGTAACTGGAAATCCTCCTGATATGGCCGATGCGATATTGGCGTTACCTAAACCAATAAGTTCCTGGTTATTATTGATCTTCTCGCCTCGTTTTTCTGCCAACGTTTTTCCAATGGCGACCGACTCAACATAGCCTACAATCGAAATGAATATAGCGGGTAGAATCAACTCCTTTATAAGTGAAAGGTTGAAGTCAGGTATGCTCAAGCTGGGCAGGCCTACCGGAATGGTATTAACAATTAGAACCCCTTTGTCCTCTAGTCCAAATACATAAACAATGTATAGCGTAGCAAGTGCACTAACGGCCGGTGCCGATTTAGTACATAAGCTAGCAAGCCGTTTTTTCATACCAAGCTTCATCATAGCAGTCTCACCGCTAGACTTAATAACATACAAGAAAACTAATACCGAGCTACCAATAGCCATGGTGTAGAAATTTGTACTTTTAACTGACAACAAAAGTGATTGGCCAATCTCAATTATATTGCTTCCTGATGCCTGTATACCTAGTAGATGCCCCACTTGACTCAATGCAATAAGAACTGCTGAAGCTGTTATGAATCCCGAGATCAAAGGGTGAGACAAGAAATTACTTAAAAATCCCAGTTTTAGTATGCCAAACAACAAGAGGAAAATACCTGACAGCATGGCAAGCATAATGGCTGCGGCCAAATAATTATGGTCATGCAGGTTGCTAACTTCACTCAAGGCTGAAGCCGTCATTAGTGAGGCGATTGCAGCAGGGGCAACTGACAGTGTTCGACTAGTGCCAAATACCGCATAAACTATTAATGGAAGTATTGCCGAATACAGTCCAACTTCTACCGGTAAATCCGCAATAAGTGCATAGGCCAGTGATTGGGGAATCAGCATGATGGTGACTATTGACGCTGCCACAAGGTCACTGGCTAACATAGATCGGTTATATCCCTTAACCGAATTAACTATGGGAAAATATCTGGAAGTAAATCGCATACAATTAGAACTACCCTGGAATATATAAATGCACTGGATGTACGAGCAACTACGGGTGTGGTTTTACCCACACTCAGAGGCTTAAATAGGTGTTAAACCCTATTCTGCAATATTTATGGTTTCGCCGACCCGCACATGACTATATCCGCTGCCAAATTCAGAACTGAAGTACTCGATAGCCTGGTCACTCGTATCGTGCCCCCCCAATGCGATTTTCTTAAGCCCTGTGTTCTTTAAGAGCTCTGCTTCAAGCTTCATAGTGTCAATGGTAATGGGGCTGTGGGGCCCTTCTCCAGAAGCGAGAAGATGTTGTAGGTTAATACCTGCAATATTTAGCCTACCATCAGGGACTGGGTAGTGTAGATCACCAACCATTCCATAGAGTGAAGTGTTAAATACCTCTTCGACGCGCTGCAATATCTTAGGCACTGTTTGGTGCCCACAACCTACGATAACCACTAAGCCTTTTCCTTCAACATTGATTACCAGAGCTTGCTCCTCAATCTTACCCATCACTAATTGCCTAGAGATGGAACCCAGGCTAGCAATACCCTTATCAATAACCGTGGCCTCAGGAATGATGGTAACCTCAGCGTTTGGGTATTGCGTCTTAGTTGGGGCAAATATTTTCTTATCTGACAGATCGGTCTGCTCCAAGCCCATCGAGAACGTATTCTTATTTACCCATTTTTGGCCACCACGATGATCCAAGTGGGCGTGACTTAAAAAAATGGTATCGATACTTTCAAGATCTATGCCCAGGGTTTTCATGTTGTGCTCTAGGGGAGAAGGAGACTCCCCTTTTTGGTTAAAGCCAACATCAAACAATATTGTGCTGTGGTCGGTTTTTATTAAGTAAGATACGCCAGCCTCACCCTTAAGAGAGTCATCTCGTGTATGCCAGTTAACCAGTGGAGTAATTGATAAAGACTTAGTACTGCCGAAGTTGGCTATTTGCCCTGGTTGAGATTCAGACCACTCTAATTCGACCGCTTTAACTCCTTGTTGAAATGATACTGCCCGGTAAATCAAGCCAAGTGCGGCCAAAATAGATACGCTAACCACTCCCCGAATAACCCATTTCTTAAATTTCATAATGTGCCTCCAATTTAAGAATTAATCAAAATATGCCTGAAGATCCGCCGGCATAGGCATAGGCTTAATTGGGCTAATTCTTGCGCGGCCGGTATTGCCAATAGGAATCGTGCCAATTAATGAAGCCACGCTCATTATCATTCTTGAAACCTGGCCTAATGCTTCGCGAACATCTCGCTTCTTAACCGCCACCTTATACATCCAGTAGTGGCTAACTACGTGTGGCAGGTAGTTTCTTTGACCAAGAATATGCGCCCTCTCAAGATGGTGGAAGCATTTAGTATAGTCACTTATTTTGTACATGTTTTTTGCCAATAACATTTCCTGGTTAAAGGCGGTCCTTAGTTTACTTTTCATATTTTTATCATTTTGTCATTTAAGTGATGCCCGTTTTCACCTCATGTTTGAGATCGGGCAGAAAGAGTAAGCCAATAATATTTTAGATAGCCTAAATAAACATGAATAGACCTGCTAACTAGGGTTAAAAATTCGTACAGAAACTCAAAGATCGCGATAAATCAGGGGATTTACCCTGGCCGAATTTAGCTATTCTAAAAAATACTACCAATGGCTCTTCAGTAGACGTAGTGTCTTGGTTTTTAACCAGCTCACTGCAGAATTTATAATCTCGCCACCTTATAGGTGATTGCGATCACTTCAATATAGGAATTGAATAAACTGGCTAAATTTAGTCATTGAGATTGCACGGGTTGAGTGGATATCCTTCAATAATGACGATTTTTTAACGCCATAAATAATTTTTATATAGCAGGTTTGTTCAAGTTTGTTTCTGATTTTTAAATTAGTATAGCGATAAATTTTCGGTACGACCTCTATCGACTACACCTAAATATCTGGTGGCTTGTTAGTAGAATTTAAAGGAGTCAGTATGATTACTCGTATTACTAATATGCCGCTGGCGGCAATTGCCTTAACCAGCTTACTAAGCGGTTGTGGTGCACTCGATGAAAATGAAATCGTTACTGGTGACGTCACTATAAGCGGTGATGCCTTAGAGGACAGCACACTTACACTCACCCAAAACTTAGTCGATCTCAATGGCTTGGGCACCTTTAGGTATCAATGGTACCGTGATGGCCTGGCCATTACTGGTGCCACCAGTAAACGCTATACGCTCGTCTATAACGATGTGGGCACTGACATTAGCGTGACCATAAGTTTTACCGATAAGCAGGGCACAGCCGAAAGCAGTTCCAGTAACGTCATATCCAATATTGCCCATGTAAATCATCCCGTTACCGGTGCCGTGGTAATCAGTGGTGATGCTTTAGAAGACAGCAAGCTGACGCTTACCCAAGACTTAGACGATGCCGATGGTTTAGGCACTTTTAATTATCAGTGGTTACGCGACGGAGTCCCCATTAATGGCGCCACCGGCGAAAATTATACACTGGCCTATAATGATGTAGGCACGGATATCAGTGTAACCATGAGCTTTACCGATGCTTTAGGCGCAGATGAAAGTAGCACCAGTAATGCCATATCCAATATTGCCCATGTGAACCATGCCGTCACCGGTAACGTGGTAATCAGTGGCGATGCCCTAGAAGACAGCACGCTTTTCATTAACCATAACTTAACAGATGCCGACGGCTTGGGCGCCTTTAGTTATCAATGGTTGCGTGATGGTGTCGCCATCAATGGCGCCACCAGTGGAAGCTACATCCTGGCCTATATTGATGTGGACACAGAAGTTAGTGTGACGATTAGCTTTACCGATGCTCTAGGCACGGCTGAAAGTAGCATCAGTAATGTCATATCAAATATTGCCCATGTGAACCACCCCGTCACCGGCACTGTATTAATCAGTGGTGATGCCTTAGAGGACAGCACACTTGCCCTTACCCAAAACTTAGCCGATGCCGATGGCTTGGGTAGTTTCAAATATCAGTGGTATCGCGATGGTATGGCTATCAGTGGTGCTACCAATGAACGTTATACTCTAGCCTATATTGATGTGGGCACAGACATCATGGTCGCCATTGATTTTACCGATGCCTTGGGTGCAGCTGAGCTCAGCGTCAGTAATGTCATATCCAATATCGCCCATGTAAACCATCCCGTCAGCGGTACTGTGGTAATCAGTGGTGATGCTTTAGAAGACAGCACGCTGACGCTTACCCAAGACCTAGCCGATGCCGATGGCTTGGGTGACTTTAATTATCAATGGCTGCGTGACGGTGTGATCATCAGTGGCGCCACCAGTGAAAGTTATACTCTGGTATATGAAGATGTGGACACAGATATCAGCGCAACGATTAGCTTTACAGATACTTTAGGCGCCGCCGAAAGCAGTACCGGTAATGTCATCTCTAATATTGCTCATGTAAACCATGCCGCCACCGGCAGCCTCACCATTAGTGGCGATCTAGTCGAGAAACAAACCCTAACGGTCACACATGATTTAGCCGACAGTGATGGCCTAAGCGGTGCCATCAGTCTGCAATGGTTACGTGATGGTGTTGAGATAGATACTGCTACCAGCAACAGCTATACGATATTGCCGTCTGATATAGGTGCTCGTTTACATGTTTTAGCCAGTTATACCGATGACTTAGGCGCCCTGGAGAAAGTGAGCAGCACAAGCACAACTGAAATCACAGGGCAGCATGATGTATTGGTGATGATCACAGGTTATAACGAAATTACGACTAATGCCTCACAAGACTCAGGCGTAAGTTGGGGTGGCGAGTCGGCCATGTTTGGCAGTAACGATGTTTACGACCAATATGAAAGTGCCATGGCCAGTGATGGCAAAGGCAATATTATTATGGTTTGGGATTCCGAGACACTGACCCCCACCACCTCTGATATTATATATTCTTATTCTAACGACGATGGCACCACCTGGAGTGACCCTGCGCTATTAAACCCGGCAGATTCCACTATCAAACATGACAAAGACCCTAACATTGAAACCAATGGGCAGGGCCGTTGGATTGCAAGTTGGAGCAGCGAGGAAGATATTGCTAGCAATGGCATAGACGGAGATGTGGTGTATGTGGTATCCGATGATAACGGACTCACTTGGACAGCACCAAAAATGTTAAACCATTACGCCACAAGCGATAGTGCTAACGACAGGTACATAAACATTCGTAACGATGGCGGCAATAACTGGTTAGCCACTTGGTCCGGCTCATATGACTTAAATTTTGGGGATGGTAACGACCTTGATATATTTGCCAGTCGCTCTAACGACAATGGTGAAACTTGGACCGACGCTTATGTAATTAATAGCAATGGTTTTTCGGATACCGGTATCGATTATATTCCAGGGTTAGTCATGGATAAAAATGGCAATGCCATCGTGGTATGGGGCAGTAACGATCCACTGGGTAATACAGTTGGATCAGATATGGATGTGATGGCCGCCTATTCTGTTGATTATGGTCAAAGCTGGTCGGAGGCCATGGTGATAAATAGCCATGCACAAACCGACTCGATCGCATCAGATTATTACACCAGTGTGGCCATGGACGATAACGGCAATGCTGTGGTGGTATACCAGTCAGACTATGACCTAACAAATAACACCAAAGCCGACATAGATATCCATGCAGTGCATTCCACAGATTTTGGTGCTAGCTGGAGTGATTCTCAGTTGCTAAATAGCAATGGCATGGATGATTCAGAAGGTGAATATTACCCAACGATTGTCACAGATAAACAAGGCAACTGGGTGACCACCTGGACCGGTTATAAGCCTTATAGTGCCATCAGCAAAGATAATGGCGCCACTTGGAGTGAGCGCGCTACACTGGGTGAGGCAACGTCGGGTTATGAAAATACCACGGTTGTTATACATTAAGAGTTAAAAGCCAGAGGTCTTCTTCTGGTATGAAAGCTACGGAGTCACCCATTAGGTTTTCTTCGTCAGAGCCTGTTGAAATTTCTCCCCCGCGCGGGTGCGACTATTAATTAAGTTTATAATATGTCCGCATCCGTTACTTGAAAAGGTATTGTTGCGAATCGCAGCGTCAACAGTCACCCATCACTTCTCATGCATAAGAGTAGCTATTAAATCGTCCTGGCTTTCGCCGCAGAAAGTAGGTGGTTTTATACACTGCCCAATCAGGTCAGTTAGTTATTAGCCAGCCCCTTCACTGGTTGACCGTGCCACTCTAGGTTTACGAAAACATCTTGTTTAAATTAAACGGTACGCCGTGCTTCATTATCTAATCACAGGCGCTATATAATTTATGGGCCATAGCATTAGACCAAATAAATTTTTCGTTTTAAGATTCTTCGATCATAGAATTATTTAGCCTTTAAGTTGTATCGATTGACAATATTGGCGACTAGATAAAAGCCCTGTCCAAGACTTTCTTGCATTCACTATTAAGGCCGGTGATAGCAGGTTTATACAAGTACTCATCTGCTTGTAGGCGCATAATACTCTCAAGAACCTGAACACAGTAGATAATGATGGCCCACTTGTCTCATCCGAAAAATTGCGAATGAGTGATTTATTGGCGGGCATTATTGTGTTTGAAGTAGCCTATAAAACATGAGGAGATACTATGCCTGGAAACCTAAAGAGTGCCTTTAAGTCCGAAATGGATTTGGCACGTGCGGCTTACTTCAAAAACGATATGAATCGAGCTTTCAGTTTATTTGAAAGAGCACATATTTTGGGGCAACGTTACTGGCTCTCTCACGTGGTTACACATTGGTGGATGCTTAAAATCGCTTTGCGCCGATCGGATCTAAAGGAAATTTTTGGACAAGTATTGCGCATAATTGCCACCATCCCAGGCTATCTATTTGGCTGGGTTCCCAAAGGCAATACAGGGGGAAGTAATGTCTCTGCGATTAAGCCAATGGTTATCCCGGATGACCTCGCTCCATTTCTGGACGATTATAATGTTAAACGAGATGTCGCTATTAGAGTGCCGCTGGTGATTTTGTTGAGTTTGCTTGGATGGCTCGCCTATTTTGGGCAAGGTGTTTGGGAGCGTATGGGTGAGAACCGTGAAGTGGCCTCTAATTTTAGCGGACAGTGCAACAAACTAACGGGTGTCAACGCGCCTGAAGATATTGTATTGGATGCTGAGCGTCGCATTGCTTATGCGGTCGGCGGAGATCGACGTTCGTTTCGTTCGGGAGGACCGGGCAGAGCCAAAATTTGGGCGATTGATTTAGATAACTCAGGCAGCTCAGTGCCACTGGATATCACCCCGAGCACTCCAATCAACTTTCGTAGTTATGGTATGGCCATGCATGTGGATGATAGTGGGTTACGTCGACTTTTTGTTGCTAATCGTCCCGATGGCCAACATACCATCGAGGTGTTTGTCATTGGTAGCAATAACCACTTAAAGCACGAACAAACCTTGTCACATCCCTTGCTTAAGAATCCCAATGATTTGGTTGCTCTAGGGGCTAATGAAGTATTGGTGACCCTAGACAAGGAGGCCGATGCAGGTGGTCTTGCAGAAATATTAGAAGGGGCGTTTGAACGTCCTTCAGGAAAAGTCTTGCATTTAAGCGGCGTCACCGCAGAAATTGTTGCTGACGGCCTATTAATGGCAAATGG
>Ga0105357_10001342_pt1 | contig 13236 bp, 11 predicted proteins | sample GOMGulsemesocosm_4_FD_83660 | JGI IMG/M metagenome (GOLD analysis project Ga0105357, IMG submission 83660) | Methane-oxidizing microbial communities from mesocosms in the Gulf of Mexico - GOM15B Gulf of Mexico | ecosystem: Environmental > Aquatic > Marine > Cold seeps | place: USA: Gulf of...
AATCGGGATGAAGAAGTTGCAAAAGGTTCAGTATTTGAGAGAACGGGATTAAGGCTCGAAGAGCGAACAACTCAGTTGCCAAAGACACGACTACAATCAATGATAGCGATTGAAGAAAACAAGGAAAGACGTATTCGTGCAATGGTAGATGAGAGTGCTATACCCATCAATGATTCGGTTGAGTTTATCGACGAACAATCGGTTTTAAACACCGCTAGCGTAAATTCGCTCCATATTAACGCCGTATTACCATTGAGATTTCTCCCTAATGTAGGCGTTGGCATGACTGCTAGCGTCATACTGGGTATATTAGAAAAGAAAGTTCATAAAGCAAAAATCATTCGAGTTGATCGTGTTGCTGATGCCGCTAATGGTACTTTCAGTGTCCAGTTAAGATTAAATAACCATACCCATAAAATTCCACTAGGTGTTCTATGTCAGCTGTCCCTAGATACTAATGCGGCAGAGCGGGTAGCTATTGCAGCAGCGTTAACGACAGGCATTGAAACTACGTCATCAATTAACATAAACAATAATGAGCCAGCTAAGATAATGGCTTTGGCTGTCCGTAATGCTGATGAGTTTTACAATTCCACAAAGTTATCAATAAATATAAATGGCAACCAAAGTTCTTTAGCTCCAAATGAAAAAGAAGTTTTAATTCTTAGTTCGCAGCCCTCGTATAAATCCGCCGAGAAGATAAGTCCTAGTAACACTGCTGATGAGGTTCCCGATATCAGCGCTTCAGGGCTAGTTAGTCAGTGCTTCCACCTTGGGCCTGTTTCATCGTTGGGTGAGTACCAGTCACTCAATGATATCCTTGGACTCAAATATGGCGAGAAGATTCATTCAAGTGTTGTCGACTACACGGGTCAAACATATTTACTTATGACACCTGTATTGGACAAACCTGAAATTGTTACGGAAAAGCTGCAAGAATTTAATATTAACGATCATTTGCTAATGAACCATGGAATATATAAAGGTCGTATTTCCCTAGGGTTTTTCAAACACAAATCCTTTGCGAGCAATAAAAAGTTGTTGCTGGACAGCCTAGATATCGAAAGTGAAATTTTACCCAGAAATTCAATACAACATTGGTTGATTCTTCGCAACACTGCGAGCTCAGAGGTAAATATCACTAATTCTTTAACAGAAAGAATCCAATTATTAGATTTTCCAGTTCAATGGTTAAAGAAAGATTGTTAATGAATTGTCTAACATAAGCCTTCAAGACATTTAGGCTAATAAAGAGAAAAACCGTGGTTAGTATACGAGCTCTTAAAACCGATAATTGTTCTACCTGATTCTTGAATCGCCGCCCAATCCAGCCGCATGCATGGCAGCGGGATCGGGCTACAAGGTGTTTTGAGTGATTTTATCGGCAGCGGAAATACCGGCTCTAAGCGGATCGGTGATCGCCCAGTTTAACGGCGAGTGTCTTCGGGCTGAATCCGCAGCGAGCGTAAGCCCTGCTTGAGTTTAAATAGGTGGTCGTGGAGCTCGGGCCCTTTACGTTGAGCAACGCCAATGGCAAGCACGTCGATAATCACTAAGTGTGCAATACGTGAGGACAGCGGCGTATAGATCTCGATATCCTCTTCGACATCGACTTCAATAGGGATGCTCGAATTTTTAATGACAGGTGTTCCACTTGGCGCTAAACCAATGACAATCCCGCCCATTTTTTTGACCATTTCCATGGAGTGCAGCAGTGCTTTTGTGCGACCACTTTGGGAAATGGCGACCACAACGTCACCGGCTTGCATGCTCATAGCCGACATGTTTTGAATATGATGGTCAGAGTGCGCAGCGGTTGCGAGCTGAAGTCGAAAGAATTTGTGCTGCGCATCGGCAGCAACGGCGCCAGAGGCTCCAAAGCCGTAAAATTCTACTCGATTGGCCGCGCACAATGCACTAACCGCTTGGTCTAAAATCTCTGGATTGAGGCGGTCGCGAACTTGCAGCAGTGTATCGACCGTTGAGTCGAAAACTTTCTGGGTAAATTCGGCAACAGCGTCGGTCGCGGTGACGGCTATTTGCCCAAAACTAGGGCTTGCAGCCAGCTGCTGAGCAAGCTGTAACTTAAATTCTTGGAATCCATCGCAGTTTACGGCTCGGCAGAACCGAACGACGGTCGGTTCGCTGACCTGGGATTTCGCCGCCAAATCGACGATCCGCATATGAATGATATCGCCTGGGTTGCTCAGTACATACTCGGCAACTTTACGTTCAGACTTACGCATATCTGTTAACGCATCACTAATGCGCTGTGTTAGTTCTGCTGGCTTCACAGTATGAAAGCTCCAATAAATCAACGTTTTGTTGCTGTAATAGGCTCGACCTACGTCTTATAAGAGCCTACTCTCTAAAGTCAGGATAGTAGCCAAGAAATGTAGTAAATACAGCTAATATTTGTAATATTTCTACATAAGCTGATTAAAGTCAGATGATAGTCTGAAATTCATACGTCTCTAGCTTGGCATATTGCCAATAGCAGGCCGCCCCACCAGAAAGGATAATTTATGATCACCCGTCGCTTTTTGAGCCTTAGCCTCGCTCTATCAATTTCGGCTTTTAGTTGCGTGGCCGTGCAGGCCGCTGAGTTTACCGCGTCTAATATCGCCACTGCTAAATCTCTCGCCGCTAAGGCTTTCAAATCTGATTTAGCGTATGAATTGGATGAAAGTTTGAGCACTGAAGTCGGCCCACGACGTGTCGGCACACCTGGTGATCAAGCGGGTATTGATTGGGCCGTCGCGAAAATGGAAGCTCTTGGTTTCGACAAGGTGTGGACTGAAAAAGTTGTCACCCCCGGTTGGGAGCGTGGTGAGATAGCCATAAGCATTAGCGCCCCCTACCCTCAACGTCTGGTCGCGATTGCCTTGGGACGTAGCGTATCAACCCCCAAAGGTGGTATCGAGGCGCAGGTTGTTCATTTTAAAAACCTAGATCAGCTCAAGAAAGAGCCGGCTGGAAGTTTGAAGGGAAAAATTGCTTACATTGGTTATCAAATGCAAGCCGGTATTGATGGTGACGATTATGGTGTTGCAGGCAAGCAACGCCATATGGGCTCTGAAGTAGCAGCCTCTAAAGGTGCTCTTGCGGTCGTCATTCGTTCGGTGGGTACTGACCATGACCGAATTGGCCATACCGGTGGTCAAAGTGGCAACCCTACTATTCCAGCTGCGGCACTTTCAATGCCTGATGCCGACCTGCTTGAAAACATGTTTAAGCGTGGCAAGCCCGTAATAATGAAAGTTGATATCAGCGCGCACAATACCGCAGACGTTGAGACCCAAAATGTTATCGGTGAGATTACCGGCACAGAGAAGCCTAAAGATTTTGTAGTATTGGGCTCGCACTTGGACAGCTGGGATGTCGGTACCGGCGCTATTGATGATGGCATGGGTGTCACCATTACTATGGCAGCCGCAAAACACATTATTGATAGTGGTCACAAGCCGAAGCGCTCTATTCGAGTGATTTTGTTTGCCGCAGAAGAGATTGGCTTGTATGGCGTGAAGCAATATTACCAGCGTCATAAGGCTGACATTGGCAAGCATATTATCGGTGCTGAATGGGATTCTGGTACCCGTATGATTTATCAGCTGCGCCCTGGTGTTGGCAAAGAATCTATGCCGGCAATCAAACAAATGGCAGCGGTACTCCAGCCCTATGGCGTGGCATTACATGATTCCAATACCGCTAAGGGGCAGTCTGACCTTTCTGTTTTGGGGAATGCTGGTATGCCGGCAATTAATTTTGATTCGGATTTAACGGATTATTTTGATTACCATCACACTGAAAACGATACTATGGCGAATGTTCCCCCCGAAACTATGCGCCAAGCTTCAGCGGTTTACACGGCTTTTGCTTGGTTGACGGCTAATAGCTTGATTGACTTTCGCAAGTAAGTTTTGACGGTTTTCAGGGCTTGTTCAATAGCAGGCCCTGCTTTGTCCCTTCCCCTCTCTATCCTATGTTTCATTTTTCTATCTATTCCACGCTCCTTTCCTCTAGCTCCGAATTATTTTAGCTCAATAGATAAGGTGAATACTGTCTATCTAGTTATAAGTCTCTTTTTTCTCTCAAAATAAATATACAGTTGCGCTTCGGCATCTTCCCCGTTAGGTTGATATTACTTTTTAAACGCTCGGGAGGTGTTCTGATGGCAGTCGAAGAGATATTGAATTTTCATCAAACCAACCCTCAGCTGGGTACCGGCGGCCAGCCGAATGAATCACAGCTGCAAGACATCGCCAAAGCTGGATATCAACATGTCATAAATTTGGCCATGCACGATTCTGATAATGCGCTGGAAAACGAAGGCAATATAGTCGCTAGTTTAGGCATGAACTATATTCATATTCCAGTGCCTTGGAAGGAACCCAGTTGCAGGCATTTACGTCAATTTTTTGGAATGATGGACGTTCTTGAAAAAGAAAAAGTGTTTGTGCATTGTGCTATGAATTTACGGGTGTCGGCTTTTGTGCATCAATATCTTTGCCTAACAAAGGGTAATGATTCGGCGCAGGCAAGTTCGCCCATTTTACAAAAATGGCAGCTACAAATGGATGATAACTGGAGGGGTATTATGAATACCACTTTAGACGATATTTATTAATCTTGTTCTTGATGCACGTCGAATTTGAATCTAGGTCTTCTAATAACAATGCAGCAAGGCTAAATGGTGAACATAGTATGAGTTTGTTATCGTTATTTTCTATCCCGGTTATCCAAGCGCCCATGGCGGGAGTGCAAGACAGTAAATTAGCTATAGCCGTTAGTAAGGCTGGAGGCTTGGGTTCCATACCTTGTGCCATGCTGTCAGCCCAAGCCTTGCGTGCAGAGTTAGAGGCATTGCAACAGGCGGGTGTTGTTTACAATGCGAATTTCTTTTGCCATCAACCTCAAGATGCTAGCGAAGAAGAAGTCCATCTGTGGCAACAACAGCTAAGCCCTTATTATCGTGAACTTGATATCTCAGGCGATAATGCCGGCGGCGCTAAGCGGCAGCCATTCAGCCATGCCATCGCCGATATTATTGAACCGTATTGCCCACCCGTGATTAGCTTTCATTTTGGTTTACCAGAAGACGACTTACTATCTCGGGTGAGGTCATGGGGTTCAAAAATACTATCGACAGCTACAACGGTTGTAGAAGCTAAATTTCTGGCGTCTAAGGGTGTTGACGCGATTATTGCGCAAGGCTATGAAGCTGGCGGTCACCGCGGGCATTTTTTAGATTTAGGTGAGCAAGATCTAGATCGGCCGCAATTACCAAGTATGGCGTTGATTCCGCAAATCGTAGCCGCGGTCAATGTTCCTGTTATTGCCGCTGGCGGTATTGTCGACAAGGCTTCTCAACAGGCAGCGTTAGCCTTGGGTGCCTCGGCCGTGCAAGTTGGCAGCAGCTATCTCTTATGTAATGAAACCAATACCAGTGCATTACACCGAGCTGCCATAAAAAACTTTATGGCAAAGCCCGAAGAATATTACACGGCTCAGACCAATGTGTTTTCAGGCAGGCCCGCGCGAGGTATTGTTAACCGGGTGATCCGTGAACTAGGGCCATTCAGTGCGGCTGCACCTCCTTTCCCTGCTGCCGCCCAAGCCATTGGCCCACTGAGGGCAGCAGCCGAAAAAATGGGCAGCGATGACTTTACCCCCCTGTGGTGTGGTCAAAACCCCAGCGGCTGTCGAGAAGTTTCGGCTGCGGATATCACTGTTAACTTTGGCTGAAAATCTGGTTTTAGCTAATCATAACGTTATGGAGTTTAGTATGCTTTTTGTTCTGAAATGTTTTTGTCAAAAAAGTTTTGTTTTCTTATCAACCTCCTTATCCCTTGTTTTGGTCAGTTCTTTGGTGCACTCCCAAACAGTGCAAAAACAGCACGGGGAAGTTATCGAAAAATCTGGCGTAACAATGGCATGGAATCAACATCAAGGTGTTCTGCAGAGCCCGGTTGAGTTTTGGCTGTCCCACGCTAAGTTTATAGACAGTGCTTATTGGGGAGAATCGACGGCCTACCCTAAATATGACGATGTTAAAGAGCACGATACTTTTTTGGTTCGAGTGCCTAGCGGTGTATGTCTAATGGAGTTTTTTCACCAGCGGTGGCGTCGAGCCAATGATGTTCGTCGTTGGGATGACAAGTTTAATAACTTGGAAGGCTGTGCGGATGTTTTTAGTTAATGTGTTGTTAGAGTAGAAAGGCTTCGTCGATGGGGTAATAATTATCGGTGGAGTCTATGAGGGAATCTGCCGTCAGGGCGGGGACCCCGTAGACTTCAGTTTTAACACCGTGGAGCGTTTTGATTCTTTCCAGTAGCAAATCGAAATCGCCATCACCTGACAACAGTATAACTTGATCAACCCGTTCGGCAGTTTCGAGAACATCAATCGTTATGCCCACATCCCAATCGCCTTTGGCAGAACCGTCGGCGCGCTGGATAAAAGGTTTTAACTTGACGTTAAAGCCAATGTGTTTGAGCGCATTTTGAAATTTAATTTGGCCGTCATCGCCGCGGTGTGTGGCATAGGCATTGGCCGCAACGATCACGCCCTGTTGGCTAATCTTTTGCCAAAAATAGCGATAGTTGAATTGCCGACCAAAAGCTTGGCGGCAGGTGTAATAGATATTCTGTACATCAACAAATACAGCGATTCTATTCATGCCAAGCTCCTGATCTGGTCAGTTAGTTTTTCAGCGCTTAACGGTTACCGCTAGTAGGCTGATTTTTAGGTTTGGCATTAGCCCAAGCACCTTTGGTGGAACCTTGATCGCTTGAGTTGCTGTCGCGACTACCACTAGAGCGTTGGCCGCCACCAGAGTTTTGCTTGGCGGTTTGACTGCGACCGCCATTACCACCAGGTTTATGATTGGAACCCTGTTGGGGCCTGCGACGACGTTGCTGGCCCTCGTTATTACCGCTGCCGTTTCCCGATGAAGCCGATTGAGGCTTTTTAGGTTTTTTAGGCTTGGGAGGACGAGTATCCAATCGAGTTTCTGGTACTGGAATATTCGCTTCAAAGCCATCAATAACTTTACGCGGGATCAGCTTCTTAATAACACGCTCGATATCAGCGAGTAATTTAGATTCTTCAGCGCAAACTAAAGACACCGCCTCTCCTGTCGCCCCTGCTCGACCGGTACGACCAATACGATGCACATAATCTTCGGGAACATTCGGCAGATCGAAGTTAACTACGTGAGGCAGTTGTTCTATATCCAGGCCGCGGGCGGCAATATCCGTGGCGACAAGTGCGCGGACCTTACCGGATTTGAAATCTGCCAAGGCTTTGGTGCGGGCACCCTGACTTTTGTTGCCATGAATGGCAGAGCTGCCAATGCCCCGAGCCGCCAGTTGCTTACTGATGCGGTTGGCGCCGTGTTTGGTTCGGCTAAAGATCAGAACCTGTTTCCAATCATTGTCTTTTATTAAATGAATCAACAAGTTGGACTTGGAGCCCTTGTCGGTTGGGTAGACCCATTGCTCTACCGTCGTGGCCGTGGCATTTCGCGGCGTTACCGATATCTCGACAGGATCGTTAACCAAGCCTTTAGCAAGACCGCGGATGTCATCTGAGAATGTCGCGGAGAAAAGCAGGTTCTGACGCTTCTTAGGCAGCAGACGTATAATTCTTTTTATATCGTGGATAAAGCCCATGTCGAGCATTCGATCGGCTTCATCAAGCACCAGCACTTCTAGGTGATCGAAGGCTATCGCGTTTTGGTTGTGCAAGTCGAGTAAGCGACCCGGAGTGGCAACCAAAATGTCGACACCCTGGCGTAGCTTTTGCATTTGTGGATTTATTTTCACGCCGCCAAAGACTACCGCAGAACGTAGGGGAAGTTTTTTCCCGTAGGTTTCTACACTGGCCCCAACCTGAGCTGCAAGTTCGCGAGTCGGTGTAAGCACTAGGGCTCGAGCCTGGTTTCGTTTAGCCAAGCTACCTTCAGATAACAACTCAAGTAATGGCAAGGTGAAACCAGCGGTTTTACCGGTACCCGTTTGGGCTGCGGCCATAACATCTCGGCCGGCTAAAACTGCGGGAATAGATTCCGCCTGAATTGCTGATGGCTCGGTATAACCTTGTTCGGCAATAGCTTCTAGTATGGGGGCCGCAAGGCCTAGGTTGTCAAAACTCATATAGGGTTCTTAAACTGATAAATCGGGGCCTCTCGGCGGGTGATGCAGCTTACAGCAAAGAGGCTGCGGCTGCCATGTTTGGGCCATACCGTCCGGTTTGTTCTGTTCGTAGCTTAGGCCTCGTCTAAGTTAGTAAGGCAGTCATTAGAGGCTGCTTGTCGATATAGTTATTTGTGACACTGGCGTAGATTATTGGAGAAACACTTTGAACAAATTAATGTTGATTGCAGCAGTGCTGGGATTATCAGCCTGCACATTGACGGTGGCCAGTAAAGTCGCCGAGAGTTCATCAAGCTATCGCTTTACTGCTATTGATAGGACGATGAGCACTGCTACTGCTACTGCGACAACGACAGAAGATAAATCCGATGGGATCGCCAAGCATGAATGGTTAAGTGGTGCTCAAGATTGCAGTACTCCTAGCCATGCAATTGATGTTCTACAGGTGGACCCTCAAAGTTATATTTTGCGCCAGAACCCCTGCTTAAGCCCAGAGTCCCCTTTTATGTATCTGTTGTTGGGACAGGAAAAAGCCTTGCTGCTGGACACCGGTGACGGGAAGGATCTGCCGATCGAAAAGGTGGTCGACACGTTGTTGCTGCAATATGCGAAAACACAGGGGCGGGATGTTTTACCCCTGCTGGTATTACACAGCCATGGTCATGGTGACCATCGTGGTGGTGATGCTCAGTTTTTAGATCGCCCAAAAACTCAGTTGGTGAGTACCAACTTCGACTCTATGGTCGACACGCTCGGCTTGAAAAATTGGCCCGAGCAAGGCGCGGTGATTGACCTGGGTCGTCGCGAGATTGAGCTTATCCCAACCCCGGGCCATCATAAAACGGCCATCAGCTTGTACGACCCTCAAAATCAATGGCTGTTGACTGGGGATAGCCTCTATCCTGGACGCTTAACAGTATTGGACTGGACGGCCTATCAGCAGAGTGTGGCGCGCTTGCGAGCATTTGCAGTTGAGCATCCGGTGTCGGTAATATTAGGTGGGCATATCGAGCTTAGTGGCGATTATAAAAGCTCGGTAGCAATGACGAGTTATCGACCTAGTGAAGCTGCCCTACCCCTAAAACTAGAGGACTTAGAGGCACTGTATAAAGCCACTAGAGGTACTCCAAGCTCAGTCGAGGAAGCAGGCCCATCATCAAGTCAGCCTATTAACCGCTTTAGCGTCTACCCGCTAAATGCAGGGCAAAGGTTGCTGGTTAATGTGCTGTCAGCCTTGTTTTCATAGCGCTTACTTGGGTGGGTAAGCTTGATCGAACAGGGGGTTTTTAGGGTGGAAAAGTGCGATAATAGTCAATGAAATAAGCCCAGTTTTCGGAGAAACCATGGCGCAAGCGCTCCTAGCCATTGATTACAATGCCCCAAACGCACAAGAATTGTTTGTCCAATCCTTACGAGAAACGGGATTTGGTGTGTTAAAGAACCACCCCATCCCCCAAGATCTAGTGAGCTCAATTTATGAGCACTGGCAAGGTTTCTTTAACGGCCCAGACAAGACCGACTTTCACTACAATGTTGAGACCCAGGATGGTTTCTTTCCTACTGAAATTTCTGAGGTCGCCAAGGGGCATGAGCTAAAGGATATAAAGGAGTACTTTCATTATTATCCTTGGGGTCAATGCCCCGAGCCCTTAAAAGCGGAAATTCACGGTTATTATGAGCAGGCGAACCAGCTCGCGGCAGAGTTGCTGCAATGGGTAGAAGCCAGTAGCCCTGACTCGGTCGCTGCAAAGTTCAGCCAGCCACTAACCAGCATGATAGAAGATAGCGCTAGAACTCTGTTGCGTGTTTTGCACTATCCGCCCTTAAAAGGTGATGAAGAGCTGGGCGCGATTCGTGCCGCCGCCCACGAAGATATCAACCTGCTGACAATTTTACCTGCAGCCAACGAGCCTGGTTTACAAGTGAAAGCGAAAGATGGAAGCTGGTTGGATGTCCCCTGTGACTTTGGTAACCTTATAATAAACATCGGCGACATGCTGCAAGAGGCATCGGGTCATTATTTTCCTTCGACTACACACCGCGTGATTAATCCCGAAGGTAGTGATACCAGTCGTTCCCGTATATCTCTGCCATTATTTTTGCACCCCAAGGCGGAGGTGCAATTATCAGAGCGCTATACAGCTCAAAGTTATTTACAAGAGCGTTTACGTGAGCTGGGTGTTTTGTAAGCTTTAGGTTTTGGTGGCGAGCAGGTGGCTATTTTTATTAGCTGATAGAAATGCTCAGGTAGTGCGGATCCGGTCTTAAAAAGAGTTTGTATTGAATGAAAGTAGCAGCATTGTTGTTAGGGCTGTGCCTTCTTGGCAATCCTTATATCGTTGAGGCGGCGACCTATAAATGGGTCGATGAGGCGGGGAAAGTTCACCTTAGTGATCGTGTACCTGCAAAGTATAAGGACAAAGCGATATTAATAGGGAAGAAGCATACCAATACAATGGGTCTAAAGGCGGCTAACAGAGCAGCGGAGGCGGTTTTTAGGGAAAAGGCTTTGGCTAAAATTAAGGCTAAATCGAACCAAGTTGCAAAAAGTCAGCAAAGTAATGCACAGGCCTTATATTCTAGTTCACGCAATAGAGATGCCAATTCATGTAAAGCCAAAAAAGCCGCCTACAGTGAGAGCAAGTCTTGTTTTTCATCCTGCGGAACTAGGTTATATAATGGCGGTATTAATAATTCGGGATGTGGACATTGTAAGAATGTTAGTCGACCGAGCTGTTAAAATTTAAGATAAAAATTGATAAAGGTCACATGTTACATATGGCCAAAAATTACTGTATAACACCCGTATGAAAATACCAAAAAAATTAAAGCCATTAGTTGAAGATGGTTTGATTGATGAAGTCGTTCGTCCCTTAATGAGTGGAAAGGAAGCAGCTGTTTTTATCGTACGTTGTGGTAGCGATATCCGATGTGCCAAAGTATATAAAGACGCCGCTACCCGCAGTTTTAAGCAAGCTGTTCAATATCAAGAAGGGCGAAAAGTTCGCAATTCCCGTCGTCAACGCGCAATGGAAAAAGGCTCCAAATTCGGCCGTAAGCAGCAAGAAGAGGTTTGGCATAATGCCGAAGTGGATGCCCTTACTCGCCTAGCTCGTGCTGGTGTGCGAGTGCCAGAATCTTATGGCTGCATCGACGGCGTGTTGTTGATGGAGTTAATAAAAGACGAGCATGGTAATGCCGCGCCAAGACTTAATGACGTAGGAATGAGCGAAGAGCAGGCGATTGAGGACCATTACGTCGTAATGCACTATGTAAAGCTCATGCTAGTTGAAGGCTTGGTGCACGGTGATTTGTCTGAATTTAATGTCTTGGTAGACGAGTACGGCCCGGTGATTATTGATTTGCCTCAAGCCGTCGATGCCGCCGCGAACAACCACTCCCGCAGTATGTTGGAACGGGATGTTGGAAATATGACCAGTTACTATGGTCAGTTTGCGCCTGAGCTACTTGAAACACGCTATGCCCAAGAAATGTGGGCCCTGTACGAAGAAGGCGAACTGACCGCTGAAACGCAACTCACCGGTGAGCATGTTGATGACGCCGAAAGTGCTGATGTTGATACTTTGCTGGAGGATATAAAGGCTGTTTTAGCAGAGGAAGATGAGCGTCAACAGCGCCTTCAAGATGCCCTAGAGGACGATGATTAACGATACCGCTTCGTAGGTAACCCGATTCCACATAATATTCTTAGCCCTGACATGGGTGGTTCCTTATCGACCATCATTGTCAGGGCGTAGTATCCCGCTAAGCACTGATTCATTGGTTTGCGCGGTCCTTGCCTTTAAATCAAAATACAAAGCAATAAGCACAGCCCCATACTCTACTGCCCTTGCCCAAATCGGTTGCTGATATAGATCCAGCTCAGAGTTTCCAGTCGTATAACCGGTTATATAAGAAAACAAAATAGATACAGAGGCTACCCATGCCCACCGGCTTGGGAATATTACTGCGAAGGGGAGTAGCCAAATCAAATACCAAGCATTCAATACCGGTGCCAGCAAAAAGAAAACACCTAAGACCCAATCCCCCCTGGGTACCAATTGAGACTTGTCCTTGAAAAACCCCCAGCCGTAAATGGCATAAAACCCTACAAACAGTAGCGCACAAATAAGCGAAGTAAGCTGGGCTGCATAGCTGGGGATGGTGTTAAGCAGAAATAGCCGAAGGATGGCTTGAATTGAAGCGTTAAATTGCCAGTCGCTGGCAAAGGTAAATAAAACGGCAAGATCAGCGGAGCTTGATAATAAAAATGGCGCGTAGATAGCGGCGACGAGCCCAAGGAAAACCAGCCAATACTTTGGATGCACTTTGATCAAAACTAAAGGGACAAAGAGGACGGCGAATATTTTGGCACAAAAACTTATCGCTAAAAAAATCACGGCGTATAAAGCCTTGTCTCTAGCTAAAGCTAAAAAACTTGCTATCAAGAAAAAAACGGCGAGCCCATCGGGATGAGCCGTGAATGCGATTTCTTTAACGACCAGAGGGCACCAGGCGTAAAGAACCAGTGCCTGAGGCTTGCATAGACGAGATAAAACCAAGATAAGGGCAATGTCGATCAAGCTGTAAAGTAGTTGTAATGTAAAAACACTGGCAGGTAATATTTTGTAGCTGAGTAAAAAGCTGTATTGAAAAATGGGGCCGTAAATTGTAGCAATGTCTGGATAGTTAATTTCATCTAAGATCGATTGCATGGGTGCCGGAATAGTATCATCAGAAAAAAATTCACTAGGAGCTATTCCATACGGTGTTTTATTTTCTGAGAATTGGAAGCCATCCCAGAGATAACGGTAAAAATCATCTTCAAAAATTGGGTCGAAGAAAAGGCCTATTATTCGAAATATCACAGCCCATAGTACTATAAAGAATATGTAGTTCTTCTTGTCGTGGGAGTTGTTGCTATTAGAATTAATCTCTGTTAAAAAATAAAATATCATGATGCTTATGAAAGATAAGATCATCATTAAAATGATAAAGATGCCTGGACTTAAGCTAAAGAAGACATCGTTACTTAAGCCAACACCGATATATAGAAGCGCGCTAAGAAACCCCGTGATG
>Ga0105357_10001343_pt1 | contig 13233 bp, 15 predicted proteins | sample GOMGulsemesocosm_4_FD_83660 | JGI IMG/M metagenome (GOLD analysis project Ga0105357, IMG submission 83660) | Methane-oxidizing microbial communities from mesocosms in the Gulf of Mexico - GOM15B Gulf of Mexico | ecosystem: Environmental > Aquatic > Marine > Cold seeps | place: USA: Gulf of...
AAATGGCTTACGTGCGTTGCGTCGCTTAAGCGAAGGCAAGTTGTTCGTGTGCAAAGCACCAGGTGCATCCATTCCTTCTGCAGGTGTTGAGCAGACGGAAGAGTTTGCTGGTCCGCACCCTGCAGGTTTGCCGGGTACTCATATTCATTTCTTGTACGCGGCTAGTGCTAATCGCACAGTATGGACTGTGGGTTATCAAGACGTCATTGCGATCGGTAAGTTGTTTACTACAGGTAAACTATTTACCGATCGTGTGATTGCGTTAGCTGGCCCGCAAGTGAATAAGCCGCGCTTAGTTCGCACGCAATTAGGTGCTTCGCTTGCTGAAGTGACTAAAGGCGAATTGAAAGACGGTGAAAACCGCCTGATTTCAGGTTCTGTATTTGGTGGACGTACTGCGTCTGGCGAATTGAACTTCTTAGGTCGTTTTCATAACCAGGTATCGGTATTGCGCGAAGGCCGTGAGCGCCCCATGTTGCATTACTTAACACCGGGTACTAACCGTTTTTCTGTGATGCCTATCTACTTGTCAAAATTGATGAGCAAGGTGTTCGACTTTACTACTACAACCAACGGTAGTGAGCGCGCCATGGTGCCGGTCGGTTCTTACGAGCGCATTATGCCTCTCGATATTTTGCCAACTCAACTGCTGCGAGCGTTGATTGTAGAAGATATGGAAAGTGCTATTGCTCTGGGTGCGCTGGAATTGGACGAAGAAGATATCGCGCTGTGCAGCTTTGTTTGCCCAGGTAAGTACGAGTACGGTCCGATTTTGCGTAAAAATCTCACCCGAATAGAAGCGGAGGGTTAATTATGGGCCTGCGTAGTATGTTAGATAGTGCCGCTCCTCACTTCGAGAAGGGTGGCAAGTTTGAAAAAATGTATCCGCTATATGAAGCGATTGATACTGGCTTATATTCACCACCGAATGTAACCAATAATACATCGCATGTGCGCGATGGTATCGACCTCAAACGCATCATGATTACTGTGTGGATGTGTACTTTCCCAGCAATGTTCTTCGGTATGTACAACATTGGTTTGCAGGCGAACGATGCCATTGCAGCGGGTGCGGGTACAGCGATGGAAGGCTGGCGTGAAATGCTAATTGCTCTTTTGGGCGGTAGCGCACACAACGCAGCCAGTATCTGGGACAATTTTGTTTACGGTGCCGCTTACTTCCTTCCTGTTTATGCCGTTACCTTCATTGTTGGTGGCTTCTGGGAAGTATTGTTCGCAACGATCCGTAAGCATGAAGTGAACGAAGGTTTCTTCGTGACCTCGGTGTTGTTCGCTCTGACTTTACCGCCAAGCATTCCATTGTGGCAGGTTGCCCTTGGTATCAGCTTTGGTGTTGTGATTGGTAAAGAAGTTTTCGGTGGAACCGGTAAAAACTTCCTGAACCCAGCCCTTACCGGTCGTGCTTTCTTGTTCTTTGCTTACCCTGCCAATATGTCAGGTAATGCGGTATGGACGGCAGCCGATGGTTATACCGGTGCAACAGCGTTAGGTATGGCAGCTGAAGGCGGCGTAGATAACGTGGTTCAAGGTGGCATCAGCTGGATGGATGCATTCCTAGGGTTTATTCCTGGTTCTATGGGTGAAGTGAGTACATTAGCCATCATGATTGGCGGTGCTGTGTTACTCATCATGAACATTGCTTCTTGGCGCATTGTTGCCGGTGTCATGATCGGTATGGTCGCGACATCATTGCTATTGAACGGTATTGGCTCTGACACAAACCCAATGTTCGCATTGCCTTGGTACTGGCACTTAGTGGTTGGTGGTTTTGCTTTTGGTATGTTTTTCATGGCGACCGATCCGGTATCGGCATCGATGACCAATAAAGCAAAGTGGTACTACGGTGGCTTGATCGGCTTTATGGTTGTGCTCATCCGCGTAATCAACCCTGCTTTCCCTGAAGGCATGATGCTAGCCATTCTGTTCGCAAACTTGTTCGCACCTTTGTTCGATCATTTTGTGGTTCAGGCAAACATGAAGCGGAGGATTGCCCGTGTCCAGTAATAACGACAGCATTCAAAAGACCTTAATTGTAGCGATCTTACTGTGCTTGGTGTGTTCCGTTATCGTGGCGGGTGCTGCGGTAGGTCTGCGCAAAGAACAGCAAGCGAACAAGCTGCTGGATAAGCAAAAAAATATTTTATCTGCAGCCGGTTTACTTCACGGTGATAAAAGTATCGCTGAACAGTTCAAGCAAGTGACAACTCGTATTGTTAACTTAGAAGCAGGCCGTTTCGCAACGGACGCAGAATTAGCTGAAATTAAAGCGGCTGGCCTTGATCCGAAAAACTTCGATCAACGTAAGTCGTCAAAAACGCCAGCTTTGTCGCGTGCACTTGATGGCAATGAAGACCCTGCCAGCATCAAGCGTTTAGAAAAATACGCAGCGGTGTACATTGTGAATAACGATACTGGTATCGAAACCATCGTATTGCCTGTTCATGGTTACGGCTTGTGGTCGACCTTGTATGGGTTTATCGCGCTGAAAGGCGATATGGACACCATCGTTGGCTTAGGTTTCTACTCACATGCTGAAACTCCAGGTTTGGGCGGTGAAGTTGACAATCCTAAATGGAAAGCCCTCTGGGAAGGCAAAGAGCTATACGACGATCAAGGCAACGTTGCCATTACGGTTGTTAAAGGTTCAGCTGAAGCGGGTAATTCACACCAAGTAGATGGTTTGTCAGGCGCTACCTTGACCAGCCGCGGTGTTAAAAACCTAGTGCGTTTCTGGGTTGGTGACAAAGCATTCGGTAGTCTGTTAACTAAATTGAAAGAGCAGGGGGCCTGAGATGTCTGATATTAAAACTGTCCTCACGGAACCGTTATTCAGCAAAAACCCAATTGCTATCCAAATTTTGGGGATTTGTTCGGCGCTGGCAGTAACAACCAGCCTAAAAGTAACCTTGGTAATGTGTATTGCATTAACGGCGGTAACGGCATTTTCGAACTTTGGTATTGCCTTAATTCGTAACCATATTCCGAATAATATTCGTATTATCGTGCAGATGATTATCATCGCATCCTTGGTAATCGTAGTAGATCAAATTCTGAAAGCCTACGCCTATGATATTAGTAAGCAGCTATCAGTATTCGTCGGTCTAATCATTACCAATTGTATCGTGATGGGACGTGCTGAAGCGTTCGCAATGAAGAACGGTCCTGTATTGAGCTTCTTTGATGGTATCGGTAACGGTTTAGGTTATTCCGTTGTGTTAATCACAGTGGGTACTATTCGAGAATTGTTTGGTGCAGGTAAATTGTTGGGCTTCGAAATCCTACCATTGGTAACCGATGGTGGCTGGTATCAGTCTAATGGTTTGTTACTGTTACCACCGTCTGCGTTCTTTATTATCGGCGGCTTTATTTGGGTATTACGTACCGTACGTAAAGATCTAAATGAAAAAGCGGACTTCAAAATTTTGCCTAATACCGAACATTCAGGAGGCCACTAATGGAACATTATGTCAGCCTTTTAGTTAAGGCGGTTTTTGTTGAGAACATGGCACTCGCCTTCTTCTTGGGTATGTGTACTTTCTTAGCCATCTCAAAGAAAATTGAAACGGCGATTGGTTTGGGCATTGCGGTGGTTGTCGTGCAGACGATTACCGTTCCTGCCAACAATCTGATCTATACCTACTTGTTGAAAGAAGGTGCTTTGTCTTGGGCTGGTGAAGAATACGCTAGCGTTGATTTAAGCTTCTTAGGTCTGTTGACTTATATTGGTGTGATTGCAGCGATTGTTCAGATCATGGAAATGGTTTTAGACAAATACGTACCTGCTCTTTACAACGCGTTAGGTGTGTTCTTACCACTGATTACCGTTAACTGCGCCATCATGGGCGGCTCGTTATTCATGGTAGAGCGTGATTACAACTTTGCAGAAAGTACCGTTTACGGTATCGGTTCTGGCTTAGGTTGGGCACTAGCGATTGCCACATTGGCTGGTATTCGTGAAAAGTTGAAGTACAGCGATGTACCTGCTGGCCTACAAGGCCTAGGTATTACCTTCATGACCGTCGGTCTGATGTCGCTGGGTTTCATGTCATTCTCTGGCGTATCACTGTAAGGAGTCGATTGTGGAACTTGAAATCATACTCGGCGTTGTCATGTTCACTGGGATCGTATTGGCACTGGTTGCCATCATCCTTGGTGCACGTAGCAAGCTGGTCAGCTCCGGAAAAGTAAAAATTCTGATCAACGGTGAGCGTACAGTTGAAACAGAAGCGGGCGGTAAGCTGTTGCAAACACTTGCATCTAACAACATCTTCTTGTCATCTGCTTGCGGTGGCGGTGGTACTTGCGCCCAGTGTAAGTGCATCGTGTCTTCCGGTGGTGGCGAAATGCTGCCTACTGAAGCGTCTCATTTTACTAAAGGTGATGCTCGTGAAGGCTGGCGCTTGTCTTGTCAGACTCCAGTTAAACAAGACATGGTTGTTGAAGTACCTGAAGAAGTGTTCGGTGTTAAGAAGTGGGAAACGACCGTTGTTTCTAACCCTAACGTAGCGACCTTCATTAAAGAGCTTACGTTGCAACTACCTGAAGGCGAAAGTGTAGACTTCCGTGCAGGCGGTTATGTGCAGCTTGAGTGCCCGCCATACGAGATTAATTTCTCTGATTTTGATATTGAAGAAGAATATCGTGGCGACTGGGAGCGTTTTGGCTTCTTTAACCTGAAAGCGGTTAATAAGGAAGACACCATTCGTGCTTATTCAATGGCGAATTATCCAGAAGAACGTGGTCTGGTGAAATTCAACATTCGTATCGCGACACCACCTCCGGGCACTAAAGATATCAACCCAGGCATCATGTCGAGCTATGTGTTCAACCTGAAGCCAGGCGATAAAGTGACAGTGTATGGTCCATTTGGTGAATTCTTCGCCCGTGATACCGATGCCGAAATGGTATTTGTTGGCGGTGGTGCTGGTATGGCACCAATGCGCTCGCATATCTTTGATCAACTCAAGCGTTTGAATTCTAAGCGTAAGATCAGTTTCTGGTACGGCGCTCGTTCATTGCGTGAGCTGTTTTACCAAGACGAATACGATATGTTGGCCGCTGAGAATGAAAACTTCGAGTGGCATGTTGCTATGTCTGATCCTCAACCAGAAGATAACTGGGATGGCTTAACTGGGTTTATTCACAATGTACTGTTTGACGAGTACTTGAAGAACCACCCAGCTCCAGAAGATTGTGAGTTCTATATGTGCGGCCCGCCAATCATGAACCAATCTGTCATCAAGATGTTGCTGGATCTCGGTGTTGAGCCAGAAAACATCATGCTGGATGACTTTGGTGGTTAATCACTAAGGTTCTTCAGAGAAACCGCACTTAGGTGCGGTTTTTTTTGGCCTAGAGAAAATGGAAATAGTGGTTATCCATTAATGAGTTGCGGGAATATATGCCGTGAAAGTGGGCCAGAGAAGTCAAAAATGGCGAAAACTTTACCTATTTAATGATCTCCGTCCATTATGCGAGCGGTCTTTCTTGTCAGAATACGTTATGATGACGCATGGCTGTAACAGGCCTGCGCTAAGCTGAGAATGTCTATTTTTTATACAGAGAATTCCATGAGCGAACAACATAATAAAGAAAACGCACCGATCAACTGGGTGCCGGCAATTATGTTTGCCGTCACAACACTCGGTGTTCTTACCATAGTGCCATGGTACGGAATCACCTATGGTTACAGCACGTCTGCATGGGTTGCATACGTAGTAATCACTTGGCTAACCGGCATGAGCATCACCGGCGGTTATCATCGTCTATGGTCTCACAATAGCTATGAAGCACATCCATTACTGCGTATTTGGTACGCACTATGGGGCGCCGCAGCTCTTGAAAATACTATTTTGCACTGGTCTTCTGGCCACCGTGTTCACCATCGTCATGTTGATGACGTTGAGCTAGATCCATACTCTGCAAAACGCGGTTTTTGGTTCTCTCATATGGGTTGGATGCTACGCGAATACAAAAGCGGCATTCCTAACTTCGACAATGTCAAAAATCTAATGAAAGACCCAATTGTAATGTGGCAGTACAAGTACTACGGCCCAATCGTACTGGTTATGAACATCGGTGTGCCGTTGGCGCTCGGTTTTATATTCGGCGATGTATGGGGCATGTTACTACTGGCTGGTTTGTTGCGTATTGTGACTACTCACCACGTAACCTTCTTCATTAACTCAATTGCTCACAAGTGGGGCTCGCAGCCATACACAGATGAGAACACCGCACGTGATAACGCATTCTTCGCGTTTTTAACACACGGTGAGGGTTACCATAACTACCACCATATTTTCCAAACAGATTACCGTAATGGTATTCGTTGGTATCACTGGGACCCAACCAAGTGGTTCATCGCCGCCTGTTCATGGGTTGGTTTGACTAGCAATCTCCGCGTCGTGCCAGATTTCAAAATCGAACGCGCTAAAGTGAAAATGCAGTTTAAGCATGCCCAAGAAAAACTAGCAAAAGCTGAAAACTCAGAGAAGTGGACAGTACTGCTAGAAAAAGAATACGAAGAGTTCCGCGAAATGCTGAACGAGTGGACCGAGCTTCAATCAGAACGTTTGGACGAAACTCGTAAGCATTTACGAGAGAAGTGGGAATCCGCAGCGATTCATACGCGCTTTAAAGAACTAGATTATTCTTTGAAAATGCAGAGCAAGCGTCTGCAAGCAATGATGGCAGAAGCTCGAGTTGCTTAATTAATCGGTGCAAGCTGAGAAGAAAAAACCACGCCTTGGCGTGGTTTTTTTATGGGCGTAAAACGCATCAATGCTTAAGCGCTGACCATGTTGATTTTCCGACGATACCATCGATGATTAAACCTTTCGATTGCTGAAACGAAACGACGGCAAGTTCGGTCGCGGCACCAAAATCGCCATCAATTGAAAGCCGATAGCCTGCAGCAGCAAGTAATTTCTGTAATTCAATTACTGCGTTACCGAAAGAGCCGCGTCTTAGCACCACGGTATTTCCACCTTCCTGAATAGCCACCCGAATACCTTCTAAGTTAGCTATTGCCGTTTTCGATTTTTGTAGATACTTGCGTCTATCTTCCAAACCGTTCTGGCCACCATTAACAAGCGTGGTTACCTTGATTAAATCATCGCCATCTGCAATCTCATTTATGTTGCGACGTTTCCAATATTCGCAGGCGATTTTTAATGAGATAACAGGTTCGGCCGCAATTTCTGGATGCTCTTCTAGTGGTAAATCCAATATATCGCCGATTTTTTTATAGTTATAGCGCCCCGTTAATTGAATCAAGCCACGACCCTTATAACGCTTGCCATCGCCTGCGTGTATATTGCCCAAGTCAGTTCGGCCTTCGTATGCTGCACCCGAGGCGAATTCCTCGGTCGTGCGGAAGCCCGCACACTCATGGGTTATTTGTCCCATAAAATGGGCAATGCGTAATTTGGTATTAATATCGTAAGAGTCGAGAATTGGAGCAAATACAGCGGATATTTGCCCTACAATATGCGCTTGTGCCTCCGCTTTCGATCCTGAAAAGCGAGGTGCAACGGCTAAAATAAAATTGCCATCGACGGGTATCATTCACTTGCCCTCCGTTGTAAATGATTTATTCAGTACACCGAATAAAACTATTCCAGCTAAGCAAACTACTTATTTTGATGCTTCCCATTTTTTAGCACTCACGACCACTAGGCGCAAGTGAACTGTATATTGGCTGACACGATACACAGGTAGCTGACTTATATTAAAGCCCCTATCGCTGTAATCTAATAACGCCTGTACAGACGTTGTCATAAAAAGTCGGTACTATGTCGCCATCCGTATGGGTACATATATTATGTGCTAACTCAACTACAGGAGCAGATGATGGCTAACGTTGTTATTACCGGTGCAAACCGCGGAATTGGCCTTGAATTGGCTCGTCTATATGAAGCGCGTGGCGATTCAGTTACGGCGATATGCCGTGAAGGGAATGAAGAGATTGAAGACATTGCTGATCAAGTGATTGCCGGCATTGACGTGACTGATGAAGAGAATCTTCCTAAGGTCGTGGGTATGTTGCATAAGTTGCTGGATGGCCCTGTCGATATCCTCATCAACAATGCCGGTTTGTTTACCAATGAAACGGTTGCAAATATGAGCCTAGAGGGTATTCGCCAACAAATGGAAGTGAATGCCATAGCACCGCTGAACGTTACCATGAACTTCCTGCCGCTTATGACAGAAGGTAGCAAGGTCGCGAATATTACTAGCCGCATGGGCTCAATCGCCGATAATACATCCGGCGGGTATTTTGGTTATCGCGCCTCGAAAGCAGCGCTAAACGCAATTGGTAAGAGTTTGGCAATTGATTTAAAACCCGCCGGTGTCGCAGTGGCCCAAATTCACCCGGGTTATGTACAGACGCGCATGGTGGGTTTTACCGGTGATATCACACCGGCTGATGCCGCAGCCGGTATTGCAGCACGCATTGATGAGCTAACACTGGAGAACAGTGGTGGCTTTTGGCATTCCAATGGCCAGGCATTACCCTGGTAACAACACGTTAAGGACACATGATGGCTAAGCCTCGTATCGTTAAAAAGCAACACAGCCGCTTGTTAGGCGATTTCTTGATCGACTGTAGTCAAGATGCAGCTTGGACAGACAAACTAAAGAATCTGACGCTAGAAGGTAAGTTGGATACCGCAGTTGATGGTTTTCCTGCTGAGTTTTTAGGTTTCTGCCCAGAAGCTGAATACTTAAAACTGCAATACTGCATTGAACGCGTTGAACTGGCTGATGTGCCGCGCGCTGCTTCATGTTGGTGGCCTGTAGATGAGAATACACATTACTATGTGTGTTACCCAGCTCAGTTCCCGCAAACCACCGTATTTATGGCGATGGATTTTGACGAACACGGCGCTTGCTGCAACTAAGCACTAAGCATCTGAGTGAGGATGGTTAAATCAATGCAGCCATTGGCATTAACACCCGATGTACTCAAACAGCGTTTGCGTGAGCAACGTGATTTGTTTAATCAATCTCACTCAACCCGCCTGCATCGCGCCATCAGTTGGTGGCAAGCGGCGTTAGATCACAGCGCTGATGATGACATGCGTTTTATCGCTGCATGGATCAGTTTTAGCGCTTGTGTTGTAACCGACAGAGACAATCTAAGCCTTGCAGAACAGTCGGCATTTAACGACTTTATTGCCCGCTTAGTTGCGTTAGACAGTGACGAACGAATTTACGACTGTCTTTGGCATCAATATTCAGGCTCAGTAAAAGCCCTGATTAAAAACCCCTATGTATTTGCGCCGTTCTGGCAATCGCAACGCTCAGGTGACGAACACTGGAAATCGCTTTTCGATCAATCGTCAGTCGCAGCGTTAAACGCATTAAGCCGCCGTAAAGTACCCGAATTACTCGCCATTGTATTAGATCGCTTATGCGTACTGCACCAACAGGTAGTCAATGGCGGAGCAACCTACAAAAGCCAAGTGAATCGAGATCAAGTTATTGATGGTGGTAATTTACTACTCACATTAATGCCAATCATTATTGCCATTATGCTCGACGCCGCCGACCAAGAGTGGGGCGAACTTGCCTATCCCGTTGTCGGTAACGCTAGCTCCTAACGTCATAACATCACTTAGCGTTAGCCGTATTTAGTTATGGAACCTGTGAACTCGTCCTTTGTCCAACCCAGTACATGCATCATACACATGCCGTGTAAGGGGTAATATCATGGTCAGTAAGCAAGCATACCAAGAGCAATTGGAGGCTCGTTTGCTCGTCATGCAGACGGAAATCGACCAGCTAAAAGTAAAATTGCGACAGGCAGAACGTGCGCTAGACGAATATAAGGTCGATTTTGATTCGGACGGTGCCTTGGAGGAAATGAACGAATACTTCGAAGAAATCCGAATTACCCTTTACGACCTAAAAGCCGCAAATGATGAAGTATGGCAGCCTTTAATGACAGGCATTGGTGAAGCGTGGAATGCGCTTAACGACAACCTAACTGATATTCATCATCGAATAAAATAGACTCACGTATCCTTCCCGTAATAAATGCAAAGCCAATGAATTTAAAGCAACCTTCTGAGTGTTGATCGAGACATCAGGTTCATTCGAAAGGAAGCTTAAAAACATACCCACATGCTCGGCACTTAACTCCGTTGGGTGCCGTAACCTATGAAAGCGGATATAAAAACGAATTCAATAGATATGCGTGTTTTGTAGATATGCGTGTTTTAAGGACGAATACTGTACCGATTTAAAAGCATAAACTGACGTGTACCCGTCAAGAATTTGCTCTTGGCCATCCATGACCTCCAATTGTAAAGATGTACTGGTTATTTGTACAGTATATTTTTACAAAGGCAAGGCGTTGTGGCACACTTTACAAATCGTGTTGCACGCTTTGCCAGTGGGTGATAGCTTAAACTCCACTTAAATCAGTAAGTTACCAAACTGGTTTACAAATTAGTGTGCCATACAGAACCGAAATAGTGTGCGCGCACACTTTCACAGAATGGATTGTCAATGTAATGGAATATGCCCCTTTAAAATCAATAAGTTGTGACCAAGTCGGAACTTTGTCAAGATCGGCAAAGTGTGCCGGCACACTATTATGCTGTTACTTGAACCAGATAGTATGATCTATGTAGAAGATAGTTGTATCGATAACCAGCTTAAGCTACTGGATTACCTTTCTAGTAATTCAGAACTCTATTTAGTCGCTTGGTTGTATCCTGAATCGAATTTGAAGAAGCTTCTCAAATTAGATTTGATTCGATCTGATTTGAAACCGGCCACTACTTACGGAGATGGATTTCAGCCTAGGCATACAGAGCCAAAGCATTGCACTACTGAAGTGGTGGCGAGATTATCCTCTCTGCGTGATGTTATCGAAAAAAATTGTGATAGCTTGGCTCTCTATCGAAAGAATGAATCTAGCTGGGATTTTTGTACGATAGGGCACGAGGGAATGTCATTGATCGCCGATGACATGTTACTGGATGATGTAAGGAACGCTGGCTTTCAAGCCTCATTGCAGGCACCGTCGTGGTGGTAGCAAGTAACAAGCGGCCGTTTAGGCCACTGGAAAGCGTGGCGGGACGCGCAAAAAGCGCGCGCCCAAAGGCCGGGCGTTAGAGCTAATCATATTTGGAGATTAAATGGACTGGAAATCGTTCTTTGTGGAAATGACTAAATCGTTATCTTGGCCGATTACGGTAGGATTAACTGTGTATTTTCTCAGGGATTTTATTTCGGGGCTTGTCCCAAGAATATCTAAGTTTCGTCATAAAGATACAGAGATAGAATTTGCAGAAACCATGGGGGCTATCAAAGAAAGAGCCGAAAACATCGATCTAGCTGGAATCGAACTGCTTGAAGAGCTAAAAGAGGAGAAAGATAGGTTGGAGAAGCTATCACTAATTATTCCGCGTTCTGCTCTTCTCCAGTCATGGGGGCTCATAGATCGCGAGGTCAGTGACTATCTGTTAGAAATTGGCGCAAGCACAGATGAAGTATCATTAAAGACATCAGATGTTATGGATAAAATTAAATCTCTCGGCCTGAGTAAAAGTGAATCGAATACATTTCTTAATCTTCGTAAGATCATGAAGTCAGTTACAGGTCCAGAAAAATTCGAGCTCGCTGAGGACGAAGTAGAATCTTATATTGAGCTGGCGGTAGATCTGGTTGGCACCATACGGAATGCACGCTCTAACAAAGCATTGCAGCGGACAAACCGCTGAATGCGGCGTTAGCCTCACTATGGAGAGTTCATGGGAATTCTAGAAAAAGTAGATAGTTTGATAGATAAAGGTAATGGAGTGCTGGCGTCACATCGCTCTCCTCCTTCTGGCGTTATTGGCTTTCCAACTTGTGACTCTGGTCTGTTTGCCACATGGAAAACACAATCACTTGCTTTTCTAGAGAAACAGTTTTCTTCTACAAGCCCATATTATTTAGAGTTTCAGGATAAAGTTAAACAGGCTTACACCGGATCAATTCGAACGGGAATAGGTGTCCTAGTAGCGGTTAAAGAAGAAATAGATTCTGGTGAAATTAGCACAGTTCCAGATACAAAGAACCCTATTCAAATTATTGAAAATCTGTGTGACCGTTTTCACTTGGTAGCTAGGCAGTTACGTGAGCGATATAACGAAAGAGAAACAATTGATATTCAAGATGAATATGATGTTCAAGACCTATTTCATGCTTTGCTTCATCTTGAATTTGAAGATATTCGTGCTGAAGAGTGGGTTCCAAGTAATGCTGGAAAGTCAACGCGAGTGGATTTTCTTCTTAAACCCGAACGGATCGTTGTAGAGATCAAAAAAACTCGTAAAGGGCTTGGTGCCAAAGAAGTTGGTAGTCAACTAATCGAGGATATTCATAGGTATAGCTCTCATCCGGATTGTGATGCTCTAGTTTGTTTTGTTTATGACCCAGATGGGCGTGTAGCAAATCCGCGTGGGTTAGAATCTGACTTAAATAAAGATACCGATGAGCTTGTGGTTCAAACATATATACGGCCGTAAGGCTAACAAACGCAGGCACAGGGAAAAATTTTCCGCTGCGCTCCAAATTTTCCCGTGCTGCGGGCGTTAGGCAACTCAAACGAGCCAGAGATTCATATGTCGCAATACATTAGATTACTTTCAGACATGAGCTTGATGGCTGGCCTTATCGGATATTTCGAATACATCGAGCGGCATGAAATTGCTGATTGGTTAGAGGATCCCGGCGGTCGCATTCCTGATCCGAGGGTAACGAATCATGAAAATGATGAGCCGCTTTCGCAAGACAGTTCTGAAGAAAGTAGCAGCGACAAGGGACAATCGAGCGCTACAGGGGAACCCAGGACTGATGTCCCACCTTGGCTAGAATTACTGATGATGAATCAATGGATGTTCACTATTGGTGACGCCGATTGCTACCCATCAGTGCCGCATGGGCATTATAAGAGTAAGACCAGAGAGTGGCCAAAACTGAACCCGTATACAGGCCGTGTTTTTTCTGATGTTCACAAAGAAGATTCCAGCAAGCGACTAAGCAAGAATGACATGATTAAGCTTTGGAATGATTCGAGATTTATTGAGCATTGCCGAGAACAAGTGCTCTGGTATAGCGATTTCGCTCCAAGCTATGGATTTCCGAATGCTAGGCGTGGAAAGTTGGCTTTTCCGAGGTGGCGATAATGCCTAACAATGCCAATCACAGCGACAG
>Ga0105357_10001349_pt1 | contig 13216 bp, 12 predicted proteins | sample GOMGulsemesocosm_4_FD_83660 | JGI IMG/M metagenome (GOLD analysis project Ga0105357, IMG submission 83660) | Methane-oxidizing microbial communities from mesocosms in the Gulf of Mexico - GOM15B Gulf of Mexico | ecosystem: Environmental > Aquatic > Marine > Cold seeps | place: USA: Gulf of...
TATCGCTATTCAGATTTTCAGCGCATTCGGCCAGCCCATGGTCCTGGTGCCGATGTCGATCCTTGCCACGGCGATGATTCCGCCCTCGCAGGCGGGCTCGGCTTCCAGTCTGTACAACATTCTGCGCAACTTGGGCGGCGCCATCGGCATCGCTGCGCTGGCGACCATCCTGGATAGCCGCGCCAAGCACTATTACGACATTCTGCGCGAGAACATCACGCCCGGTAACCCGGCGTTTACCGAGCGCATGAACATTCTCACGGCGCAGCTGGGCAACGAGCAAAGCGCCTTCCAAATGCTGAGCAATCAGGTACATCAGCAAGCGAGCATCATGGCCTTCAATGATGCCTTCCACCTGATCGCCATCATGCTGGGTTGCTCCATGGTGTTCGTGCTACTAACCCGCGGAATACCGAAACCGGTTGCCGCCAAGCCAGCCAGCGAAGGCGCGGACAACGCCGAAACCCTCCACCCCTGACTGTCATTTTTTTTGATCACCCACTGGAATTAGTCCCTTTCAGGGGGTAGCATCGGCTGAAAATGTAAAATATTTTAAACAACTACTTTCAGCAGGTGCATCATGGTCGAAACCCAGCACACATCCTCTTATTACGCCGCATCCGCGAATGCGACGCCCGAGCGCCCTCCGCTGCAGGGGCGCCATGAAACCGATGTATGCGTGATTGGCGCTGGCTATACCGGCATTTCGACTGCCCTGTTCCTGCTTGAGCAGGGATTCAAGGTGACCGTACTGGAAGCGGTCAAGGTCGGCTTTGGCGCTTCCGGCCGCAATGGCGGTCAGATCGTCAACAGCTACAGTCGCGACATCGACGTTATCGAACGCACTGCAGGCGCCAAGCAGGCGCGGCTGATGGGCGAAATGGCCTTTGAGGGCGGTCGCATCATTCGTGAGCGGGTAGCCAAATACAACATTCAGTGCGATCTGAAGGACGGCGGTGTATTTGCTGCCTTCAATGACAAACAGATGGGCCACCTTGAATCTCAGAAAAAACTCTGGGAACGCTACGGCCACACCCAACTGGAAATGCTCGATGAACAGCGAATTCGCCAAGTGGTGAATACCGAGCGTTATGTCGGCGGTATGCTCGACATGAGCGGCGGCCACATTCACCCGCTGAATCTGGTACTGGGCGAGGCGGCAGCAGTCGAATCGCTGGGCGGCGTAATTCACGAGCACTCGCGCGTGACCAAGGTGGACCAGGGCGCCAAGCCGGTAGTGCACACCGAGCAGGGTCAGGTGGTCGCCAACTATGTGGTGGTGGCCGGCAACGCTTATCTAGGCAACCTGCTGCCACAACTGGCGGCCAAATCCATGCCGTGCGGCACCCAAGTGATTACCACTGAGCCTCTGGGCGAGGAGCTGGCACAGTCGCTGCTGCCACAGGATTACTGCGTGGAAGATTGCGCCTACCTGCTGGATTACTATCGTCTGTCCGGCGACAAGCGCATGATCTTTGGCGGCGGCGTAGTTTATGGCGCACGCGATCCGGCGGATGTTGAAGCGCTGGTGCGCCCCAACCTGATCAAGACCTTCCCGCAGCTCAAGGACGTAAAGATTGATTACGCCTGGACCGGCAACTTCCTGCTGACCCTGTCCCGCCTGCCCCAGGTCGGCCGAATTGGCGACAACATCTATTACTCACAGGGTTGCAGCGGCCATGGAGTGACTTACACCCATCTGGCCGGCAAGATTCTGGCCGAAGCCCTGCGCGGCCAGGCAGAACGCTTCGATGCCTTCGCCAGCCTGCCGCACTACCCCTTCCCGGGCGGGCGCCTGTTCAGAGTGCCGTTCACTGCCATGGGCGCCTGGTATTACCAGATGCGCGATAAGCTCGGCTTCTGATCACCCCTCAGGCAGCGCGCCCGCGCTGCCGGCTCCTTGCGCATGCAAGCAGACGAGTTAAGTGAACCTGATCACAGCAGTGATTGCAGTTCGGAACTGCGCCGGGCTTCAGCAGTCAGATTCTGCGTGACCAGACTGCGTTCGCCGCACCGGCACCTGCTGGCAATCGCCCGCAAGCAAAGCTTCCAAGCAAGGAAGCAAAGACCAAGAATGAGGACTAACCCCATGACTTTCATGCAATCCAGCAAGCGGTATCTCTCCATTGTTTTCGCCTCCCTGTTCATGCTTACCTCGCTGATCAGCATCCAAGCCCAGGCTGCCATGGTTGGCACTGGCGAGGTCATCGAGCAGCAACAACTGACCGTCGACCGGGCGGAGCTGAAAACCATGCTGCAAGACGAAGCGGTTCAGGAAAAACTTGCCAGCATGGGCGTTTCGCCGGATCAGGTTGATCAGCGTATCGACAGCCTCACCGCCGATGAGCTCGCTTACTTCAATACCCAGCTTGACGAAGCACCGGCTGGCGCAGGTGTGGTGGGTGTTATCGTGCTGTTCCTGGTGATTTTCATCATTACCGACATGCTCTGTGCAACCGACATCTTCAGCTTCATCCACTGCATCAACCGCTAACGGATGCGCGCCATTCGCCTCCTTGCTGCGCTCGGGCTGACAGCATTGCTGTCAGCCTGTGCCGGCACTCAGACCATCCCCGACAACGCGCAATTGCCGCCTGACCTTCACCGGCAGCAGTTGCTCGACGACGTCCCCTTTTTCGCCCAGGATGAGTATCAATGCGGCCCTGCCGCACTGGCCATGATGCTTAACCAACGGCACATTGAAGCAACACCCGAAGCGCTGAAGGAGCGCGTTTACATTCCCGAACGCAAAGGAAGCCTGCAAGTCGAAATGGTCGCGGCAGCACGCGATCAGGGCCTGCTCGTCTACCCCCTTGCACCCGAGCTGCAGGCGATACTCACGGAAGTGGACGCGGGCAATGCCGTATTGGTAATGCAGAATCTGGGATTAAACTGGTTTCCGCAATGGCACTACGCCGTCGTGGTGGGTTACGACCTGAACACGCGGGAACTGATACTCCACAGTGGCCTACAGCAAGCTCAGCGCGAACCCTTCAAGCTGTTTCTGCGCACCTGGAGCCGTGCCGAGAACTGGGCGCGGGTCGCCATGCCGGCAGACCAGTTGCCCGCCACAGCCGAGCCGCTGCCCTACCTGCGCGCCGCCAGCGACCTGGAGCAGACCGGCAAGCTCGACAGCGCCAAGGATGCTTATCAGACAGCGCTGATTCGCTGGCCGGAGGAACCCGTCGCCCGGCTTGGGCTTGGCAACGTTGCCTGGCAACAGGGCGACAAGAGCATCGCAGTAGCCCACTTCAGCGAGTTGACCCGCCAGTTTCCGGCACTGGGCGCCGGTTGGAACAACCTGATCACCGGCCTGAATGATATGGGCTGTGAACAGGCCGCCAAGGTCGCACAACAGTGCTTTGAACAGCGTACTCAGACCGGTGCCGAGAATGGCGAGAATGCCGCTTGCCCCCTGCCTGTCTGCCCGTGATGATGGCGGCATTCGCCGTCACAGGAGCAGAAAGGCATGCTGAGTGCGCAACAGGTTCAACAGCTGATACGTCAGGGTGTGCCGCAGGCCGACGACCTTGATCTGCGCATTGAAGAAGTCAGCGAGCAACACAGCCTCGCCCGCGTCCCCTTCAACAGCCGTTTGATTCGCCCAGGCGGTACACTGTCAGGCCCTACGCTGATGGCGCTGGGCGACGCGGCCATGTATGCACTGGTATTGGCCCGTCTCGGTCCGGCTGAAATGGCCGTCACCTCCAATCTCAATATAAACTTTCTGTCTCGCCCGCAACCTGTTGATCTTATGGCAAAAGCGACGCTATTACGGATGACCCGCAGGCAGGCCGTATGTGAGGTTGGCCTCTACAGCGCGGGACAGCCAGATGACCTGGTAGCCCACGTTACCGGCACCTATGCCCTGCCCCAGTGACTCGCGACAATACACGCCCTCTCCAAAGTCGTATTGCCCGCGCGCCGGGCTTAGGTTGCGATAGTCAGGCCCATATTCAATGAGGATAAGCCCGTGTCACTGCGCGCCATCAGCCTGACCCTGCTCGCCATGCTGGCCTTTGCTGGCAACTCGATCCTCTGCCGCCTGGCACTGAAGGAAACCGAGATCGACCCCGCCAGCTTTACCGGTATTCGTCTGGCCGCCGGGGCGCTGACCCTGTGGCTGATCGTCAGGCTGCGCAGCGGCAGCGGCGTCGGAGCGGGCAACTGGTGGTCTGCCTTGGCGCTCTTTGCCTACGCAGCGGCCTTTTCGCTCGCCTATGTTCAGCTGTCTGCCGCTACCGGGGCGCTGCTGCTGTTCGGCGCCGTACAGACCAGCATGATTGGTTACGGCGTGGCCCGTGGTGAACGACTGCGGCCTCTGCAATGTCTCGGTGTGAGCATGGCTATCATCGGCCTGGTGGTCTTGCTGTTGCCCGGGCTGTCTGCCCCGCCACTGGGCGCGGCTCTGTGGATGCTGGCGGCCGGTGTGGCCTGGGCGGTGTACTCGTTACGAGGGCGCGGCGCCGGCGACCCGACGCGCGTCACGGCTGGCAACTTCATCCGCGCGCTGCCACTCGCCGTACTGTTCTGCCTTCTTTACTGGCCTTCGCTATCATTCGACCCAGCGGGCGGGCTCTACGCTGTGCTTTCCGGTGCACTGGCGTCCGGCGTAGGGTACGCACTTTGGTATGCGGCGCTACCCCTGCTGGCGACTAGCGCGGCTGCCACTGTGCAGTTGAGCGTGCCCGTAATCACCGCGATAGGTGGTATCTTGCTGCTGAACGAAGCACTGACCCTGCCTTTGTTGATCGCCTGCGCCAGCGTTCTTGGCGGAATCGCGCTGGTCGTGCTCTACCACCGACAACCTGCTTGAGAAGTCGCTTGCCAATGACTGAGAACTACATCCACTCGCGCTACCTGCTGGTCCTGACCCTCTTGTTTTGCCTGTTATTTGCGGTAATGGCAATCAACCCACATGACCGCGGTGACTGGATGTTGGAGAATCTGCTGGTGGTCGCCTTCGCGCTCACATTAGGCATGAGTTACCGAGCTTTCCCACTCTCACGCCTGTCCTACACGCTGATTTTTCTGTTCCTTTGCCTACATGAGATAGGTGCGCACTACACCTATTCCAAGGTGCCGTACGACGCCTGGATGAGTAGCGCTTTCGGCGTCAGCCTGAACGAGTTGCTCGGCTGGCAGCGCAACAACTTTGATCGCGTGCTGCATTTTCTGTTCGGCGCCCTCCTGGTCTACCCCATCCGCGAACTCTACTGCCGGGTGGCCAATGCCCGTGGCTTCTGGGGATACTTCTTCCCGCTGGAACTGGCGATGGCCGCCTCCATGCTCTACGAGCTATTTGAATGGGGTGCGGCCAGCCTGTTCGGCGGCGATTTGGGGGTTGCCTACCTGGGCACCCAGGGCGACATCTGGGATGCCCATAAGGACATGGCCCTGGCCAGCCTGGGCGCGCTGCTCACCTTGCTGCTGGTTTTGTTGGCCAACTTTTGGCTCAATCCGCACTTCCGCCAGGAGTGGCGCGACAGTCTGCGCGTAAAGCGCCATCGCCCCATGGGTGAAGATGAGCTTGAACACCTGTTGCAAGACAGCAATCAGGTGACCGACAAGTCATCGCAAAGGTAAAAGGCAAGCTGCTGTTTTGTGTGCAGAATGTTAAAGTGCCGCGCTGTATTCCGCGAAGTCGAAACGCCTTGGGCAGTACGACAACACAGAGAAAACCGTTTTTGAAGGAATCGCCATGGCGCGTGTTTCGGGCATCACCAGAGCCAAACTGAGTGTATTGATCCTGCTGGTAGCAGGTCTGTTTATTGCCTGCAGCCAGATTCCGGAATATCCGGTGGAAGAACCCGTCGCCGCTCGCATACAAACTTACGATTACCAACGCGACATTCGCCCCATCCTTGAACACAAGTGCATGGCCTGTCATGGCTGCTACGATGCACCCTGCCAATTGAAGCTGACCAGCGCCGAAGGCTTGGAGCGCGGCGCGTCAATCCTTCCGGTGTACGACGGTGCCCGTCTGGAAGATATGCTGCCAACGCGCTTGGGCGTCGATGCAAGCTCGACCGCCGAATGGCGCGAAAAGGGCTTTTTCTCGGTGCTGCACGGCGCCGAGGATGGCAAGCTGAGCGGGCTCGACGCCTCCGTGCTGTATAAAATGATTGAGCTCGGCCACAGCCAGCCAGTAACCCCGAACAGCCGTCTGCCCGCCACTATAAGCCTGGGCACCGCGCGCACCAACAGCTGCCCAAGCATTGAGCAGTTTGCCGACTATGCCGATGACTTTCCGCATGGCGGCATGCCCTATGGCGCCACCGGCCTGAGCGACGAAGAATTTACCCGGCTGACTCAATGGATCAGCGAGGGCGCTGTGGTCAGCCCGGCACTCTATACACCCGGTGCAGCCGAACAGGCGATGACCGAGAAGTGGGAGCAATTCTTCAATCAGCGCGGCAAGCGCGAACAACTGGTGGCCCGTTATCTGTTCGAGCATCTGTTTGCCGCTCATCTGTACTTCCCGGATATCGACGGCACGCATTTTTACGAACTGGTACGCTCCAGCACCCCGCCCGGCCAACCGGTTCGGCCGCTGCGCACCGTTCGCCCCAACGATGATCCCGAGGGTGCCTTCTTCTATCGCCTGCAACCGCTGCGGCAAGCGATCGTCGAGAAAACCCATATCGTCTATGCACTGGGCGATACCCGCATGCAACGCTTTGAGTCGCTGTTTTTTCAGCCCGACTGGGACGTAGTCAACCTCCCTGGCTACAGCTATAACGAGCGCGCCAACCCTTTTGTTACCTTTGACTCGATCCCTGCCAAAGCGCGCTACCAGTTCCTCCTGGACGACGCGGAATACTTCGTGCGCAACTTTATCCGTGGCCCGGTGTGTCGCGGCCAGATCGCCACCGACGTGATTCGCGACCAGTTTTGGGCGGTGTTTGAGGACCCAGAACAGGAAGCCTACGTCAACGATGCCAAGTACCGGGCGAAGGCCAGCCCACTGCTTGGCCTGCCCGGCCAGAAGAGTGATCTGCTCGCGCTTGGCCCGGAGTGGCTGGAATATAACGAAAAGCGCAACGACTATCTGAAGCTGCGCGGTCAATACTACGCCGAGCGAAAACCCGAGGGCGCGACGGCAGACGAGCTGTGGGATGGCGACAACTGGAACCAGGACGCCCTGCTGACGATTTTCCGCCATTACGACAGTGCCTCGGTACGCCGCGGTCTGCATGGCCGCGTGCCCCGCACCATCTGGGTGATGGACTACCCCCTGCTGGAGCGTACCTATTACGAGCTGGTGGCCAACTTCAACGTGTTTGGCAGCGTGTCGCATCAGGGTCAGACCCGGCTGTATTTTGACCTGATCCGCAATGGCGCCGAACACAACATGCTGCGCTATGTGCCAGCCGAGCAGCGTGAATCCCTATACGCACACTGGTACCAAGGCAACGCCAAGATCAAGCACGCGCTGACCTACACCGGCCTGGATACCACCACCCCTGTGGCCATGGACTATGCCGGTGCGGACAGCAACCACGCCGTCATGCAGCGTTTCAGTCAACTGCTGATGGAGCGTACTGCGGCCGTCAGTGGCCCGCCAGACACCCTGAATCGCTGCCCGCACGACAACTGTCAGCGGTCCGGCGTCAGCAGCGCCCAACTGCAACTGGAAGCCACCCTCCGGCCACTGGCGCGGGAAGACGGTGCCGGTCTGCCGGTCATCAGCCTGCTGCCTGAGGTCACCTTCCTGCGGGTGACCGACGGTGATCAGCGCTGGGTGTACACCTTGGTACACAATCGCGCCCACTCGAGCGTCGCTTTCATGTTTGGCGAGGAGTCCCGCCTGCTGCCCAAGGAAGATACCCTGACATTGATTGAAGGCACGCTGGGCAGCTACCCCAACTTCAGTTTCGATGTCAGCCTCGACGAGCTGCCGGCCTTTGTCGACAGCCTGTCTGCTATCCAGGATGAGGCCGGCGTGCATGCTCTCGCCGATCGCTGGGGCGTGCGCCGTACCCATCCCGAGTTCTGGGAGATCATGGCCGACTTCAAGCGCAGCACGGAAGAACGCGTACCCGAGCAGGCCGGCATACTCGACGTCAACCGCTACGAAAACCTGTGAAAACCACCGCGCCCTATACGGCTAGACCATAAGCAGCCGTATAGGGCGCGGATTGTGACCAGTGAGCGAAACTGACGCTCAGCCTGCCACAACCTCACTGATCAGCAACTCCGGCGCAATGTTGGTGTAGTTGGCGACATCGCCCTGAATTGCCTTCGCATGCGGCGCAAAGGCCGCCTGAAAGCTTTCCACCGAGTCAAAAAACAGGTGCCCCATGGCCACATAGGCCGCCGGCGCACCAGGCGCTCCACCCGCCAAACCGCGATCAATACCGAACGACAGGCAGGCATCGCCCACCAAGCGCTTGACCATCGGCATATGCTGTTCACGGTAGTAATCATGGTCAAAATGGCTGCCGGCCACGTTCGGGTACAACACGCTGACTTTAATCATCTGCAAGACTCCTGGGGGTTGGATTGATCGTAATACTGCCGGCCTTCCAGTCTGCACCGGTTAGGCCGCTGAGCAGTAGCGCATCAGCCAGACGAATATCCCGATAGCAACCGGGGCGAAGCGCAGATTGCCCGCTGCACTGGCGCAGCACAGGCTATGCTCTAGTGACGGCAGCGTGCCCCGCACGCTGGCATGGCAGCAACCTGTGTGAATATCAAGGAGCCTGAATGCGGTTTTCGTTGAGCGCCCTGGCGGCCCTTTCTGCAGCATTACTGAGCGCGCCGGCAATGGCATCGCTGTATCACGATTACTCGGCGGCGCCGGAAGACGCCAAGGTAGATACAGGCAACTTCCTTGAGAGCTGGTCCCTGCCGTTTATTCCCGTACCCAAGATCATCACCGAACCCGCCGTCGGCACCGGACTGGCGTTAGGACTGGTGTTTTTTCAGGAGTCCGAAGAGCAAAAAGCCGAACGCTCTGACGGCAGCCTGGTGCCAGAAAATATCACCATCGGCGGTCTGGCCTTCACTTCCAACGGCAGTCGTGGCTATGGTGTGGGGCACCTGGGCTTCTGGAAAGACGACACCATCCGCTACAAGGGCTTTGTTGCCTTCTCCGACTTCAACATTGATTTCTACTCCTTGGCCGGTATGCCGATCAACCGACCCATTGGCTTCAACATCAAGGGACCCGCGGTCATTCAGCAGCTGCAGATGCGGGTCGGCGACAGCCGCTGGCTGATCGGTGCCAAGCAGGTCTATCGCACGGTCAAACTCACCCTCACCGACGACATCACCCTGCCCAACGCGGCACTGGCCAACCGGATCAACCGTTATCTGGACGAGCATCTGGGCGAAAGCACAACCACCTCTGGGCTGGGTATAACCGCTGAATTCGACTCTCTCGATACCCCGATTGATCCGCAGGAGGGCTACAACTATCGTTTTCGCTATCTGGTCTACAACAAGGCCATCGGCAGCGACTATGACTACGCCAGCTATCAACTCAAGGGCACCAATTACTGGCATTTGACGCCCGCGTGGGACCTGGGTGTGCGCCTGCAATATGACGGTATCTCGGTGGACGATCAGACCGTGCTGCCTGCCTACATCGCACCCTCCATTGACCTTCGCGGCATCCCCGCCGCACGCTATCAGGGCAATGCCGTGGCGGTGGCGGAAGCGGAGCTGACCTGGAAAATCACCCCGCGCTGGCGACTCAAGACCTTCGCCGGCGCCGGTCGCGCTGCTGATCAGTTCAGCGAGCTGAGTGATGCCGAAGCCGCCAACAGTATCGGCGGCGGTTTCCGCTACATGGTTGCCGAGCGCTATGGCTTTAATATGGGTATCGATGTTGCCCGTGGGCCGGAGGAGTCCGCCGTCTACATACAGGCGGGCTCGACCTGGTAGCCGCTGCAGAACTTTGGGTTACACTCAATGCCAAGAATGGAAATAGTCGGCCTGGGCCACTAATAATCGGGAGCGCTACATGTACACAATCACCTCTCAAATACTGCTCATCGGCCTGGCCGGGATGCTCGCTGCCGGTTGCACCACCACCGCAAGCAAGAACACTAACGAGGCGCAGGAAGAACAGGCAGCGCCCGCCACCGAGCAGGTCACCGGCCAGATCAGTTACCGCGAACGCATACCGCTGCCCGACGGCAGCGTGGCGCATATCAAGTTGAGCGATGTCTCGCGCGCTGATGCCCCGGCTACCGTACTGGCCGAGCAGAACACCACGCTGTTCGGTCGATCCGTGCCCATCCCCTTCTCGCTCAAGGTCGAACCGGCAATGTTCGACCTGCGCATGCGCTATTCCGTCTCGGCGCAGATCCGCAGCCCAGAGGGCCAACTGCTGTGGACCACCGACAGCGCCAATTTGATTGACGTCACCCAGCCCGTGGAGGATCTGGGCACCATCATGATGATCAAGGTGAGCGGCGCGGTGGCTGAGGACGCCGAGATTGTCGATGCCAATGCCCTTCTGCCCTTCGCGGCACGCGGCAACGAGCCCGGCTGGGTGCTGAAAGTCGACAGCGAGCGCATGAGCCTGAGCCGCCAGAACGTCCCCACCACCATTCTCACGCCGACGCCAACCACCACACGCGAGCAAAATAGCTATCGCTTTAACGCCAGTACCGAGGCCAATTCGGTGATTGTCGATGTCACCCCGCAGCTGTGCCGTGACAGCATGACCGGCATGCCCTATCCCTATGAGGTCAGCGTCAAGGTCAATGGCGATACTCTTACCGGCTGCGGCGGCGCCGCACAGTCTCTGCTCACAGGGCGGGAATGGATAGTAGAAGATGTCGACAGCAAGGGCGTGATCGACAACACCCAGATGAGCCTGAATTTTACCAATGAGGGCCTGCTCGGCGGCCGTGCTGCGTGTAACCAGTACACCACCAGTTATCAGCTCAGCGGCGAGGGCCTGCAGACCAAGGCCATTGCCTCCACGCAGAAAGCCTGCAGCGAGGCGCTGATGAACCAGGACGAGCATTTTCTTGAAGTGCTGGGCGACGTGGCGCGCTTTGAGATCGACGACACCGGCGCGTTGATACTGACCACCACTGACAACCGCACGATCAAGGCGCGCGCCGCAGAAGCCGACAGCGACAGCCAACCATGATCAGCGGCGGTTGCCTGTGTGGCGGCGTTCGCTATCGCATCAGCGGGGAACTTGCGCCCATTCAGCTGTGTCACTGTCAGCAATGCCGCAAGGCGCAGGGCACGCCCTTTGTCAGCAACATTCCACTGGAGCGCAGCCAATTTGAGCTGCTTAGCGGCGCGGAGCTGCTCAAGGCCTACGCCTCGTCTGAGGGTAAGGAACGGGTGTTCTGCGGCCACTGTGGCTCACCGCTTTACAGCCAGCGCAGCAGCGCCCCGGAGGCCATACGATTGCGTGCCGGCAGTCTGGATCAGGATCTGACCGTACGCCCGGCATTTCATGCCTACACGGCCTCTGCAGCCAACTGGTGGCAGATTGACGACGCGCTGCCACAGTATCCGCAAGGTGCGCCGCCAGAATCTGAAGCGTAAGGCGGTTATTCTTCCCGACACCGCGAGGTAATGCATGACGGATAGAGCAACAGACCAGCAGGACAACCCGTTAACACTGCCGCTGGGTAACGAGCAACTTGTCATACGCCGCCGTTACGAAGTGCTCAGCATCATCAACGACTTTCTGATCGCCATCTGGTTTCTGCTGGGCAGCATCCTATTTCTGTTTCCAGAGTACGAAAAAACCGCCATCGTGTTTTTCATTATCGGCAGCGCGCAGTTCCTCGTACGACCCAGCATCCGCCTGCTCAGCCATCTCCATTTGCAGCGGCGCGGCGCCGACAGTGCCAGCACCTGGGAGAGCTGAACCCTCCGCTCAGTTGCAACGGTCCCAAGGCGTAATCTCTTGTACCCGGCGCCTGCCTGAATAATACTCAGGCGCATAAATCTGCCCCTATAAAACAACAATATCAGGTGAGCATCATGGCGCTGAGCCGCACAACCAAGCTGGCCTACGGGCTGGGCCAGATTGCCGAGACCATTAAAGGTACCGGCTTCAATATCTTCCTGTTTTTCTTCTTCACCCAGGTACTGGGGCTGTCCGGCAGCCTGGCCGGACTGGCAGTGATGATTGCCCTGATATTTGATGCGGTGACCGACCCCTTGGCGGGCTATCTGTCGGACCGCAGCCGGTCGCGGTTTGGGCGCAGGCACCCCTTCATGCTGGCGGCAGCGCTCCCCTTGGCACTCACCTGGTACCTGCTGTTCACCCCGCCCGCCGGCCTGAGCCAGATTGGTCTGTTTCTTTGGCTGACCTGTTTTGCAGTGCTGGTACGTGGCGCTATTACGCTGTATTACGTGCCCTATCTGGGGCTGGGCGCCGAGCTTACCAGCGACTACCACGAAAGAACCTCAGTCGCCGCCTGGCGCGGCTTCTGCGGTGTCTGCGGCGCCGCACTGGTAGTCTTGCTGGGTGTGCCGCTGTTCTTTCCGGAGTCCGCCGCGTACGAGAATGGCCTGCTCAACCCAGAAGGCTATCCTCTGGTAGCAATCAGCGGCGCGGTGTTGATGGCTGTCAGCATTGTGATTTCCGTCTGGGGCACACGCAGCCATACCGGCGTGCCGGCTGCGCGCGGGCAACAGACCGGCCTCAGCCTATTCGCGAACCTGCACAGTATCTGGCGCAATACCTCGTTCCGCGCGCTCTTTCTAGGCACCCTGCTGGTGTCCATCTCGATCGGGATTACCCAGACCCTCAACATGCACCTGAATGTGTACTTCTGGGGCCTTACCAGTAACAACATCGCCCTACTGGGCGCCGGTGTACTGCTGGGCTGGCCCGCCGGTATTCTGCTGGCCAGGCCGTTGCATCGCCGCTTCGATAAAAAACCCAGCATTGTCGTGGCAGCCTTGGTGGCCGCATTGGCCAGCAACATTGCCGTGGTGCTGGAGCTGCTGGGGCTGTTTCCGCCGGCGCACAGCGCCCTGTTTGTGCCATTGATTCTACTGTTGTTGTTTATCGGCGGCGCGGCCTCTGGCCTGGCAATGATCTCCGGTGCCTCGATGATGGCCGACGTAGCACAACAGCACGCGGACGACAGTGGCCAACAGCAGGAAGGGTTCTTCTTCAGCGCCATCTCCTTCACCGGCAAGATGGCGGCTGCCGCTGGTTATCTGGTGGCCGGCGTAGGGTTGGATTTAATCGGTTTTCCGTTGCAGGCCAACCCCAGCA
>Ga0105357_10001352_pt1 | contig 13205 bp, 12 predicted proteins | sample GOMGulsemesocosm_4_FD_83660 | JGI IMG/M metagenome (GOLD analysis project Ga0105357, IMG submission 83660) | Methane-oxidizing microbial communities from mesocosms in the Gulf of Mexico - GOM15B Gulf of Mexico | ecosystem: Environmental > Aquatic > Marine > Cold seeps | place: USA: Gulf of...
GAAAATAATAAACGACCTAATGTGCCGCGTATGGCTTGATCATCATCGCTAGGTTGACGCCATTGTTCCATCCAATCAAATAACAACTTGTCGTCTTGAAATTCAGCGGCATGATCTTGCGCACAATAACCTATTTCAGAGTTTTCAGACCATTTCACAGTGCCTGCTGTTGGCTGAATATCGCCTGCTAAGCATTTTAATAAGGTGGTTTTACCAATACCATTTTGACCGATAACGGCAACACGCTCGCCGACTTCAACCATTAAGTTGAAACTGTTAAATAACTCATTGTCATCATAGCTCTTACATAAGCCTTCTAGTTCTAAAGCTAGGCGGTGCAATTTTTTAGTTTGATCAAAACGGATAAATGGGTTTTGACGGCTGGAAGGTTTTATTTCAGCTAGGCTGATTTTATCTAACTGTTTGGCGCGTGACGTTGCTTGTTTAGATTTTGACGCGTTAGCTGAGAAACGACTGACGAAGGCTTTAAGTTCAGATATTTGTGCCTTCTTTTTAGCATTATCAGACTGTAGTTGTTCGGTAACTAAAGTTGCTGCGGTCATGTAGTCGTCATACGTACCTGGATAAAGGCGTATTTCACCGTAGTCTACATCAGCCATGTGCGTGCAGACGCTGTTTAGAAAATGGCGATCATGAGAAATGATAACCATCGTGCATTTACGTGCATTTAATGTCTCTTCTAACCAGCGAATAGCATTGATGTCGAGGTTGTTAGTTGGCTCATCAAGCAGCAAAATATCAGGGTCAGAAAATAGTGCTTGTGCCAGCAATACTCTTAATTTCCAGCCTGGTGCAACTTGACTCATAGGGCCGTAGTGTTGTTCAGTAGGAATGCCTACGCCTTCTAATAATTCACCTGCACGGGCCTCAGCTGTATAGCCATCCATTTCTGCAAATTCAGATTCTAGGTCAGCGGCACGCATACCGTCGGCTTCAGTCATTTCTGGGTTGGCATAAATGGCATCACGTTCTGATTTTACTGCCCATAGCGCTTCATGACCCATGATCACTGTGTCGAGTACGGCGAATTCTTCGTAAGCAAATTGATCTTGTTTTAATTTACCAAGGCGTTCATGTGGGTCTTTAGATACATTGCCGGCAGAAGGCTCTAAGTCGCCTCCTAAGATTTTCATAAAAGTTGATTTTCCGCAGCCATTAGCGCCAATGAGTCCATAGCGGTTACCGTTATTAAATTTAACGGAGACGTCTTCGAAAAGTGGCTTGGCGCCAAATTGCATAGTAATATTTGCGGTTGCGAGCATGTTTTATTCCAGGTAGAAGCTGACCAACAGTTGCCAACTCGATAGAGCTAATGCATTGTGTTGTTGGTTAATATATTAAAGACTTTAAGGGTGCGTATTCTACGCGATTTCTATGACAAAGGCTGTGTAAATAAGAAAAATATGTGGCTCAATAGGGAGAGCTTTGTTCTTGTATTGCGATATTTCTAGCGAGAAATCTATTAAGCAAGCGTTAGAACAACTCGCCAATGCCATTATCGCTATCTTTCGTTAGAGAAGTGGCAACTTAGAGCCGCGTATGGCAACGACCAAAAGAAGAATGTACCATTCGCGGACATTGCTCAGTGGAGTGTAACAATTGCTAGGTAGATGTTACCTTTGCTTAGGATTATGTAAAAACCAAACCTAGCAATCAAGCTCAGGTTATGGTTAAACTACGCTGTTTTCCTATGAACTTGATTCATTTAGAGTAAGTAAATTTCTTATGAAAAAACCGTGGGCGAAGGAGTAGGTTAAGTGGAATTAATGTTAAAAAATATAAGAGGATAAACAAAATGTGTAACACTTGTGGCTGTAATATTACGCCGGGCAACCGCCCAATGGTGCTGGCGGAGAAACCTAAAAATGGCGTCACAACGATTTCTGTCCTAAAAAATTTGTTATCACAAAATAATCATCAAGCTGATCACAATCGCGCCCATTTTGATGAGCATAAAATTTTGGTAATTAATTTAATGTCTTCACCCGGATCGGGTAAGACTAGCCTGCTCGAAGAGACTATCAAGCGTCTGCGTAAATCGTTAAAAATTGCTGTGATCGAAGGTGACCTTGAAACCGAAAATGACACCAAGCGGATTCAAGCGCAAGGGGTTCCCGCTTACCAAATAACAACAGGAACCGCTTGTCACCTAGATGCTCATCTGGTTCATAATGCTTTACATCATATGAATCTTGGTGGGCTGGATCTATTATTTATCGAAAATGTAGGAAATCTAGTTTGTCCCGCCAGTTTTGACTTGGGTCATCATCGTAACGTGGTGTTACTGTCTACTACCGAAGGCGATGATAAACCCGTCAAATATCCAGTTATGTTTCGTGCTGCAGACTTGATGTTGGTGAGCAAAACAGACTTATTACCGTATTTAGATGACTTCTCACCTCTTAAGGCGCGGAAAAACCTACATCATCTGGCTAATGACGCCCCCGTTATAGAATTAAGTGTCAAAAATGGCAATGGGTTTAATGCTTGGATTGATTGGTTGCATACTGAAATAGAATCCTATCGTAGCCTTGTGCGTAACAAGCAAACACAGCACCCAAAAGTACAAGAAAATGAATAGTTATTGGATCATCAGCTTTCTTTACTTAGACAGATTATTTTGCAGTGTTTAACTTTACTTAGCCACCAATGACTCTCAGCTACTATGAACCAAAACTCATGAGTGCAACTTACAAGTGAGCTGCGCTATTATTTCAGGCCACTACAGACAGCGCAACTGTCACAAAAACGTCATATTAAATGTTATACAATAAAGCAGTTAAACAGGAAGATAATATGAGTCAATTTACAATTTTAGTCGTTGAAGATGAAGAAGCTATTCGTAGTATGCTGGTTATGGTATTACAGCAATATGATTTTAACGTATTGGAGGCAGGCGATGTCATGCAGGCGCAATCACTGTTAGAAGGTGATCTGCCCGATCTTATTTTATTGGATTGGATGTTACCTAGTATTAATGGTGACGAGTGGACGCGGCGTTTAAAATCAAGCGAAAGTTATCGGGACTTACCTATTATTTTAGTCACGGCAAAAGGTGAAGAAACCGATAAAATTCGCGGTTTGGATTTAGGTGCTGATGATTATATTACCAAACCTTTTTCCCCTAAGGAGCTGATCGCTAGAATTAAGGCTGTCCTGCGTAGAAGCGGAAAAATTCATGATTTAACGCAAATTAAATTCCGTGACATTATTTTAGATACCGAACAGCACCGTGTTAGTATCGCTGACAAACAAATTGAAGTTAGCCCTACCGAGTTTCGTTTACTTAGTTTTTTTCTTACGCACCCCGATAAAGTATATAACCGCACTCAATTATTAGATCAAGTTTGGGGTCGCAGTGTGTATATAGAAGAAAGAACAGTCGATGTGCATATCCGACGCTTAAGAAAGATTCTTGCCAATTATGGGCGAGAAGAATGGCTACAAACGGTGCGCGGTTTCGGTTATCGATTTTCTGAAAAAGTGAGCCCATGAGTTTTTGGCATAAAGATCTATTTCACTATACAGTTGCGATCTTCTTCGCATTTATCGCCAACCTATTCGTTGGTCATTTCTTATACTTTTTATTAGCCATCTGTATAGCTATTATTATTCGGCAAACCTATTTACTTAAACAACTAGAACATTGGTTAAGCGCTGGAGCAAAGGCGAACAATCCAACTCATGATGGCCTGTGGGAAGAAATTTATTATCATATTTTTCGCATCAAAAAAGCCAATAAGAAACGCAAAAAACAACTCAGCACCATCATTGAACAGTTTCGTAAATCAACAGCTGCACTACCTGACGCTGTAGTCGTGCTCGGTGAATATGATGAAATTTCTTGGTTTAATGAGGCGGCAAGAAAAACACTGGGATTACAGACTTCAGACAAAGGCCAGCGTATTCCTAATTTAATTCGTACCCCTGATTTTGTTGACTTTCTAATCAAAAAAAATAGTAACGCTGTTTTAAGTATTAACTCGCCTATCAATAAAAACATTACGCTACAAATTAAGGTTGTAAATTACGGTAAAAATGCGCATCTATTAGTGGCGCATGATGTCACTTATTTAAAAAATATCGAACGTATGCGTAAAGATTTTGTCGATAATATCTCGCATGAATTACGCACACCGCTGACAGTACTGAAAGGCTATTTAGAAACGCTTACTGATATGGATGACCAGCACTCCCCTCTTTTGACACATTCATTAGAGCAAATGCAAAATCAGACCTTTCGCATGCAACATTTAGTGGATGATTTATTACTATTGGCCAACCTCGAAACGCAAAAGATTTCCCGTGATTGCGTCACTATTCAACCCTTGTTAAAACAAATCTGCTCGGAAAGTAGCGCTTTAGAAGCACTTAATAATCGTATTGAACTATTTATAGACACAGACAAAAATATCCTAGGTAATGATCAAGAGCTGCGTAGCGCCTTCTCAAATTTAGTCGTGAATGCACTCAAGTATTCCCCTGAAGAATCGATTGTAACCGTGCAATGGCATCAATCAGATAAAAACCTAATCCTTGAAGTTACCGATCAAGGCGAAGGTATTCCAGAGCAGGAGATTTCTAAAGTAACCGAACGTTTTTATCGTATCAACGCTAAGCGCAAGCAACAAAAAAGCGGCACAGGTCTTGGTCTATCGATTGTCAAGCATGTGCTGGCTCGGCATGATGCTAAGTTAGTTATTACTAGCGAACTAGGCAAAGGAAGTTGCTTTAAATGCGTCTTTCCTAAACAACGTTTTTGTTAGCCAACAGGTTTTAATTTCAATAGGTTGTTCAGTGTTTAATATCTTTTATACATCAAAATAGAGCCCTTTATTTCTAGCAGAATGTTTACACAGAAACAGGCAAGCAAGGTATACTTGAAACTATTTTAAATAAGACTTTGTGGGCTCTTTATGCCAGTTGATATTTTAGCTACTTTACTCCTCACAACCGTTATCCAATCTATATTTGGTGTTGGTATACTCTTATTTGGTACACCGCTATTGCTATTGCTCGACTATGAATTTAGCTATGCACTCTCCGTGCTCTTACCGATCTCTATCGCGATCAATATACTGCAAGTGCTAAAGCATTACAGCTATATCGATTTAAAGCTGTATAAAAATGTACTGCTGTACAGCACTCCTTTTATCGTGCTGTTCTTATTTATGATTACCAATATTCAATTAAATCTCGGTTTAATCATTGGCGTATTTCTAATATTTGTCGCTTTAAAAAGTTTCTCTCCACGTATAGAGCTCGCACTTAAAGCTATGCTGCGTCATGAAAAGTTGTACCTTATCTTAATGGGTATCGTTCATGGCATTACTAATTTAGGAGGCTCATTACTCACAGCATTAGTGCATGAACAGAACCAACCTAAAAACATTACTCGCGCAACTATAGCTATATGCTATGCGACCTTCGCTCTATTCCAGCTACTGACCTTGTATTTTATTGGCTATGACGGTGGCATGCCCTACGCAGACAATATACTGCTATTGCAAACTTCGGTCGTTGTATTTTTACTCACCGAAGAGTTTCTTTACAAACAAATTGATAATAAAAAATACACGCAATTATTTGCCGTATTCCTTGCTCTATCCGGAGTTTTATTACTCTTAAAATCATTAAATTCTTAATTAAAAACAATAATAAACGGAGAATCCTATGAATGCATTTTTAAAGCGTAGCGCCAATTACTTTCTCATCGGAATTTTAGCTTTCATTCCTATTGTGGTTATTTTGCAAATCGTACTGTTTATGAAAGAGCTGATCTCAGGCGCTTTTCAAATCGTTTATGGTTATTGGGATAATTATTTAATTACCATTACTATTTTCGCTTTAAGTTTTTATTTATTTGCTTATATTGGCTACCGCTTAAGCATGGTAGGTGGTTCTTGGATTATTCGCTTAATTGATAATATTGTTAACCGTATTCCTTTATTAAACACGGTTTATCGGGTCACTAAAAAAGTGGTTAATATGTTTTCTGGCCATGAAAACAAAGGTGCGCGTGAAGTTGTATTTACTGAGTACCCAAAAGAAGATGTCTGGGTTCCGGCTTATGTAACCAATAAAAAGGATGATATGTACGTGCTATTTATACCGACCTCACCCAACCCAACATCTGGCTTTACTGTCATTGTGCACGAATCTAAAATCATTAAATCTGAAATGAACATAGAAGAAGCAACTAGCTTTATTATTAGTGTCGGCGTGGACCTTACTCTGCGCGATGATTTACAACAGCTCAAACCAAAACAGCTTAAATAATAAGCCCTAGAAATACTAGGTTAGCAGCTCCCTCTTCTGCTGGAGAGAGGTCTGGGGTCAGGAGAATAAAATCACAACTTTTTTATTTCTCCTCATCCAACTTTCTCCGACTTTTAAACTTACGTAGATACCTATGCCCACAAGATTCAAGCTCAACATTAAAGCTGCATGATCAATAATGCCCCCCCCAAGCACAACTCCCTCCCTATTATTTAGCTTTATGAATAATAGCATCGCAACCATTAGCTTAAGCAGCCTTGCACTGTCATTAACGCCCGCGCTTTTAGTGTTACTAATTTTTACACGTTGGTCGCTGAATATCACAAACTCCATGTATGCATTAACTCGTATGCTCAGCCAATTATTATTGGTCGGTTATGCTTTGGCGTTTATCTTTGCATCTCAGGATAGCTGGCTGATTTTACTGATCTTATGCATTATGTGTATTGCATCAAGTTGGATTGCATTAGGCTCGATAAAAGAACACCGCACGACATTATATAAACACGCTTTCTTTGCTATCTTTTTAGCTAGTGGACTGACTTTAACTTTAATTACCCAAGGCGTACTATCATTAAACCCTTGGTACGCCCCTCATTATATGATTCCTATTGCAGGAATGATTTTCGCTGGATCAATGAACAGCGTCAGCTTAGCTGCAGAACGTTTCCATTCGGAATTACAAAATAAAGCGTATATCCCTGCGCGTAATATTGCTTTTCAGGCTGCAATGATTCCGGTGATTAATTCTTTATTCGCTGTCGGATTGGTTTCTTTGCCTGGCATGATGACGGGGCAAATTTTATCGGGCATTTCCCCTTTTATTGCCGCACGTTATCAAATTATGGTGATGGCTATGATTTTTGGCGCTTCTGGCTTATCGACAGCTCTCTACCTGAGCTTTGTTAAATCTTTTTACTCGAGGCTTAACTATGAGCTTTAAAAACGCATCATCTTTTTCCAGAATACCTACTACAATTCAATTGCATGTAGCGAAGCACCAGAGAATCTTACGTATCATTTTATCGGTAAGCCCTGCCCTACTAAAGCCTCATATAAAAGACTGCGTGATCAATGAAGAGAGCTTAATGATTTATGTGAGCTCGGCAGTATGGGCATCACAGCTACGCTTTTGCAGTGCACAAATACAAACAGCCGTGAACACTCAGAGTAAGGAAAAAATTAAGAAGATTAGAGTTAGAGTGCTAGCACCCGACCCATTTAAAGTGGACAAGAAATCGCGAAAAATCATTCCTTCTGCTGAAAATATAGAATCCCTCCGAAACAATGCGGACGCGCTTTCGGAAGGAAAACTCAAAAATGCTTTATTACGTTTAAGTAATACCTTACTAAAACTTAATAAATGAGTAGATCATAAACAATCGGCTAAAAGCAGACTAAAGCCACATCTTACCTATAATGCATAAAGTAGCCGCAACGTGCCATGCCAGTTCCTAGCTTATTCGCCTGCTCGACTTTCAGCAGAACGCATAAAAGGAATCGGTGCATCATCATCACTATCAAATGTAACCTTTTCCCATGAATCAGGCTCAGCAATTAGCGCTCTTAGTAGCTGATTATTCAGACCATGACCTGATTTATAACCTTGATACTCACCAATCAAACTGTGCCCTAATAAGTACAAATCACCAATAGCATCCAACATTTTATGCTTAACAAACTCATCTGCGTAACGCAAACCGCCTTCATTAATGATTTTGTCATCATCAATAACAATAGCATTATCTAAGCTACCACCTAAGGCTAGGTTATTTTCCCTTAAAAACTCAATATCTTTCATAAAACCGAAAGTACGCGCACGACTTACCTCTCTGACAAAAGTCGTTGACGAAAAGTCCATCGTGGCAGTTTTAACATTATCAGCAATTGCAGGGTGCTCAAAATCGATAGTAAATGTTACTTTAAAGCCATCCATAGGCAAAAAAGCCGCCCATTTATCACCATCAAACACTTTAACTTCACGTTTAATTTTAATATATTGCTTAGGTGCATCTTGCTCCTGCACACCCGCTGATTGAATTAAAAATACAAAAGGACCTGCGCTACCATCCATTATCGGCACTTCAGCTGCGGTCACATCGACTAACGCATTATCAATACCAAGTCCAGCCATAGCAGACAACAAGTGCTCAATAGTTGATATTTTCACACCATCTTGCACTAGGGTTGTCGATAAAGTTGTTTCACCAACATTATGTGGCACGGCATCAATTGTCACTGGTTCAGCGAGATCTACTCGTCTAAATTTTATACCTGTATTAACCGCTGCAGGATGCAAAGTTAAGTAAATTTTATCACCCGTGTGTAAACCAACACCTGTTGCTCTAATCGTATTTTTTAATGTTCTTTGTTTAATCATTAACCTTACCTAGACAAGCTTATTAAATAAGCTTAGCTATTACACTTCTCTATTACCTATTGGCGGCGAAAGAAACATAATAAAAGAAATTACACCAATACTGCTATGCAGATAGTATTTCATTCCCGTTCCGTAAGAAGAAAATAAGAGGCGCGAAATAATGGATCTGTTTTCGTGTATTTTTAGACTTGTTTCTTTTGAGTGGTTTATTTACACCTGAAGCACACGACTGACTATTCTAATCAATAATGCACTTTTAAGCATAAAAAGTCTCTAGCGCATGCTTTGAGGCAGCCCTTAACAGTACGCTATAACTTTACTGAAACTTAATCAGCTTGGCGTCTTAAAAATGCGGGGATATCTAAATAATCCATATCCGAACTATTTTTAGGCTGCACACCAAAACGCGTTTCTCTACCATCAGCCGCATGTTTACGAGCAACAGATGGCGTATCTAAATTAGAGTAATCATTACCTGTAGTAGCAATACTTGGAGAGACTAATTTCACAGGTGCATTTACTACCGTTTGTCCACCCATACCGGTTGCGACCACTGTTACTTTAATTTCATCACCTAAGCTCTCATCAATAGCCGTACCAATCTTGATAATAGCCTCATCTGATGCAAAGTCATGGACAATATTCCCCACCTCATCAAATTCTGCAATACCCATATCAGAGGCAGTAATATTCACTAAGATACCACGCGCACCTTGCAAGTTAATATCTTCCAATAAAGGACAAGAAATCGCCTTTTCTGCCGCTACTCTTGCTCTATTTTCTCCGCTAGCAACACCAGTTCCCATAATCGCCGCACCCATACCTGACATTACGGTTTTAACATCAGCAAAATCAACATTAATCATACCAGGGTGGGTAATAAGCTCAGTAATGCCTTGTACAGCATCGAGCAAGACATCATTGGCAGCAGAAAATGCTTTCATCATAGAAACATTTGCGCCCAAAACTGGCAATAACTTTTGATTAGGAATAATAATTAACGAATCAACATACTTCTCTAATTCAACTATACCTAGCTCAGCCACCGATTTTTTCTTTTTGCCTTCAAAATCAAATGGCTTAGTCACAACAGCAACCGTTAAGATATTCATTTCTTTGGCAATTTGCGCAATAACCGGGATAGCACCAGTACCCGTACCACCGCCCATTCCTGCAGTCAAAAATAACATATTCGCGCCTTCCAATACATCGCGAATAACATCTTTATTCTCTTCAGCCGCTTCTCTACCGATTTCTGGATTTGTCCCTGCCCCTAAACCTCTGGTTAATTCAGCACCCAACTGAATAACACTATCCACTTCCAAGCGACGCAATGCTTGTGCATCTGTATTTGCACAAATAAACTCAACCCCATCAAAATGGCTACTCACCATATGATTAACAGCATTACCACCACCGCCACCGACACCGATCACCTTAATGACTGCATTTTCTAACCCTAAATCCATTAATTCATATGCCATGACACTCGCCTCATTTCCACTCAATAAACATTATTTAAAAATTTTTTTGAAACCAACTTTTCATTCTTGACAAGATTCCCTCTTGCGTCTCCAATAACTGCTCGTTACTTAGAATGTGATCTCTCCCATAAATCAATAAACCCACACCTGTTGAATAAATTGGATTTTGCACAATATCTGTCAACCCCGCTACATGCTGTGGAAAACCTAAACGCACTGGCATATGAAAAATCTCCTCAGCCAATTCCACAAGCCCTGTTACCTTAGAGCTACCACCAGTCAAAACCATACCAGCGGCGATTAAACCCTCATAGCCACTACGACGTAATTCAGCCTGCACTAAAAGCATTAGCTCTTCATAGCGCGGCTCGATAATTTCCGCTAAATTTTGTTTTGAAATTTTACGTGATGGCCGGTCACCAATGCTTGGCACATCAATCATTTCATTAACATCAGCTAATTGCGTTAAAGCACAAGCATGTAATATCTTAATTTCTTCAGCACACTGCGTAGGCGTACGTAAAGCCACGGAAACATCATTAGTGACTTGATCTCCAGCGATAGGAATCACCGCGGTGTGTTTAATCGCACCGCGCGAGAAAATAGCAATATCCGTTGTGCCGCCACCTATATCGATAAGGCACACGCCTAACTCTTTTTCGTCTTCAGTCAAGACTGAAGAACAAGAAGCTAGTTGTTCTAAAACAATGTCATCGACATCTAATTCGCAACGACGTATGCACTTAATAATATTCTGTGCGGCACTGACACTGCCAGTAACCATATGTACTTTTGCTTCTAGCCGTATACCTGACATACCGATAGGCTCTTTAATTCCTTCTTGCATGTCGATAATAAATTCTTGCGGCAATATATGCAGTATTTTCTGATCGGCAGGAATAGCAACGGCACGCGCAGAGTCAATAACACGGTTAATATCATATTGCGATACCTCCTTATCTCTAATCGCTACAATTCCGTGGGAATTTAAACTCTTGATATGGCTTCCTGCAATCCCCGCATAAACAGACGTAATCTCACAGCCAGCCATTAACTCAGCTTCCTCTACCGCTCGCTGAATTGAATTAACAGTCGATTCTAGGTTAATCACTACACCTTTTTTTAATCCACGTGAAGGCGTTGAGCCAATACCGATCACTTCAACCTCACCGCTATCATTTATTTCACCAACGATAGCCGCGACTTTAGACGTACCTATATCTAAGCCTACAATTAAATTACGATCTGTTTTTTTTGCCATTACTTTTGCCTTTCACGCTGCTTTTAAGAGCCAGATTGCCCCTACCCTTTAAATCTTAACTCTCAGTAACTACCAACTTATTTGTTCATTTTCTCGCCACCGTACAGCATAGCCATTTGGATAGCGCATATCGACATAAGCAATCTTATTCACCAACTCGCTCCCTGATACAACAAAGGCTTTAAGCAGCAATGTCAATTTGTTCAATGGTTCAATTCTACCTAGTTGCACTGTCATGCCATTTTCCAGCGCCAACAACCAAGATTGTCGATTGCTCACTCTAAACTCTGTTAAACGTAAACCTTGATCCATAAGGCTAACTCTCAAGCCATACATGATTTCCAACAATTGCTGCCGTTGCTCTGCTGGACCATATAACACCGGCAAAAACTTAAATTTGTCTATATTTAATGGTTTAAAAACCTCGCCACGAACATTCAATAAACTGTCCGTTTGCCAACGTACTACGGGTTTCTGTTCATGTAGCCTCAGCTTAACACCATCTGGCCAAATCCGCTGGACCTGTACTCTTTCTGCCCAAGGCAAACCCATCAGCGCTTGCTGTATTTCTTGTAAATCAATTGCAAAATAGCCATCTTGAATCAAGGGCATTATCTTGCTTTGTATATCCTCTTTACTAATGTATTGAAACTCACCTTCAACACCGACATACCTAATTGGCATCGTTTCTTTTATCATGTCTTGCAATAATGGCCAGATTAGCATTCCTACGACCACTATTAATGCGCCCACAGCGATCCTTATCTGTGCTCGCCGAGCGATCATTTAAAACTCGTTTCTAAAATACGCCATACTAACTGCTCAAAACTCAATTCTGCGGCTTTTGCGGCCATGGGCACCAAGCTATGATCAGTCATACCCGGAACCGTATTTACTTCAATTAACTGGGCTTGTCCTTGCTCATCAATAAACACATCCACACGCCCCCAACCTGTCACTCCCAGCACAGTACAAGCCTCTAAGGATAAGTGGATCAGCTCCGCTTCAAGCTCATCGTTCAATCCTGCTGGACAATGATACAGCGTTGTATTAGCACGATACTTCGCATCAAAATCATAAAAAGTATTAGGAGTTTCCAAGCGTATAACAGGCAAACCTTCACCATTTAAAACACCAACCGTATACTCTTTACCTTTAACCCAGGCTTCGGCATAAACATCACACTGATATTCTGCGGCAGCTTTCCAAGCATCAAGCAATTCTTGTTTAGTTTCCGCCCGACTCATGCCTAAACTAGAGCCTTCTTGAGCCGGCTTAACAATAACAGGAAAACCTAACTCAGCTATACAGCGATCTATATCATGTTCGTTTTGCAATAAAACCCATTTTGGCGTCGGTAAGCCTGCCCCCTGCCAACACAGCTTAGTGCGTAACTTATCCATACTTAAAGCAGAAGCCAAAACAGCACTACCTGTATAGGGCAAAGCTAACGTATCTAATACCGCTTGTAATACACCATCCTCACCACCGCGCCCGTGTATAACATTAAATACTCGGTCAAATGAAGTATCACTTAAAGCCTCTAGTACATTGGTTTTGACATCAATGGCATGAACATCTACTTTATTGTTTAATAAAGCCTGATACACTGCATTGCCACTGCTTAAAGAAATTTCTCTCTCTGCGGCTGTACCGCCCATTAACACCGCAACACGTCCAAAATCTTTGGCATCTTTTAACAAAACAGATTTCATGCCAATTTATCTCCTATTATACAAACTTCTGTCTGTAACTCGACCCCTTGTTGCCTAGAAACTTC
>Ga0105357_10001354_pt1 | contig 13195 bp, 9 predicted proteins | sample GOMGulsemesocosm_4_FD_83660 | JGI IMG/M metagenome (GOLD analysis project Ga0105357, IMG submission 83660) | Methane-oxidizing microbial communities from mesocosms in the Gulf of Mexico - GOM15B Gulf of Mexico | ecosystem: Environmental > Aquatic > Marine > Cold seeps | place: USA: Gulf of...
CCCTCGCCCCCGACATGGAACTGGTATGTCTTGTGACACGGCGGCAGCGCCATCGCGTCGAGCTCGGCGACGTTCCAGCCCTCGATGATATGCCGCCGGCTGCCGGGATTGCTGCGTAGCGATTCGACCACCTCAGCAACCTGGTTGATACCCGGCCCCGGCCGGAAGCTGCCGTCGCTCTGCGCTTCATAGGTCGGCCAGTCGACCCATTGCTTGCCATAGACCGGACCGAGGTCGCCCCAGCGGGCGGCGAAGGCCTCGTCGTCGGCGATCCGCTGGACGAATTCCTCAAGCGGAACCTGCTCGCCCGTCTCCGCGACATAGCGCGCATGCGGCCATTCGTTCCAGATCTTGACCCCCTGCAGTACGAGCGGCCGAATGTTGGTGTTGCCGGTTAGGAACCACAGCAATTCGCGCGTCGCGGTCTTCCAGTAGACCCGCTTGGTGGTCACCAGCGGCATGGCTCCATCGGCCAGGTCGAACCGCAGCATCGCGCCGAAGACCGACCGCGTGCCCACGCCGGTCCGGTCCATGCGTTGGTCACCCTCCGACCATATGCGGCGCATGAGATCGAGATACTGCTGTTCGGGATGCGATTCGGACACGGAAGGCTCGTTTTACTGCGGAAAATCCTCCTAGGCACAAATTGCCCGAATTGCCCGCTTGCGTGTGCCGCAATCCCCACCTATAGGGCGCGCCTTGCTTCGCACCCGCCGCTTCACGAAGTCGCGGGCCGATCCGGTCGGGGAGTAGCTCAGCCTGGTAGAGCACTGTCTTCGGGAGGCAGGGGCCGGAGGTTCGAATCCTCTCTCCCCGACCAATTTTCGTCGTCTTCGCCATACGGCCGAACAGGATGTCTGTTCGAGACGATAAGCCGGGCCGGTGTGCGATGCGCGGCCGCAACATGGCCGAGCGGGTGATCGAGCGGTGGCGATTGGCGATATCGCCAGCCTACTTCGCCCCGGATCTAAGCCATTGCTTCCATAGCGACTTTTAGGTGGGCGATGCGGGTTGCTCCGCAATGTGCGCTAGACGTTGGTTTCGAGGTTATTAACCTTGCGTCACCCATGCGGATGCAGCGCCGCCCCCCATCGTTTCAACAGGTACAATATGTCGCAACGTCACAAGGCCGGGGGTTCTGCGAACCTTGGCAAGGTTCTCCAGCCACGAAATCTGCGTGACATCGGCTTGCTGGCGATCTGCTATTTCGTCGCGGGCTATATCGGCCTCTCACTGGCGGTGCCGCCGGGCTATGCGACGATCATCTGGCCCGCATCAGGCGTCGCGCTGTGTGCCCTGCTGCTGCGCGGCCCGGTTATCTGGCCCGGCATCTGGCTGGGGTCCTTCGCACTCAACGTCATGAACGGGTTCGACCGGGCCAATTTCGACAGTGCCGTGCCGATCATTGCCATCGCCGCGGTGGTCGCCGTCGCTGCAAGCATCCAGGCACTGGTGGGTCTGCGCCTGGCCCAGCGCTTCTCCGATAGTATCGAGCTTTCGCGCATGCGCCGGATGGGCATGGCGGTCTTGCTGGTGATCGTCCTGCCCTGTCTCATCGCCCCCACGATCGGGACGGGTATGCTTTTTGCAGCCGGCGCGATCGGTCCCGACATGGTGCTGGAGAACTGGCGTACCTGGTATATCGGCGATTTCTTCGGCGTGCTGCTGATCATCCCGATCCTCCTGCTGTCGCATCGCTCGCCGGTCGAAGTGCGGTGGCACGACCGCTCGCTGCAAGGCGCAAGCTCGCTGGTGGCGATCAGCCTGGTGACGACACTGCTGCTGACATTCTACGCATGGCAGTTCATCTCGGAGCGGGAATACGGGCAGGCCGAAGCCAATTTCGTGGCGATCGCCGACGAGACCGACAATGCGCTGCGGTACCGCCTGCAGATATACCAGCGTGCGCTAGAAGCCGGCGCAGCGTTCGTCGCCGTCAATGAAAGCGTGTCCCCGGCCGAGTGGCGCGAATATGTCGCCCAGCTCGACATGACCCGCGCCTATCCGGGCATGCGCGGCTTCGGCACGTTCGAATTTGTGTCCGCAGACGACCTGCCCGCCTTCCGCGACAATTTCATTCGCGAGTTCGGCGATCGCTTCGAAATCCATCCCGAAGTGATGCGCGACGAGCATTATGTCATCAACCGGATCGAGCCGCTGGAAAGCAACCTCGCCGCTCTCGGCCTCGACCTCGCGTTCGAGGAAGGGCGCCGCGACGCGATCGCGCTATCGAGGACATCCGAGGAACCGGTGCTCACGCGCCCGATCGTGCTGGTGCAGGACGCAAAGCAGGGCGCGGGCTTCCTCCTGATGCGGCCAGTTTTCGACCGCGCCGGCGAACCGACCGGCAAATGGGTCTACGCCCCAGTCGTGGCGGAAGAGCTGGTCTCGGCGCTGACGCCCGGACAGGGCGATCAATTCGCGCTCGAGGTTTTCCACGGCGACGAGCCTGCCGCCGACGCTCTGCTGTTTTCGACCACTGCGAAGAATGCGGCGGCGAGATTTGTCGTGACGCGGACGGTCGAACTGGCAGGCCAGCCGATTTCACTGCGCTGGAGCAGCCTGACGCCCTTCGAACAGCGCAATTCGTCGAGCGCGCCGGCCTTGGTGCTGGGAAGCGGCATCCTGATCACGATCCTGCTGGGCCTGCTGCTCACGATATTCCTGCGCCGGGAAAGCGATGTCGTGCGCAAGGTCGAGGAAGCGACCGCCGAACTGGCAGAGCGCAACCGCATGCTCGAGATGGCCGAGGCAACCGCACATATCGGCCACTGGCACTTCGACCTGGTCAATGAGGATATTCGCTGGTCGGACGAAGTGTTCCGGCTGCACGGACTAGCGCCCGAGGAAGCACCGCCGCTCGACCGGGCGTTCGAATTCTACCACCCGGAAGATCGCCTGCGGGTCGAGGATACACTCGACCAGGCAATCGCGAGCGGCGAATCGTGCAGGTTCAAGGCGCGTATCCTGACCGCCGATGGCCAGACCAGGCATGTCGAGGTGATCGGCCGGGTCGACACTTGCGAAGGAGGCGAAGCCAGCGCCCTGTTCGGCGTGATGATCGACCGTACGCCCGAGACCCTGATGCGCGAACGCCTTACCGAGACGCTGGAAGAAGCCCGGGCGGCCGACAAGGCCAAGACCAGCTTTCTGGCCAATATGAGCCATGAAATCCGCACCCCGATGAACGGTGTGATCGGATTCACCGAACTGGCACTGAGCGAGGAAAAGGAACCGGCCCAGAAGCGGCGCCTCCAAATAATCGCTGATTCGGGCAACGCCATGCTCCGCCTGCTGAACGACCTTCTGGATTTCGCCAAGATCGAGGCCAAGCAGATGGCCATCGTCAGCGAGCCGACCGATCTGCGGCATACACTGAGAAGCTGCCAGAGATTGATGGAACCGGTCGCGCAATCGCAGGACCTGAAACTGAAACTCGACATCGATCCGGCGCTTCCGCCAATGGTTCTCGTCGACAAGATGCGCTTCCGCCAGATCGTGCTGAACCTTGTCGGCAATGCGCTGAAATTCACGATGGAAGGCGAAGTCACGATCGCGGCATCGGTGGTCAGGCGCGCGTCCGAGCCGGGAGACAATATCGAGGTTACGGTGCGCGATACGGGCATCGGCATCGCTGCCGACCGGCTCGAAAGCATCTTCGAGAAATTCACCCAGGCCGACGATACGACGGCGAGACGCTTCGGCGGGACCGGCCTTGGTCTGCCGATCAGTGCGGAACTCGCCGAACTCATGGGCGGCGACTTGCGCGCCGAGAGCGAGCCGGGCGTGGGTTCCGCCTTCATCCTGTCGATCCCGCTCGAAGCCAGCGCTGCGCAGGTGGCGCAGCAGGCTGCGGAAGCGCCGTCCGGCGATTGCGGGCATGACGTGACGCTGCGTGTGCTGGTGGCCGAGGACAATCCGGTGAACCAGGAACTGACCATGGCGATGGTCGACAAGTCCGGACACGAATGCGAACTTGCACAGGATGGCCGCGAGGCGGTCGAGGCCGTGCTCAACGCCAAGCGCAACGGGAGCCCCTACGATCTGGTCCTGATGGATATGCAAATGCCCGAGATGGACGGGCTGGAAGCCACCAGGGCGATCCGCGCGGCGGGTTTCGATGGCGACACCCTGCCCATTATCGCGGTCACGGCCAATGCCTATGCCGACGACATCCAACGTTGCAAGGCTGCCGGAATGCAGGCGCACCTCGCCAAGCCGCTGCGCCTGAAAGACCTGTGCGCCGCAATCGCGCACTGGTCGTCGCGTGTGGTAATCGAGCCGCGCAGCGAAGAAAATGCGATCGAAGAGGAAACCGATCCACGTTTGCGCATTATGTTCGATGAACGAAAGACCGCTGCGCGCGATGCGCTGGCTTCAGCGCTTGGCGAAAACGAAATTACCGAAGATCGGAAGAAGGAGGTAGCCAGCCTGTTGCACCAGATAGCCGGGGTCGCCGGTTATTTCGGACAAGCAGCGCTTGGCGAAACATGCCGTGAGTATGAACGGAAGATCCTCGCATCCCGGACCGATCGGGACAGCCGCGAACTGATGGAAACCATTCGCGGGCAGATATCGACGGTCGCGGCTGGCGCTTCGGCGGAAAGCTGAGCACTGCGAGGTTCTACGCATGGCCCGCCGCGGGGAACATGCCTTAGAATTGCCTTAATAATCATTCCTTATCCAATGAACGAGCCTGGAGCGATAGATGGCCGAAATACTGATTGCCGATGACGACCCCATTCTTGTCGAAATACTGAAGTTTCGGCTCGAGGGTGCGGGCCATTCGGTGTCGGTCGCCAAGGACGGCGAGGAGGCATTGGCGATGGTGCAGTCCGGCGCGCCGCAGCTGATCGTGCTCGATTCCATGATGCCGATCCTCTCCGGTCCGGAGGTCCTTGCCCAGCTCAAATCCGATGAAGCGGTGCGCGACATCCCGGTGGTCATGCTCACCGCGCGCGACAGCGAGGCCGATATCGTCGCCGGGTTGAAAGGCGGCGCGGCCGAGTATCTGACCAAACCGTTCATCCCGCAGGAACTGCTCGTCCGCATCGAAGGCCTGCTCGGGTAATCCCTGTGGCCGGGGCCCGTATCCTTGTCGCCGCATCGGCCCTCATGGCGGCGCCGCTCGCCGCACAGCAACCGCTCGAAACGCGCAGCGAACAGGTGGAAGCCGCCGAGGCTGCGCGTTCCGCGAGCGACTTTACGGAAGCACGGCGATTGCTGCGCAGCCTGCTTGCCGAAGCACCCGACGATGCCGACCTGCTTCGCCGCCTCGCCATGACCGAGGCGGGCGATGGCAATCTGGACGAGGCTCTGGCGCTGGTCGAGCAGGCTTCCCAGCGCGCGCCTGCCGACCTCGATGTCGCGCTGGCGCGCGCCTATATCCTTTACTGGAACGGGCAGTACGACGCGGCCGAACAGGCCGTGGCCGGTATCGCCGCGCGGGCGCCCGACTATCCCGACCTCGCCCCGCTACAGGCGAACCTGCAGCGCCAACGCGATGCAGGCGGCATTCGCCTGCGCGTGCTGTCGGCGTCAGCGAGCGTTTCCGATATCGCATTCGACAATCGCGGCAGCCAGACCTGGACCAGCCAGAATGTGGCCGTCGCGTTCGACGTGTCACAACGCTCCTCGATCACGCTCGCCCTCGCCCAAGAGGATCGCAATACCAAGGACACCCGCCTGTCGGCGCGCATCGACCGGCGGATCGGCACCGGTTTCGTGTATATCGCTGCCAGCACCGTTCCCGATGCAGACTTCCAGGAACGCTGGAGCCTTGCGGCTGGCGGCGAGGACCGGATTTCAGAACGCCTCACGGCGATCCTCGATACGCGTATCGCCGAATATGAAACGGGAACTATCCTCGCGCTGCAGCCGGGCCTGCGGTTCGCCCTGGACGATGATTTCTCGCTGACTGCACGCGCGATCAATATCTTCGGAGGCGGCGACAGCTATCGGCTGGGCGGTTCCGCGCGGCTCGACTACCGCGCCGACAGCGGTCTGGCCCTGTTTGCGATCGCTGCGAGCTATCCCGATGTCGAGGCCGACGGCGTCAGGCAGTTGCGCAGCGGTGCGCTTGGCATGGCCGTTCCGCTGTCCGACCGCTTCACCCTGTCGGGCGCGACGAGCTACGAAGACCGCCAGAACAGCTATCGCCGCCTGTCCGGGACCCTGGCGTTGTCATACAGGTTCGGCACGCCATGATCGGGTACGGCCAGGTGGTGACCGGGACGACGTTCCTCGCCGCGGCGATCGTGGTGGTATTCCTCATTCTCGTCCTGCGCCGCTACCTTGCAGAACGCTCGAAGGCGCAGCGCGATGAGCGCGATGCCGCCATAACTCGCAATTACCTCCACCGGGTGGCCGGGCACAGGGTAGATGATAGCGCCAGGTGGAGCCGCAGCGTCAGGCTCGCCGCGGTAACCCGCATCCTGCCGCTGCTGAAGGGCGGCGAAAGGGCGCGTCTGCTGCAGATTGCCGAACTCGACGGAGTGCTGGCCGAAACCCTGCGGCGCTCGCACAGCATGTTTCGCGCAGAACGGATTTCCGCCATCCATTTCCTGCAGCGGTTCGGGAGCGAGGTCTGCGTGGCCCGCCTGCGCCAGCTCATGGCGCATGATTCCAGTTCCCGCGTGCAGCTCGAAGCGGCATTCGCGCTTGCCGCGAACAACGCGCTGCCGCCGCCTCGGGAAAGCCTGCGCATACTGAATGCGCTTTCCCGGCAACCGACGCGGCTCGATGTCGCGCTGCTGCGCGCGACGGCCCCGCTCTACCCCGCGCAGATGGTCCTTCTCCTCGAAGACGACTTGCCGAGCGAATGGCGCGCGCAGATCATCGACGCGCTTGGCTGGTCGGGCGACATGGGGACCATCGACCTGCTCGAGCGTGCCGCAGCAGATCCCGACCCCGAAATTCGCCGCGCAGCGCTGCGCGCCTCCGCCAAGCTCGGCCATCCGGCGGCCGAACGCTGGATCCTGCCCGCGCTGAACGATCCGGTCACGTCAGTCCGCCTGCAGGCGATCGCGGCGAGCGTCTCGCTTGGCCTGCGCAGTGCCCTACCCGATCTGACGGCGATGCGGAGCGATGAAGAACTCTGGATCCGCTTGCGCGTCGAACAGGCCTTCGACAGGCTCGCGCCCGAACAGAACGCGGCCCTGCCCAGGGACGGTGCCCGATGAGTTGGGAACAGTTTCAGGTCCTGGCCGCGAACGGAATCATGTGGGTCGCCTTCGCATGCTTCATCATCGTTGCACTGCGCAACGGGATCAGCCTCATCCAGTTGCTGATCGCGGCATGGGTCTTCGTGACCCGCGTCCGGCCGAGCGAAGGCGCCCGCGACCTGTGGCACCGCTATGCCGATCTCGCCCTGCCGATCACCGTCATTGCACCTGCATTCAACGAAGAACTGTCGATCGTGCAGAGCACCAAGGCGCTGCTCGCGCTGGAATATCCCGAACACGAAGTCATCGTGGTCAACGACGGGTCATCGGATTCAACGCTGGACGTGCTGATCGAAGCGTTCGGCATGGAGGAAACCCAACGCACGCAAATTGCCGCGCTACAGGTTACGGAGGTCTACCGGACTTTCCATTCGCGTCGGTACCCGAACCTGCTCGTGGTGGACAAGGAGAACGGCCGCAAGGCCGATGCCGCAAACGCCGGGATCGGTTTTGCGCGCACGCCGCTGGTGTGCATCATCGACGCCGATTCGATCATCGAACCCGACGGGCTGCTGCGCGCAGCCGAGCCCTTCATGTATGACGACGGGCGGCTGGTCGCGGTCGGCGGGGCAATTCGCATAGCCAATGGCTGCACCATTCGCGGCGGTTCGCTGCAGAAGATCGGCATTGCCGACACCATGGTCCCCCGCTTCCAGGTGGTGGAATATCTGCGCGCCTTCCTGATGAACCGCGTCGCCAATGCGCATATGAACACGCTGATGCTCATCTCGGGCGCGTTCGGCCTGTTCCGCCGCTCCACGCTCGTCGAAATGGGGGGATATCGCCACGATACCGTGGGCGAGGACCTCGAGCTGGTGGTTCGCATGCATCGCCACATGCGCGATCAGAAGCGCGACTACCGGATCGACTTCGTGCCCGATATCGTCTGCTGGACCGAAGCACCCGCTGAACTCGACGGCCTCGACAACCAGCGGGCCCGCTGGCAGCAGGGCGCGCTGGAAACGCTGCAGCGCCATCGCGGGATGATCCTCAACCCGCGCTATGGCCGCATCGGCCTGCTGGCCATGCCGCAAATCGTGCTCGAAGACATTTTCGGACCACCGGCCGAACTGCTCGGTTATCTCGTCCTGCCAGCCGCGGCGCTGCTGGGCCTGCTCGATCCGATGATGGCCGTCGCCTTTTTCTTCGTATCGGTCGTTTTCGGCTGCGTACTCAGCCTCGGGACGCTGGCGCTGGAGGAACAACAGCTGCGGCGGACGCCGAATGCGAAGGATCTGCTACGGCTGGGCGCCGCTGCGGTCCTTGAGAATTTCGGCTACCGCCAGATCAATCTCTGGTACCGCATGGCCGGTATCCGCCGCTACTTCCGGAACGACACGTCCTGGGCGGCGGTACCCCGCGTGGGCCTCGGCAAGAGCTGACCCTGCTTGCCTGGCGGTTACACCGCGACAAGGCCCAGCGCCTTGGCCCCCATCCACAGGCCCATGCCGATCATGAACAGGTTCTCGGTCAGCGAAACGAAACCGAGCGGGACATTGCTGTTGCCCCCCACACAGGCGCATTTGAGCTCGCGCTTGTCGACATAAACGGCTTTGAACACGCTCACCGCGCCGACCGTGCCGATGAACAGCGCAACGGGGACCGAGATGATCGGCAGCACATGCGCCACCATCAGGATACCTGCGAGCGCTTCGCCGAAGGGATAGATATATCCGTAGCGAACCCACCGGCGTGCAAGCAGGTCGTAATTCAGGAACATGGTCGAAAAGCTGCGCAGATCCTGTAGCTTCTGGATGGCGAGCAGCGCCATCGAAAGGCTGACGAACCATTCCGCCGCCTGCACGGTGAAAACCGTTTCGAAGACATACCAGCTGATCGCCAAGGCGAGCATAAAAGCGACGCCGAATATGGCGAGAACCGGCTGGTAGCTTGTCTCGCCCTCTTCGGGCTGGCTGCGGGACTTGCCCAGATATTCGCGCAGGTCGTCGTAGCCGCCGATCCGCTGCCCATCGATAAAGGTCTGCGGCGTGGTCGCGACAGCGTGCTCGGCCTTGAAGGCATCGGTTTCGGCGCGCGTCTCGAGATGGTGATCCTCGACAGCGAAGCCTTCGCGCTTCAGCAGGTCGACCGTCTTCAGGCCATAAGGGCACAGATGCCCCGGCATCACCATCCGGTAGACTGCCGCGGTCTTCGTGCTCACGAGGCGCCGCCCGGATAGCTGGACCAGACCTTGCGGCCATCAGGCCCGAAAGCGATGACCTGGTAGGCCTGTCGGTGATCGCCATGTTCCATACCCGGCGATCCGACGGGCATGCCTGCGACCGCGAGCCCGGCAACGCCCTCGGGGCGTTCCGCCAGCAGGCGTTCGATATCGGCGACGGGCACATGCCCTTCGATCACATAGCCATCGACGACAGCGGTATGGCACGAAAGCAGATCCGCGGGCACGCCGTGTGCGGCTTTCACCGCTGCCATATCGGCATGATTGACCGCCTCGACATTGTGTACCCCGCCGCGCTCTACATGCCCGGCCCAGGCGAGGCAGCAGCCGCAATTGGCATCGCGGTACATGGTCAGGCTGGCCGCCTGGGCAGCGCAGGCGGTCAATGCCGCCCCCAGAGCGAGCGAACCCGCCAGCGTCCGGCGGGAAAGCGCCGATCCGAGCGATGAAATCATGTGTGTTCTCCTTGGTTTCGAACCGCGCTCACCGTTTCGCCTTTTCGAACAGCGTCACCAGTTCCTCGAACTTTTCGCGCTGGTCGTCGGCATTGCCGCTGGCGATGGCCTCGGCGACGCAGCAGGCGGCGTGATCCTTCAGGACCTGCGTTTCCACCTTTGCCAGCGCGGACTTGATCGCCTGGATCTGGTGCAGGATGTCGATGCAATAGCGATCGTCCTCGACCATCTGTGCGACGCCGCGAACCTGACCCGCAATGCGGTTGAGCCTGTTGATCCCTGCCTTTTTCGCTTCGGCCATTCCATCGTCCTGTCAAAATACCCTATGGGGGTATATATCGGTTCGACCGCAGGTTCAATTGGAAGCAGTTTCGCATGTCCACTCTTTCCCGCCGCCACCTCATCAAGAGCACCGCCGCGCTTGCCGCCGCCAGCGCGCTGCCCATGCCCGCCTGGGCGACAGGACAGTCGCTTTCACACGCCAGGAAAGGGTTCGGCGAGGTTTCCGGGGAGGATATCGAGCTTGCCATCGGCAATCACCATTTCGCCACCGGCAACCGCTCGGGACATGCCGTGGCGGTAAACGGGACGATTCCCGGGCCGCTGGTGCGGTTGCGCGAAGGCCAGCGAGCGCGGCTTCACGTCACCAACACTCTCGCCGAGGACAGCTCGATCCACTGGCACGGCCTGCTCGTCCCGTTCCAGTTCGACGGTGTTCCAGGGGTGAGCTTTCCCGGCATCCGTCCCGGCGAACGGTTCACCTACGATTTCCCGATCCGCCAGAGCGGCACCTATTGGTGGCATTCGCACTCGGGATTGCAGGAACAGGCCGGTCACTATGGTCCGATCATTGTCGAAAGTGCCGAGCCCGATCCGCGCTACGACCGCGATTACGTAGTGCTGCTCAGCGAATTCACGCCGCTCCATCCGCATGACATCATGCGCAAGCTGAAGGTCGGCGAACACTATTTCCAGCGCGACATGCTGACCGCAAGCGAAGGCACCATGCCCGGTGCCATGCGCCGCATGTGGGGCAAGATGCGTATGAACCCGCGCGATATCTCCGACGTGACGGGCAGCACCTATACCTTCCTCGTCAACGGCCACGGCCCGCAGGACGATCTGCAGTTCGCGTTCGTTCCGGGCGAGCGCGTGCGCCTACGGGTCATCAACGGGTCGGCCATGACCTTCTTCAATCTGCGTATTCCCGGCGTTCCGATGACGGTGATCCAGGCCGACGGCCAGGACGTGGACGAAGTCGAAGTCGATGAATTCCAGATCGGTGTGGCGGAAACATACGACGTCATCGTCAGTCCGCCCGCCGGCAGCCATGCCATCGTTGCCGAGGCCATGGACCGCAGCGGCATGGGCATCGCCAGCCTGACCAGTCACAAGGGGCATATCGCCACCCCGCCCCCCCTGCGCCAGATCCCCACACTGACCATGGCGGACATGGGGATGATGGACCATTCCGCACATTCCGGAAGCGGAATGGCGAGCATGGAGGGCATGGACCATTCGATGCGCGACACATCGGCGCTGCCCGCCGATGTCGAAGCGGGGCCCGGCGTGGACATGGTCGCCCCCATGCCGATGGACCGGATGGACTTCCCCGGGCTCGGGCTGGATACGGTCAGCCACCGCGTGCTGCGCTACACCGATCTCAGGGCCCGCCGGATGAACCCCCACCGCGAAATCGACCGCGAAATGGAAATCCATCTTACCGGCAATATGGAACGCTACATGTGGTCGTTCGACGGCCGGAAGTTCACCGCGGTCACCGACGATCCGATCCGTTTCGGCTATGATGAACGGGTTCGCGTGAAGCTGGTCAACCAGACGATGATGGCGCATCCGATTCACTTGCACGGGCACTTTTTTGAACTCGTCAACGGTGCTGACCACATGCACCAGCCGCTCAAGCATACCGTTGTGGTGCAACCCGGCGGAACCGCCACGTTCGACCTCACCGCCAACGAACCGGGCGACTGGGCCTTTCACTGCCACCTTCTCTACCACATGCATGCGGGCATGATGCAGGTGGTGACCGTGCGGCCGTTCCCCGAAGGAGCGGAAGCATGAGGCGCGCCGCACTGCTAGCCGGGGCCGTGCTGATGGCCGCGCCGCTCGCCGCGCAGGACCATGCGGAGCACGGGAAAAACGCCGGGACGCAGCCGCAAATGGACCACTGCGCGATGGGACACCTGCCGCCCGAACAGTGTCCACCGAAAGAAGGCGACCCGCCGGCGGAGACCATGGACGACCCGATGGCGGGGATGGATCATGGCGCGCACCGGGGCATGGCGGAAAAGTCGGCTCCCGGCGCGGCGCCCGAAGATGCCTTGCCTCGGCGTGCGCTCGAAGGGCCGCAGCATGCCGCCGACGCGATCTGGGGCAGCGCGGCCATGGCGCCCGCCCGCCGCCAGCTCGCGCGCGAGAACGGCGGCATGGTCACGGGCAAAATCTTCGTCGAACGGCTCGAAGCCCGGCTTGCGACCGATGGCGCGGAGGACGGCTATGTCTGGGATGCCCAGGCCTGGTATGGCGGCGACATCAATCGCTTCGTGCTCAAGACCGAAGGCGAAGGCGAGATCGGCGGCGCGCTGGAGGATGCCGAGATCCAGGCGCTCTACAGCCGCGCTATCGGCCCTTTCTTCGATCTGCAAGCGGGCGTCCGCTTCGATCCCGAACCCGAGGCGCGCACGCATCTGGTCGTCGGCGTGGCGGGTCTTGCGCCCTACATGTTCCATGTCGACGGAGCGCTGTTCCTGTCCGACCGGGGCAAGCTGACTGCGCGGATCGAGGCCGAATACGACCAGAAAATCACGCAGCGGCTCATTCTTCAGCCCCGCATCGAGGCCGAGTTCGCCGCGCAGGACATTCCTGCACGCGAGATCGGCGCAGGGATCACCAAGATCGAACCCGGGCTCAGGCTACGCTACGAGATCGTTCCCGAATTCGCGCCCTACATCGGTCTCGAATACGAAGCGAAAACGGGCGAAACCGCTGACATCGCGCGCCTTGTGGGAGAAGACCCCGATGGCCTGAAAATAGCGCTTGGTTTGCGCGCCTGGTTCTAGGCGCGCAAACCGGTGCCCGAGATGAGCCACGCGCTCACCTCGCGCGCCAGACCGGCCTGCCCCGCCTTACTCGGCCGGTGATGCGGTCCGGGTCCATCCCGAACGGTAGCGGTCAAACCAGGCGAGGATCGCCGAAGCCTTGGCGGCCGATTGCGACGGCCTTGCCGCAATGCTGCCGTGGCTGGCGCCGGGCACCTTGACCAGAGCGGTAGGCACGCCGCGCAGCCGCAATGCGGTGTAATACTGCTCGGATTC
>Ga0105357_10001358_pt1 | contig 13183 bp, 11 predicted proteins | sample GOMGulsemesocosm_4_FD_83660 | JGI IMG/M metagenome (GOLD analysis project Ga0105357, IMG submission 83660) | Methane-oxidizing microbial communities from mesocosms in the Gulf of Mexico - GOM15B Gulf of Mexico | ecosystem: Environmental > Aquatic > Marine > Cold seeps | place: USA: Gulf of...
TATTTAACTGACAAACAACGTGAAGGTTATGTGCTAATTGTTCAAGACCCTTTCACTTCATTTTATGACGCTAATACCGTACAAAGCATGATGGCGTTAATTAGAAAGTTGGGCCTAGAGCCAATTTTATTACCTTTTAAGCCTAATGGGAAAGCGCAACATGTTAAAGGGTTTCTCTCGCGTTTTGCTCAAACAGCAAAATCGAGCAGTGATTTTTTAAATCAGTTAGCACAGTTAAAAATGCCAATGCTGGGAATGGATGCCTCAATGGTACTTTGTTACCGTGATGAATACGCGAAAACTTTAGGTGATAAACGTGGCGATTTTGAAGTGCTGTTAGCGCATGAGTGGTTGTTGTCGTTTATCAAAAAAGAAACCAAACTTAATCTAAAACCTAATCTTAATGACAATGGTAAACAGCAGGTTTTTAAACTGTTCTCTCATTGTACCGAAAAAACAGCCCTTGTGAACAGTGAGAATGAATGGTTAGCTATTTTTAATCACTTTGGTTTGTCGTTAGAGAAAGTTAGTGTTGGTTGCTGCGGTATGGCAGGAACTTACGGTCATGAAAAATCTAACTTAGAGAACTCAAAAGGGTTATTTGATTTAAGTTGGCAACCTAAATTAGCTGAGCTTGAGAGCACACAAATTTTAGCGACTGGGTTTTCCTGTCGCTCACAGGTGAAACGATTAACTGAGCTAAAAGCAAGACATCCTGTTGAAGCATTGCTTGCTGTATTGACGTGATATTGATGTAGCGCAAATAATAGTTAAGGTGACAGGCGTATAGTTTTTCATAGTAATTAATTGAAGAAATTTTATTATGCCTGAACAAACCTTGATTAAATTATTGAAAATATTCATATACCCAAACCACTTCAAGATGCAGGATTCAGCTGGAATTAGAAACGTTTTTAGGTAAGGCATTGATTGAAGAGAATGGTTATTCCCTTGTCGAAATCAATAACGCAGACTAAAACGTTTCTAAACCAGCCTTTTAGGGACGACTGAGTAAAACATGCTCGTCGTAGCATCTATTTTTAAGGGAGTAGCCATTAATAAAAAGATGCGCCTTGATCATGATTTTCTCAGACGTCCTGAAGCTCGCATTTTGAGGTGGCTTGGGTATGGCTATTGGTTTATCTCTATTGGCACTTGGCATCTACTTGCACAACTTTAGTCATTATATGGAATCATTAGGCGTTACTGGCATCATTATTAGTGCTGTTTGTATCGCTTTTGGTTTGATTTTTTCATTGCCTACTAAAATGTATCTCACCTTTATATTGGTTAAGCGCGAAGCTGACCTACAAATGAATGAAAAAGAAAAACAGCTTGTTTCACAAGAAAAACCCGGCAAGTAACGTCGAAAACCCCTTAGGCATAAAATAATTGTAAGATAAATCACTAGTATTTATTAATAAGCATTATTTACCCTACATATTCCTTGAATATCGTGTAAAATCATCCCCATTTTTTATTATTAAAATCAGTCTCGTTTTAGAGGAAGTCATGAGTTTAGATACCACTGCCATAGATAGCATTGTTGCACAGGCCGAAGTTGCCATTGCTGATGCCACAGATCCAAATGCGCTTGATCAAGTGCGCGTTAACTTTTTAGGGAAGAAAGGTTTATTTACCGAGCAAATGAAAGGCTTGGGTAAATTACCAAAAGAAGAAAAGCCTAAAATGGGTCAAGTTATTAATATTGCCAAGCAAGCTGTGCAAAAATTACTAACTGCGCGTGGCGAATTGTTACGCGCTGAAGAAATAGCGCAAAAACTTGCGGCAGAATCGATTGATGTTACTTTGCCAGGTCGAGGTACGTCATTGGGAGGCTTACACCCTGTATCTCGTACTATTGCTCGTATAGAAAGTTTTTTTGGTGATTTAGGCTTTGAAGTTAAAGCGGGTCCTGAAGTTGAAGATGATTATCATAATTTTGATGCCTTGAATATTCCAGAGCATCATCCAGCAAGACAAGATCATGATACCTTCTATTTTAATCCTAAATTAGTTTTACGTACGCAAACCTCAGGCGTGCAAATACGTACAATGGAAGTAGAAAAACCACCACTACGCATTATTTCTCCGGGCAAAGTTTATCGTAATGATTATGACCAAACTCATACACCTATGTTCCATCAGGTCGAAGGTTTGGTGGTAGATAAAGACGTAAGCTTTACTCACCTTAAAGGTATTTTGCATGACTTCTTGCATCATTTCTTTGAAGAAGAAGTAGAAATCCGCTTCCGTCCATCATATTTCCCCTTTACTGAGCCGTCGGCTGAAGTAGATATTATGGGTAAAAATGGTAAATGGTTAGAAGTACTTGGTTGTGGCATGGTTCACCCAAATGTACTTAAAAGCGTTGGCATAGACCCTGAAGTTTACACAGGTTTTGCTTTTGGTATGGGCGTAGAGCGCTTAACTATGTTGCGATATGGCGTAAATGATTTACGTGCATTCTTTGAAAACGATCTTCGCTTCTTAAAACAGTTCAAGTAGGAAACCACAAATGAAATTTAGTGAATCTTGGTTACGTGAGTGGGTAAATCCTGCACTTTCTTCTGATGACTTAGCGCATCAAATAACGATGGCTGGCCTTGAAGTTGACGGCGTTGAACCTGTTGCGGGTGAGTTTACAGGGGTTATTATTGGTGAAGTTGTTGAATGTGGTCCACATCCTGATGCGGATAAGCTGCAAGTAACAAAAATTAGTTTGGGTGATTACAGCGCTGATAATGTTAAAAAGGGCGAGTTGGTTGATATTGTTTGTGGTGCAAAGAATTGTCGTATAGGTTTAAAAGTAGCCGTTGCAACCGTTGGTGCCATACTACCGGGTAATTTTAAAATTAAGAAAGCCAAATTACGCGGCGTTGTTTCAAATGGCATGTTATGTAGTGAATCTGAAATTGGTTTAAGCGATAGTTCAGACGGCCCCTCTGCAGGAATAATGGAGCTAGCACAAGATGCTCCCATAGGTACCTGTGTACGTGAATATTTAGACTTAAATGATGTTACGATTGACGTTGATTTAACCGCTAACCGTGGTGACTGCTTAGGTATAAAAGGAATAGCGCGTGAAGTCGGTGTGTTGAACTCTCAATCAGTAAATCAAGTGGAAATTGTTGCTGTACAACCAACTATTGATGATACGTTATCTATTACTATTGAAGCAGAAGAAGCCTGTCCCCGCTATTTAGGTCGTATTATTAAAGGAATAAACCTAAATGCACAAACGCCTTTATGGATGGTTGAGAAACTACGCCGCTGCGGTACACGTGCAATTGACCCGGTTGTTGATGTGACTAACTATGTTCTGTTAGAGCTTGGTCACCCAATGCATGCTTTTGATTTAGCTAAAATTGATGGTGGCGCTGATGATGCTGGCATTACTGTTCGTTTTGCTAATAAAGATGAAAAGTTAACATTGCTTGATGAAAAAGAAGTAACGTTGAAAAATAAAACGTTAGTTATTGCCGATACGGGCTCAGCTGGAGAAGGTAAAGCACTTGCCATGGCCGGTATTTTTGGCGGCTTACATTCAGGTGTAACAATTGAAACTACTGATATCTTTTTAGAAAGTGCTTTCTTTGCGCCTTTAGCCATTTTAGGTAAAGCGCGTCAATACGGTTTACATACCGACGCATCACATCGTTATGAACGTGGTATTGACCCAACAATGCAACATGATGCTATAGAGCGTGCAACAACACTCTTATTAGCCATCGTTGGTGGTCAAGCAGGACCTATAGTTGAAGCTAAGTCAGATGATAATATTCCAAAAACCAAAAATATTAGTTTACGCCGTGAAAAATTAGATGGCCGTATTGGACATCACATTGACGACGAAAAAGTGACTGAAATATTAACGCGCTTAGGGTTTAATGTCAGTGAACAAAATTCTGGCAGCACTAAAGTATGGCAAGTGGTTGTACCAGCTTATCGCTTTGATATTAAAATCGAAGTGGATCTAATTGAAGAGGTTGCCCGTATTTTTGGTTATAACAATATTCCTAATGTTTCGCCCAAAGCAACGTTAAGAATGGTTAAGCAACAAGAAGCGAATATCAGTGTTAATAAACTTAAAAATACTTTAGTTAACCGTGATTATCAAGAAGCTATTACTTATAGTTTTGTTGATCCGAAAGTACAAAGTTTATTGCATCCAGATGAAGCTGTTATGACTTTACCACATCCTATTTCTTCTGAAATGTCGGTTATGCGTTTAAGTTTATTTACGGGTTTACTGCAATCTGTTGTTTATAACCAAAACCGTCAACAAGCAAGAGTTCGTATGTTTGAGTGTGGGTTACGTTTTGTTCCTGATAAAAACGCAGAAAACGGTGTTCGTCAACAAAACATGATTGCAGGTGTTATTGGCGGTAACCGTAGTGATGAACACTGGAGTATAGAAAAAGCAGCAGCAGACTTTTATGATATTAAAGGTGATGTTGAGGCGCTGCTTTCACTAACAGCCCAAGCAACAGATTATGAGTTTTCTCAAGCAGAGATTGCGGCATTACACCCAGGTCAAACAGCAAATATTACGCGTAATGGCAATTTAGTTGGTTATGTTGGTGCCTTACATCCTGAATTAGAACGAAAATTAGGACTTAATGGTAGAACATTAATGTTTGAGTTGTTGTTATCAGAAATATCAGTTCAAAAAATCCCTGAAGCCAGTGATATATCTCGCTTTCCTGCAAATAGAAGAGACCTTGCTGTAGTGGTAAAAGAGGAAGTTGATGCAAAAAAAGTATTACAACTTATTGAAAAGGTTGGCGGAAGTTATTTAATTGATCTAAACTTATTTGATGTATACCAAGGTCAAGGTATTGAGGATGGCTACAAAAGTCTAGCCATTGCCCTAGTATTACAGGATACAAACAAAACACTTGAAGATAAAGAGATTACAGATGTTATCAATCGAGTTGTTGATACCTTAAAAACTGAGTTAAATGCATCACTGAGGGACTAAGCAATGGCGCTTACCAAAGCAGAAGTAGCAGAACATTTATTTGAGAAAGTTGGGCTGAGCAAACGCGACGCAAAAGAAATGGTTGAGATATTTTTTGAAGATATTCGAGAAACCCTAGAAAGTGGCGAACAAGTTAAACTTTCTGGTTTTGGTAATTTCGATTTGCGTGTAAAAAGCGAACGTCCTGGCCGTAACCCAAAAACCGGTGAAGATATTCCAATCTCTGCCCGTAAGGTAGTCACATTTAGACCGGGACAAAAATTGAAAAGCCGCGTTGAAAATGGTAATAGCGACTAATGTCGCGAATATTCAGTTTACCATTTTTAGCTGAATAATATTATTGTTCAGTGTTAGGTGCTGAATTTGTAGGTATTTAAGTACTGATGAATATAATATAAAAAAACCCGTATTAATGAGAATTAATGCGGGTTTTTTATGTATAAATAGTTTTAATATAGCTTAACTAAAGATAAGAAATACCTCAGATAACTACTCAGATAACTACGAACTTGAACTTGTTGCTATTTTTTTAAAGTTTAGGTATACGGATTTTATGTTCTTCACTTTGGCGATAAATAACTAACGTTTTACCAATTACTTGTATTTTTGTCGCTTTAGTTTCACGGCATATTGCATCAACAATTAATCCCTTAGTTTCTTTATCGTCTGTTGGAATTTTTACTTTAATCAATTCATGGTGATTAAGTGCGTAATCTATTTCGGCAACAACTGCCTCAGTTAAGCCATTATTACCTAATAAAACAATAGGTTTTAGTGGGTGAGCAACACCTTTTAAGTATTGAATTTGCTTTTTATTTAAGTTCATTAATAAATTTCGATAGTCGTTAACTTGAATTACCGCTATTTTACCCTTATCTAACAAGTAATATCTATATATAGTCGAAAAAACTGATTTAAAATATGGCAAATAAAAAACATAAAGCTAGTTCTCAGCGTTGGCTAGATGAACATTTTGAAGATAAATATGTTAAAAAAGCAAAAAAACTTGGCTTACGTTCACGTGCTACCTTCAAAATTGAAGAAATAAACAACAAAGATAAACTGATTAAACAGGGTATGAAAGTTGTTGATTTAGGTGCGGCCCCAGGGGGGTGGTCTGAATATGCAGTTAAGGCGGTAGGAGATAGAGGGCAGGTTATTGCTTGTGATATTTTACCTATGGATGCTATTGTGGGTGTCGACTTTTTAGAAGGTGATTTTCGTGAAGAAGCGGTTTTAAATGCTTTACTTCAGAGAATTAACGGAAAAAATATTGATGTTGTTATGTCTGATATGGCTGCTAATATGACAGGTAATGAAAGTGCTGATTCAGCGCGTAGTATGTATTTAGTCGAATTAGCCTTGGATATGTGTCATCAGGTTTTAAAACCTAATGGTGCTTTTGTTGTTAAAGTATTTCAAGGGGCTGGCTTTGAGGATTTTATGAAAACGGTGCGCGACGTATTTAAAAATGTTAAAACTCGCAAGCCAGAATCATCACGAGCCCGCTCTCGTGAAGTATATTTAGTGGCTACTGGTTTTAAATAAGGATTAAGCACTAGAGATTTACGGTTATTATGTTACTAGTTGTAAATTGTTACTAAAGTTAAATGGCTACTATCCTTGAATTATAGTAAGTTAGGCACAATATCGTTTATATTAACGTTTAAAGTTTAGTTTAATAAATTTATTAACCCCAAAGAGGTCATGAAGTTGAGTGATATGGCAAAAAATATTATTTTATGGTTAGTTATAGCCGTCGTTTTAATGTCTGTTTTTCAGAGCTTTTCTCCTAATACAGTCACTGAAAATGAAACGGATTACACACGATTTATCACCGATGTTCGTCAAGGACAAATTCGTGATGCAAATGTTGACAGAAATGGTGTTATTACAGGTGAAAAACGAAGTGGCGAAAGTTATAAAACTGTTATTCCTGGAGGATATGATCGCGACTTAATCAATGATCTAGTGAAACAAGGTGTTCGTGCACAAGGCAAGCTTCCGGAAGAAACTAGCTTTTTAACCACTATTTTTGTTTCGTGGTTCCCTATGATTTTACTGATTGGCGTATGGATATTCTTTATGCGTCAAATGCAAGGCGGTGGTGGTAAAGGTGCTATGTCTTTTGGTAAATCTAAGGCGCGCCAATTAAGTGAAGACCAAATAAAAACAACATTTGCTGATGTAGCAGGTTGTGATGAAGCCAAAGAAGATGTGGCTGAATTGGTTGATTACCTGAAAGATCCGTCAAGATTCCAAAAATTAGGTGGTCGTATTCCATCAGGTATATTATTGGTTGGTCAGCCAGGTACAGGTAAAACCTTGTTAGCAAAAGCTATAGCGGGTGAAGCAAAAGTACCATTTTTTACTATATCAGGCTCAGACTTTGTTGAAATGTTTGTCGGTGTTGGTGCTTCGCGCGTTCGAGATATGTTCGAGCAAGCAAAAAAAGCAGCGCCTTGTATTATCTTTATTGATGAAATAGATGCAGTAGGTCGCCAACGTGGTGCAGGCATGGGTGGCGGTCATGATGAACGTGAGCAAACGTTGAACCAAATGCTTGTCGAAATGGATGGTTTTGAAGGTAATGAAGGCGTTATTGTTATTGCTGCAACAAACCGTCCGGACGTATTAGACCCAGCGTTACTGCGTCCGGGTCGTTTTGATCGACAAGTCACAGTGGGTTTACCCGATATACGTGGTCGTGAGCAAATATTAAAAGTACACATGCGTAAGGTTCCTTTAGGAGACGATGTAAAAGCATCAGTTATTGCACGTGGTACCCCAGGTTTTTCAGGTGCAGATTTAGCTAACTTAGTCAATGAAGCTGCATTATGCTCTGCCCGTACATCACGTCGTGTTGTTAGTATGCATGAGTTTGATGAAGCTAAAGATAAAATTATGATGGGCTCTGAGCGTAAATCAATGGTGATGTCAGAATCTGAAAAAGAAATGACTGCCTATCATGAAGCAGGCCATGCGCTTATTGGTAGATTGGTGCCTGATCATGACCCGGTATATAAAGTAAGTATAATTCCACGCGGTCGTGCGTTGGGTGTAACGATGTATTTACCAGAGCAAGATAGATTCAGTCACTCTAAGCAACATTTAGAAAGTAATATTTCTTCTTTATATGGTGGTCGTGTCGCCGAAGAAGTTATATACGGTAGTGACAAAGTATCAACAGGTGCATCGAATGATATTGAACGTGCCACTAACATTGCACGTAAAATGGTGACTCAGTGGGGTCTTTCTGAAAAACTAGGTCCTATGCTTTTTGCTGAGGAAGAAGGTGAAGTATTCTTAGGGCGCACCTCGGCTAAGTCTCTTCATATGTCAGAAGAAACAGCAAAATTAATTGATGAAGAAGTTAAGGGAGTCATTACACGTAATTACAACCGAGCAGAAACATTAATAAAGGAAAACCTAGATATTTTACATGCGATGAAAGATGCGCTAATGAAATATGAAACTATTGATGCCTTGCAAATTGATGACTTAATGGCGAGAGCCGAAGTTCGTAAACCCGCTGGTTGGGACGATAATGACTCAAGCTCTAACCGTAATTCAAACAACGGCGATGAGACTTCAGCTAAAAAAGAAGATAGCGAGAAAGACAAACCAAACCCAGACTTGTCAGAGCAAAGAGATGATACACCAGCTAAATAGATAACACTAGTTATGTAAATAGTGAATACAAGTAGAAAACAACTAATAACCTCGATGTTTAATGTAAGCATCGAGGTTTAATTTTTAAATTTCTTTTTGAAATCAAGTTAAAAAATTAGTCTAATCATATCTAAACATAATAATGTCAAAAATCATACAAACAAAAACTATCACTTCAATAAAATGTGACCTCAATAAAACTCAAGTGATGGGAATATTAAATATTACTCCTGACTCATTTTCCGATGGAGGACAATTTACTTGTTTTAATAGTGCGTTAAAACAAGTAGAACAGATGATCATTAATGGAGCTGACATTATCGACATTGGTGGTGAATCAACGCGCCCAGGGGCTGTTGATGTAAGTGCACAAGATGAAATTTTTCGTGTAATCCCATTACTTAAAGCAATAAAGTCACGCTTTGATATCAAGGTCTCTATTGACACTTCAAAAGAGGAAGTGATGGGTGAAGCAATTACCTATGGTGCTGATATGATAAATGATGTTCGTGCTTTGCAAAATAAAGGCTGCCTTGAAGTTGTTGCTCAAAGCAATATTGCCGTTTGCCTAATGCATATGCAAGGGCTGCCGCGCTCAATGCAAGAAAACCCACAATATAAAAACATTATTGATGATATACTTGAGTTCTTTAAACAGCGTATTAATTGCTGTGAACATCATGGCATCAATAAAGATCGTTTAGTGTTAGATCCCGGCTTTGGTTTTGGTAAAACATTAGCGCATAATTATGAAGTGTTAGCCAAGCTTACTCATTTTAAATCTTTAGGTTTACCTGTATTAGCGGGAGTTTCACGAAAATCAATGATAGGAAATTTACTGAATAGAAAGGTGAATGAACGTTTGGCCGGAAGTTTGGCGGCTGCAATAGTTGCCATTGAACAAGGCGCTAATATAATACGAGTTCATGATGTGCAAGAAAGTGTAGATGCCATCAATATTTTAAGCGCAGTAGCTCAATATAAATAATAATCGCCGACTAACGCAAGGTGAATGCGAAAGTACAATAATTTACAAAACAAAACAAAACAAAACAAAACAAAACAAAACAAAACAAAACAAAACAAAACAAAACAAAAATTCAATATAAAAATGCTAAAGCTACAGGCTTTATCGTAGATAAAAATTAAGGATAAAAATGTCTAGTCGTAAATATTTTGGTACCGATGGTGTGCGTGGTTTAGTGGGAGAATACCCTATTACTCCAGAGTTTGTGATGAAACTTGGCTATGCTGCAGGTAAAGTATTAGCGGCACAAGGTACAAAAAAAGTATTGATTGGTAAAGATACGCGTATCTCTGGTTATATGCTTGAATCAGCACTTGAAGCGGGTTTTTCTGCTGCAGGTATTGATATTGGTTTGCTTGGGCCAATGCCAACTCCAGGTATTGCATATTTAACCAAAACATTTCGTGCAGAAGCAGGTATTGTTATTAGTGCCTCTCATAACCCTTTTTATGATAATGGCATCAAATTTTTCTCACAAGATGGCCAAAAATTACCTGATGATGTTGAAATAGCAATTGAAGCTGAATTAGATAAGCCAATGGGTTGTGTTGCGTCTGATCATTTAGGTAAAGCAAACCGGATTGAAGATGCAGCAGGTCGGTATATCGAATTTTGTAAGAGTAATTTTCCAACCCAGTTATCATTGCAAGGTTTAACCATTGTAGTTGATTGTGCTCATGGTGCTACGTACCACATTGCGCCGAATGTATTTCGCGAATTAGGCGCCACTGTAATTGAAGTGGGCACATCACCTAATGGTACAAATATTAATGATGCCTGTGGCGCAACATCAACAGATATGATCAAAGCGGCAGTTATAGAGCATAAGGCTGATTTAGGTATAGCGCTTGATGGTGATGGTGATCGCTTAATGATGATTGATCACACTGGCTATGTTATTGATGGTGATGAAGCAGTTTATATTATCGCCTGTAATGATTTAAAATCTGGTGATTTAAAAGGTGGTGTTGTTGGTACCTTAATGAGTAATATGGGTCTTGAATTGGCGTTAGATAAGCTTGATATACCTTTTGCTCGTAGTAATGTTGGTGATAGATATGTAATGCAAATGCTTAGAGAAAAAGGTTGGAAATTAGGTGCTGAAAATTCTGGGCATATTATCAATTTAAACCACACCTCGACAGGGGATGGTATTATTGCCGCACTCAACGTATTAACGGCTATTTGTCAGCGCAAAAAATCGTTGTTTTATTTACGACAAGGTGTGACTATGCTACCTCAAGTACTTGTTAATGTACGTTTTTCTGGTGGTAGTGACCCTATCAATACATCCAGTGTTCAAGCTTGTGTCGCTAAGGTTAGTACTCAGTTGTCTGGTCGAGGTCGTGTGTTATTACGTAAATCAGGTACAGAGCCATTAATACGCGTAATGGTTGAAGGTCCTGAACTTGATGAAGTCACGCGCTTAGCGCATGAAATTGCTGACTCGGTGAAGTTATCGAGTTAACAGGTTTTATTGTTTTAACTTGTTATGTTTGAAAAAACAGCAATTGAGTGAGATATGAACAAAAAGTTGAATGATCTCAACTTATCACTTGTAAGTTAATCCTATGTTCGTTAATATCTCGCGGCTTTATTTTACAATGTGTTGAAGAACAGCAAGAGGAATAAAAAATGGCTAGACGTGCAATCGTTGCAGCTAATTGGAAAATGAATGGTGACTCAGCTTTAATAAATACGATAGTTGATGGATTAACGTCTGTCGAACTTCAAGAAAATGTTGATATTGTAATTTGTCCAAGCTTTCCTTTTCTAGCTGAATTTATTTCTCTGGCGAAAGTTAATAAATTAGATAAAGCTATCCATGTCGGTGCTCAAAATGTAAGTGCCCATGACAATGGTGCGTATACTGGTGAAGTGTCAACGCAAATGTTGCAGGAACTATCGATAAAATTTGTTATTATTGGTCACTCAGAGCGTAGAAGTTATAATAAAGAAACATCTACACAAATTGCTCACAAAGTGAATACAGCACTAAAAGCAGGTTTAACACCTATATTATGTATTGGTGAAAGCGAAGCTGAACGAATGGCAGAACAAACAGAAACTGTATTAGCATCGCAATTACAACCTGTAATCGATGAAGTAGGAATTGAAAAATTTATTGATGTTGTTATCGCTTATGAGCCAGTATGGGCAATAGGCACTGGTAAAACAGCTTCAAGCGAGATGGCACAAGAAACACATCTGTTTATTCGTCAATTCTTAGCTAAAGCTAATGCAAGTGTGGCGAGTAAAGTACCTTTATTGTACGGTGGAAGTGTAAACGCGTCGAATTGTGAAGAATTATTTGCACAAACTGATATAGATGGTGGTCTTATTGGTGGTGCTAGTTTAAAAGTGGAACAATTTAAAATTATTTGTTCTGCAGTGAAAGGAAAATAGAAATGATTTATCAAGTATTAATTATAGTCTACGTACTCATTGCATTAGCCCTAATTGGTTTAGTGTTAATTCAACAAGGTAAAGGCGCTGATATGGGTGCATCTTTTGGTGCCGGCTCTTCTGCCACAGTTTTTGGCTCAGGTGGCTCGGGCAACTTCCTAACATCAGCAACAACCTACTTAGCAGTAGGTTTCTTTGTTATTAGTTTAATTTTAGGTAACTTAACTGCCAACCGCACTAAAGCTATTGATGAATGGAATAACCTAAGTACGCCGATAAGTGAGCAGCCAATTGCTATTGATGCCATTCCTGACGAAAGCGCCGAGTCTACTACCAGTGAGAACAGTGACGTACCAGCATCAGATGTATCTGTTAATCTTAATAATGGTAGTGATGTACCAAAGTAGTTTTAGATAACTGATATTTAGTATTGCGCGGATGTGGCGGAATTGGTAGACGCGCCAGCTTGAGGGGCTGGTGATTTAGGTCGTGGGGGTTCAAGTCCCCCCATCCGCACCACTAAATAGATTTAAGAAGAACGAAATAGACCGATAGCCTTTTAAAAACAAGGGTTAGCGGTTTTTTTATGTCTATTAGGTTCTGAGATGGTCTTGTAAAAACCCGTATCTTTGGTAACATTAGAGGTAACACTGGCGCAATAACTTAAATTGGGTGTTACTAAAAATGGCTAAAATCACTAACCCGTTGACCAATACAGAGATAGACAAAGCAAAGCCAAAAGATAAGGAATATAACTTATCAGATGGTTATGGCCTTATACTGAGAGTTAAGCCAACCGGTACAAAAAGTTGGCTATTTAACTATTATCATCCCATTACCAAAAAACGTAAGAATTTAAGCTTAGGTCAATATCCGGCTTTATCTTTAGCGAACGCTAGAAAAAAGCGAACCGAGTTAAAAGAATTACTTGCTCAGAATATCGACCCACAAGAACACCGAAACGATCAACAAGCACTTGATAAGTTTAAAGCCAGTACTACATTTTTGTTTGTTGCGTCAAATTGGTTTGAAATTAAAAAAACTAAAATAGCAGAAACAACTTCGATTAGCCTTTGGCGTAGTTTAGAAAATCA
>Ga0105357_10001360_pt1 | contig 13175 bp, 12 predicted proteins | sample GOMGulsemesocosm_4_FD_83660 | JGI IMG/M metagenome (GOLD analysis project Ga0105357, IMG submission 83660) | Methane-oxidizing microbial communities from mesocosms in the Gulf of Mexico - GOM15B Gulf of Mexico | ecosystem: Environmental > Aquatic > Marine > Cold seeps | place: USA: Gulf of...
CCTTTGGCGGTTACAATCTGGCCCTTTCATATAGCCATTAAGAAGCAATTCCCATGGGCAGAGCGTACCAGAACCGTAAAGAATCAATGGCCAAGACGGCCGGAGCAAAAACCAAGGTCTATTCCCGATATGGCCGCGAGATCTATGTTATCGCGAAAGCCGGTGGTACAGATCCTTCCGCCAATCTTTCATTGCGTAGCTTAATTGATCGCGCTAAGAAAGATCAGGTGCCTTCGCATGTGATCGAGAAAGCAATTGATAAGGCCAAGGGCGGCATCGGTGAAGATTACGTTCCAGCGTTGTACGAAGGTATTGCGCCTGGTGGCTGCATGGTATTGATCAGCGCCCTAACGGATAACCACAACCGTACTTTCGGTGAGATTCGCGGTGTCTTCTCTAAGTGTAAAGCTAAGCTGGGTACTCAAGGCTCGGTTTCTCACATGTTCGATCATCGCGCGATGTTTGTATTCGCTGGCGACGACGAAGAAGTTGCATTAGAAGCACTGATGATGGCTGATGTTGATGTTTCTGACATCGATTGTGAAGACGGCATGATTACAGTGTTAGTGCCGCCGACAGATTTCTTCAAAACCAAAACGGCATTGCAGGAGATGAATCCTGAGATCGATTTTGAAGTTGAAGAGATTACCTATTTGCCAACGATGGAACATCCAATTACTGGTGACGATGTTGCCCAGTTTGAGCGTTTCGCCGCCTTGCTCAATGATCTAGAAGATGTGCAAGAAATCTATCATAACGGTACTTTTGATAGTTGAATCTAAGTAAATAAAAAGGGCGCTAACGGCGCCCTTTTTATTGCTAGCGTTTATTGAGGCATCCCCGACAGCGTTAACGTGACACTTAGGCCACCACCGGGCCTGTGTTCGTATTTGACCTCACCGTGTAGCGTTTCGACTATGCGTTGCACGATAGACAGCCCCAACCCAGCACCTGGTTTATCTTGGCCGTGGGCACGATAAAAGCGCTCACTGAGTCGATTAAGATCGGCGTCACTAACTCCGCGACCTCTGTCTTCTACTTTAATCATTATTTGTTCTATATCTGCCGTAACGCTTAGGGTAATAATATTGTCTTTATCGCCATAGCGAATAGCGTTATCGACTAGGTTTCGTAAGGCGATATTAAACAATGTCGGATTAATGTTTAGCAGTAGTGGTTGATCAGGTGCAGAGCACTCTAATACAAGCTCTGCACCAGCCTCTTCTGCCATTCCCCACGAGTCGGCAAGTAATCGGCGGCAGAGTTCGTTGACGTCACACGCTTCGCCTATGTGGTTAGGGGCATCGTCGTCTAGCCGTGCCAGTAATAGTAATTGTTCAACCACGCGATGACTGCGCGTCACGCTATCTGATAGTTTACTTAATTCGTCTTGCATGCTGCTATCGGCAGTTTTTTGCAGGCTTTGAGTTCGTAGCTTCATCACTGCTAATGGAGTGCGTAGCTCGTGTGCTGCATCGGCGACAAAGCGGCGTTCTTTATCAATACCATTGTGTAGCCGATTAAATAGTAGATTCATTTCTTCTACGACGGGTTTGAGTTCGTTGGGCATAGGGTCAAAATGAATGGGCTGTAGATTATTCATGGTGCGCCCCCGAATCATCCAATTCAGTTCGTCAAGCTTTGCTAAGCCATAATTAATGACGGTATTAGCGATGAAACTGCATAAAATAAGCGCCAGCAATCCTGAAAATATGAACATGTTAAATAAAGAATCGCTTAGCTCAGCGCGAGCGACAGGGATTTCAGCAACCAATAACCAACTATTGCTTCGAGGAAGTTTATCAACATAAACAACCCAGTCTTGGTGGTTTTTGGTTTGGTAATAAAAACCTTTTTCTAATGGTGCTAGTGCAAATTCGGGGCTGCTAGCTGAGCGGAAAGTTAACTCGCTGCCATCGTGATTCCATACTTGTAGTAGAATTTTCTTTTCATAAACCTGCAGAGTTGTCGGCATAGGTTCATTAATTGATATAGTTTCATCCAAAGCTTTGCCGATATTTTTAGCATAGTTTTGAATGTCGGGTTGGTCGATAACGCCTTTAATTATTCGGGCAATCGTTAGTAGCTCGGCATCAAATACTTCATTAACTTCGTGACGAGCAATGTAATGACTCAGTACGCTGTTAATAACAAGTGCTAATAATACCGTTGCAATAAATGACCATAGCAAACGATACTTAATCGAATTAATCATCGGTTGAAGCCTTGCTTGACTCCATTAGTGTGTAACCAATGCCGCGAATGGTACGAATTAACTCCGGATAAAACTTTTTCCGTAAGTGATGCACATGCACTTCTAAAGCATTGCTGCCTACATCCTCGCTCCAACCGTAAATAGCTTGTTCAAGCTGTTGGCGAGTAAATACTTGTTTTGGACGCGTCATAAATATTTCTAGCAATGTATATTCTCGACGAGATAGGCTGACCTCTTCACCTTTATAGAAAACCTGATGACTATTAGGCTCAAGACGAACAAGATCGAACACGAGTGCTGATTCTGAGCGCACTTGTCGGCGGCGCAATAGCGCACGTACTCTTGCCGTTAACTCGTCCAGTTCAAATGGCTTTAGTAGATAATCATCGGCACCGGCATCAAGACCAGTCACTCTATCGTGTAAACTATCACGAGCAGTCAGAATTAATATAGGTAACTCTGAGCCGCGTGCGCGCAATTCTTTAATGATTTGAATTCCGTCGATTATCGGCAATCCGATATCCATAATCGCTAGATCGAAGTCTTCTTTTATTAATGCATTAAGTGCATGCTGACCGTCTTTAACCCAGTCGACCACATAACTCATATTGCGCAGAGTTGTGACTAAGCTTTCTCCAAGCATTGGATCGTCTTCCACGACGAGTAGGCGCATTAGCGGATGCTCCAATAGGTAACGTTTTGTTCTTCAAGGAATGCTTCCGCATTAATACCCATTAGCATCGCCAGCGAACTGCAAAGCCCTGCTTCTACACAGGTTGGGGCAATGGTCGTAATAGAGCGTGGGGCGCTAACCACAGGCCATCCTGTTAATGGGTTAAGTATATGGCTGTAGCGTTGGTTGTTTTTGAGTAGATAACGCCGTGAATCACCGCTGGTTGCTAATCCACCATGGGAAATATCAATTATTGTTTCTTGTTGCTGCATATTATTGTTATTTTCGTCCGTTACGGTTTCTATACCGACTTGCCATGGGTGACCATTTTTACGTGGTCCTTGTACGCGTAAGTCGCCACCAAAGTTAACTAAAAATGCCTCTTTGAATTGGCTTTTAACTAAGTCGTAGGTTTTATCGACCGCGTATTCTTTTCCTATTCCGCCTAGATCAATTTCCATACCGGCAGGCAGAATTAGTGTGGGTCGTTGCCATTGCACTTTTTGCCAACCAATTAATGGCAAAATAGCATCAACCGCAGCTTGTTCCGGTACATTGTCGGAACCGTCAAAGCGCCAAATTGCGCGTAATTTTCCCGAGGTAATATCAAAGAGTCCGTTTGATAGCTGCCAAAGCGTGGCGGCGAAATCGAGCAAATCGGCAGTTTCATCGTCGACAATCACAGCAACGCCATTGGCGTTGTTGATTTGAAAAATAATATTATCATCGCGGTAGCGACTAAGGTGTCGTTCTATGCGCTGTGTTTCTTCTTGTACGAGCTGGCCTAAGGCGAGCGCCAGCGTCGCATCTGTTGTGTCGAATATAACTTCACATGTACTAGCCATAGCCGGAAAGCGAACTCGGCATAGGTCTGAGGTTTGTGTTAATTGTAAGCAGTAGTCCACGCTACTTCCTCACCACTACCATCGCACAGAATATCCGAGCTGTACCCAATTAGCGGACAATTCAGCAAACTGCGATTGGCCATCCAGATGACTACCGGCGGCGACTTCTTTACGAATGTTTTTATCTTGTTGTTGGTAGGTCTCAACACTTAAAGATAGTTCACGCGTATCGCTTAATGGGAATCCCATTTTTAGGCCATAAGTATTGGCTGAAAATGCACCGAGTCGCGGATCAGACGATGCATAGTCGACGAGAGCTGTGATCGCTCCAGAATTTATAACGACATCATCTCCAAGGCTTAAGAACGGCGTATAAAAATCGGCAGCGGTTTGTTCGTAGTAACGAGCATGCGGCTCGAGATAAAAGCTATCCGACAGTTGCCAATGAAATGTTGCGTCGACAGTATGTGAATTAACCCCCCAGTCATCGGTCATATAACGATAACTTAAATCCAGAACATTATTATTCATAATGGCGAATTTATTCTGCCAGTAAAGACTGAGTTTTTGGCGACTATCAGGTCTACTCTCGAACAGATATAAATAATTACCGGCATTCTCTGGGTCAGTAATTAAATTGCCTTGGTCGGCAACGGTTAATATTTTATATGGATCTGAATGATGCCCTGATGACTGGCTCAACGAGATGTTAAATTGAGTTATCCAGCGGCGATTAATAACTTGCGTGAGCCCAATAATCGTATCCACCACGTTCTTACTATCGCTTTCTCCAATCGTGTTATGTGTTGCGTAGGATGTTAGCGGGTCGGGCAAACCACCATTAGGCGTTACAGTATCGAATTCTAAGTTAAGACCTGCTGATAACGTTGTGCTTTTTTGATTAAAATCTTTTGCTACAGCACCATTAACGCTAAACGAAGTGAAGTCACCTTCAGTAGAGTAACTGCCGCCTAAGTTGACGGTATAGTTATCTTCTAAGGGTTTGGTCCAGCCTAGCGAGACGGTTGTTCTTGAATCTTCAAATGATGGATCGAGTGGTGTGTCACCGGGGGCAATGGTGTAAGTCGTACTATGACCTTCGCCTTCATCATCGTCATACGAATGGGTCACTATGGTATTAACATTGGGCGATGGCGTTACTTGGCGCGACGTACCGCCAGAGGACGAGGTCATCGCTTGTGCATTTGCTGTTTGCGCAGCGCTTCCTGATGCCGAGGTAAATGTTTGCGCGACCGAGGCAGACGCAGCACCATTAGGAGATGCACCCGTTAACGCATCATAAACAACGCGTAAATTAATGCTGCTTTCATCTTCGTAAGTACGACGCAGATTAACGGCTGGTTCTATGGCACTAACGCGACCATTATTCTCGTTATAAATTAATACAGCGCTATCGGCTTGCCAGCCTTCTTCGGCATTAACTTGAGTATTGGCACCTAATAGTGTCGATGTCGCCAAGGCTAAACTGGCACTAAAACTTAATTTTTTGTTAATTAATTGCATCCGCAACCTCCACCACCAAATCCACGGCCGCCGCTACTTGCTTCTTTACTAAAATAAATATGATCATCAAACGCGGTTTTTAAGGGGTCGCTATCTAATGCCATTTGCGGTTTTGCGAGTAAATCACGTTCCCAAGGTTTGACGGTGCTGCAGCCATTAAGCATCAGTGCGGAAAGTGCTAATATTGAAATCGTTATTTTTTTTTTGTTCATAATGACTCCTTGAGTAACACTTGAATTTCATGCTGATATTCTCGGCCTTTTTCGTCATGAAAGCCTTTATGTTTAAACCGCGCTTTTCCGCTACGATCTATTAGAAAACTCGTTGGCATGGTGTCCACTTTAAATTCTTCTGCGAGCTTTCCTGACGGATCAAATTCAATGCGAAATTCTGGATCCATTTCAGCGATAAAATTACGCGCTAACTCTGGCTCTTGATCGAGATTGATAGCGATAATCGTTAAGCCTTTGTCATGATAGACACGATGCATTTTATTCATCCAAGGAAAAGATGCTTTGCATGGACCACACCAAGATGCCCAAAAGTCGACGTAAACAACTTGTCCTTTTAGCTCATCAAAATCTATTTCAGCTAATGCCGGAAAACTTATTAAGCTGCAAAAAATTGTGGTTAGTAGAATGCGCATGGTCATGCCTCTCAATTGTCTATGTAGTACCTTAATCCTGTTGTCTTAACGCTTTCTTAACATGATCGTTAAGAAAGCGTTAAGAAGAGCATGTCAATCTGAAAACTCAGGCAACAGCGACTGGATAAATACATGAACGCATTACGATCTTTTTTATTCCTTTTTTTTGTGGGTATAACAACAAGTCTTTCAGCTCATGCTATTCCAGACTTGTCGGGTGTTGATACTAACGAAAGTGAGTTCCTCAGTGCCGCCGACGCTTTTCGTGTTCAGGTAAGCACTATTGATCACGGTTGGTTAGTGCATTTCGATATAGCGGAGCATTACTATCTATACCAAAGTCGAATTCGATTATTAGACCAAAACGACGGTGATGATCTTGTCTTTCGTCAAGTAGCAGAAAGTAAACTGGATAAAAACTTTGGAAGGGTGGATATATTTCATCACAGCTTAGATATTGAAGTGATGAATGGTGCTGATATCGACCGTGTACTGAGCTATCAGGGGTGTTCTGAGCAAGGGTTATGTTATCCCCCGCAGAAACTTGATTTAACGATCCACACCGGCGAGCCGAAAGCTAAGGTAGTAGATTCCGCTAATGGCGGTGATTTAGGTTCCAAAAGTTTGTTTTGGATTATCGTAAGTTTTTTTGGCTTGGGCATAGGGTTGTCGTTAACGCCGTGTGTTTTTCCAATGATCCCGATTTTATCCAGTATTATTGTGGGCCAAAAAGGCGACGATATGTCACCGGCAAAGGGCTTGTCGCTAGCGCTCGCTTATGTGGTTGGTATGGCGTCGTCTTACGCATTAATTGGTGCTTTAGTTGCGGCTTTTGGTGCACAGGTTAATCTCGCTGCCTTTACTCAAACACCGTTAGTGATAGGTTTTGCCGCCATTTTATTTATCGTTTTAGCTTTACCTATGTTCGGCTTATTCGAATTACAACTCCCTGCAGGTCTGCGTAATCGCTTAAATGATATGTCCTCACGGCAGAAAGGCGGGGCATTTCTTAGCACTTATGTCATGGGGTTCTTAGCGGCCTTAGTTGTATCGCCATGTGTGAGTGCGCCATTAGCGGGAGCTCTTATCTATTTAAGTAGTACCGGCGATGTATTAACCGGTGGTTCGGCTTTGTTTGCTTTGGGTATGGGAATGGGCGCACCTTTGCTTTTGATTGGTTTGAGTGGCGGCAAGTTGCTACCTCGCGCTGGTACTTGGATGATCGCCATTAAAGGCGCGTTTGGAGTGGGATTGTTGGCCGTTGCGGTTAGCTTGTTGGCCCGTTTGTTACCGCCTCCAGCCTTACTGGCGATGAGTGGTGCTTTGGCGATTGGTATAGCCGTCTATTTAGGCGTGTTCGAATCGGCAGTGACGAACAAGGCGAAATTTACTCGTGTTATTGCTCTCATTGCTTTTCTTTGCGGTACCGGTTGGTTGATCGGTGCAGGTATGGGGAATGGCAATTTATTGCGACCGTTAGTTGTATCTACCGTAAGTAGTGGTTTAGTCAGCTCACACGAGAGTTCAAACGTCTATACAACACGGGCTGAATTAGAACGAGCAATAGCGAATGCCAATGCAGAGCAGAGTCTTGTGGTTGTTGATGTTTATGCCGACTGGTGCACGAGTTGCAAAGAGATGGATCATTTATTGGCGGATGCTGATGTGGCAAAGCAAATGGAAGGTATGACCTTTATGCGTTTTGACATTACCGCGGGCAATAAGGATCAAACAGATGTATTAGCCGATTGGCAGGTGTTTGGCCCGCCAGCCTTGCAAGGCTTTGATATTAACGGGCATAACGATGTTGGTGCGTTACAAGGGTTGCCGACCAAAGCGGCGTTATTGCAGTGGTTACGCACGCTATAAGCGTTGCCGACCAAAGCGGCGTTATTGCAGTGGTTACGCACGCTATAAGCGTACGCAACCAGTCGGCTAACTATTTTTTGCGTGCAAATTAAAGTTCAGTGATTTGGTAAACCGTTACCGAGCCACTGACTTCATTACCGATTACGATTAATGGATTACCGTTCGGGCTTTCCGTTGCACTGATGAATTTAATGCCTTCTGGGCCAAGGTCGCCTGTATTTGGCACTTGAGTACAATCCATACCTTCAGCAACGTCACATGGGTCGGCTAAATCGTCGTCCATTTCAAACGTGGTGCTAAAGTCACGGTTATTGGTATAGGCCACAAATGTCGCAGCAAATGGGTTGGTGATGTCATAAACGAAAATACCACCAACACGCTCAAGACCGATAAAGGCATAAGTGCGGCCATTAATTTCGCCAGTAGTGATGGCTTCTGGTTCTGCACCTTTGTCATCCGAACGGTTATCACCTTTATTCTCTGTATGCGCAGAGTTAAAATTTGAGCCTAAAACACTTGCGGTAATACGACCGAAATCATCACCAGAGTCGAATACTTGGGTACCATTTTGATCCCAGATAGAGAAGGAACGAGCACCAAAAGCGTATAAGGCTTCGTATTCGCCATTCTCGTCAGCATCGCCCATCGCGTTGGTAACTTTTAGACGCCCTAAACCGTTTTTACCACCGTGTTGATCATAAATGACATCCATTTCAGTAGAGAGGGTTAAGTCTTTTACTCTTACTTCTTCTGAGTAGGCATTCCAATCGCGCGAGTCGCCTTCGTTTGCTGTAACAACGAAAGTAGCACCATTCCATTCGTAAGCGGCAATTGAATCCGGCTGATATAAACCAAATACGTTATCCACTTTACTGAATAGCGGTACTTCGTCTTTATCTGTGTAATCAAGAGCGTATTGTGACCAGTCTTTTAAACCTAAGCCGCGGACTTTTACTTCGTTATTTTCAAGATTAAGAATAGCGATGGCATTGTTTTCTTGCAGAGTAACGTAAGCGGTTTTGCTGTCGCTTGAGATAGCAATGTATTCAGGTTCAAGATCCTGCGAAACGGTCGTGCCCGCAGGTGAAGCGAATTTTACATCTTCAGCTTGCAGTAATGCGCGACGCTCTTCATCGGTATCGTAATCTTCAGGATCGAGTAAGGCGCTAGCGAAGATCATATCGTCAAAGTCGATAAGTGTTGCTGTATCCGCTGGAACGCCTGCAGTGATGGCAATAATAGAAATCGAACCTTCAGGATCGACGACGTAATCTGTATCTGGCTCACCTTCGTTAGCAACGACGACTTTGCTGCCGTCTGGAGTGAAAGTCACCATATCAGGTAACGAGCCCACTTTTACCGCTTTAAGCAAGGTACCTGCACCGGCGGCATCTAATGTGTAAAACAACACAGCGCCCGGGTCAGTTTTGTTGGCTGACGCCATAGCAACCGCTAATAAATCGCCATAAACACTTAGGGAGTCAACCGCACCCAAAGCAATGACTTCGTCACCCGATACGGTAACTTCCGTCGGCAAGTTAAATGGCGTTGAGCTTAGGCTGTTGTCATTAAAGGCGTTGGCTACGGCAACCGTCGGCAAGCCGGCAAGGCTAATAACGTCGATGCGATTGTCGGCGCCATTGATTGCCATTGCTGAGTTTGAATTTTTGTGGAATTGCACAATTTCGGCTGCGCTTTTGCCGTAAGAACCGCTGGCATAACGACCGACAACATCAAGCTGTAAGTCGCGAGGTGCACTTTTACCGTCGGTGCCATTTTGGCCGTCGTTACCGGCTAAACCAGGGGCGCCATCTTGAGTTACTGTGGTTGTGGTGCCGTCTAAGCCATTAAGGCCATTGCTGCCGTCTTTACCATCGTCGCCGCCACAAGCTACTAAGCCTAATGTTGCCGCTAAGCAGGCCGCGCGTAGAATTGATACTTGCATTGTTGCTTCTCCATTAAATTTTAATGACAGAGAAACTAGTACTAATGCATTACCGATTTGTTACAGATGGTCTATTTGGACTATTTTGCCCAAATAGACGCATTTGAAGTGAACTGAAGCCTAAATGTTATTAACGTGTGCGACGCTCATCGCGCAAGGTTTTCATCAGGTGTGCTGTGCTGGGACGTACTCCGCGCCATAGAAAAAAAGCCTCGGCCGCTTGTTCTACTAACATACCTAAACCATCGATCGTAAGTTTGGCACCTTGCTCTGTCGCCCATTGGTTAAAGACAGTTGCACTATTGCCATACATCATGTCGTAGCAAACCGTTTCAGGTGAAATAATGCTGGGATTTAACGGCGGCAATTCACCACTCAAACTGGCTGAGGTGGCATTAATAATAACGTCAAATGGCTCGTCTACATCAGCAAATCCTAAACCTGATACTTTGCCTAAATCGGCAAAATCTTCGGCTAGTTGCTCTGCTTTGTTTACCGTACGATTAGCGATCACGATGCAATTGGGTTGTTCTGCAAGCAGCGGTTGCAAAACCCCACGTACAGCACCGCCAGCACCCAATAACAAAATACGCTTATCTTTTAGGGCGATATTATTATTCACGGTAATATCGCGTACGAGTCCGGCGCCGTCGGTGTTGTCGGCTAATAAGCGACCATCGTCAAGGCGCTTCAGCGTATTAACTGCTTGTGCCCGCTGAGCTCGTGGCGTGTATTCATCCGCAAAACGATAGGCATCTTCTTTAAAAGGAACGGTTATATTCATTCCTAGTCCGCCATGTTTAAAAAAACGTTTTGCTTCAGTATCAAAGCCATCCAGCGGCACCAAAATAGCTTTGTAAAATAAATCTTGTTTGGTTTCTGCCGCAAATTCCAAATGAATTCGCGGTGATTTACTGTGGCCAATAGGGTTGCCGACTACTGCATAAAGATCGGTCATGATTTACTCCTTTACACCCATTCTTTATGAGGTAAAAAGTCAGTGTAAAGACGCGCTTCTGGGCTGCCGGCTTCGGGATGCCAATCGTAATCCCAATGAGCCACTGGAGGCATAGACATTAAAATTGATTCGGTACGACCTCCTGTTTGCAAACCAAAAATGGTGCCGCGATCAAAAACTAAATTAAATTCGACATAACGACCGCGACGGTAACATTGAAATTTACGTTCACGTTCACCGTATGGAATATCTTTACGACGTTCGATAATGGGGATGTAGGCATCAATATAGCCGTTGCCAACGGCCTGCATGAATTCGAAACTTTTATCGAAATTTAATTCGTTATTCCAAGTATTTAAATCGTCGAAAAATAAACCCCCAACGCCGCGAGTTTCATTGCGATGCTTTAAGAAGAAATAGTCGTCGCACCATTTTTTATATTTTGGAAACACATCGTCGCCGAATGGCGTACATAAATTTTTTCCAGTTTGGTGCCAATGAATAACGTCTTCTTCAAAGGGATAAAATGGAGTTAAGTCAAAGCCGCCGCCAAACCACCAAACCGGTTCTTCACCTTCTTTTTCCGCAACAAAAAATCGCACGTTAGCGTGTGACGTTGGAATATAAGGGTTGCTCGGGTGAATCACGAGCGACACCCCTAATGCCTGAAAGCTACGTCCGGCCAATTCAGGTCGGTTCGCAGTAGCGGATGCAGGGAGCGTGGCCCCTTGAACATGGGAGAAGTTAACGCCACCCTTTTCGACCACAGCACCTTCGATCATTACACGGGTACGACCGCCACCGGTGAGGCCTAGCGGACTTTCTGCCTGATCCCGATCCCAAGCGTCTTCAACGAAGGTTGCTTGCCCATCAGCTTGCTCGATTGCGCTGCAAATACGATCCTGAAGATCCAGTAAAAAGGTTTTTACGGCGGCAATATCACAACCGTGCTGAGGCTGACTCATTCATTTCTCCAGTTCATTGGTGTTCGGTTTTAGCGATCACCATAAAAATTAATTCGCTCTGCCAGCCGCGAATAGGCGGCTGTTCGACTCGCTTGCACAAACTTGGTTCAGCGTAGGCGTTTGCCATCGAGAGTTCGAATCTCCGAAGGTTTATCTCTGCCACCTAAAGCGCCTTGTAAAATGTAATCAGGCTGCTGGGCAAAGTACTGGCGTACTCGCAGAGCGGATCTTGCCGGTTCTTTCCCAGCAGGATTCGCCGATGTCGATACCAAGGGGCCGATTGTAGCGCACAAGGTTTTGACTAATGGATGATCAGTGACACGAATGGCAAGACTTTCGTGGTGCCCACGCAGCCAAACTGGGACACTGTCGACACATGGCAGCACCCAAGTTGTTGGCCCTGGCCAAGTCGCTTGTACTTGAGCAAGGTCTGCTGGTGATAGCGGTTTAATCCAATCGTCAAATTGATCCAATGAAGAACCTACTAGCACTAAGCCTTTATGCTCTGGGCGTGATTTCATCGTTAAAATTTTGCGTACGGCCTTAGCATTGCGCGGATCGCAACCTAAACCCCATACCGCTTCAGTGGGATACGCTAAAACGCCGCCTAAACGCACGCAGCGTATGGCTTGTTGAATGTGCCAACTGTTCAAGGAAGTTACTCAAAATACTTAGGGAATTGATCAGGGGCAGAACCGTACAACAAGGACTGAATTTCAACAAGAGCTGCGGTGTAAGTGGCAGGTGAAGTTGTTTTTTTATTTGATTCTGGCGTAGCCGCCGGGCTGTTGCTGTAACCAACCATCGAGTTCTAATTGTAATAATTCGGGCAGTAAGCGTGCCATCTGCAGATTCGAGCGTATGGCAATAAGATCAATGCTGGTAGTAGTGTAATCAATGCAGGTCACTAATTCGGGCACTTCTGCTGCGTTTTGGCTGTTACTCGTTACATCGCCCGACTCTGCGACACGAGGCGCTTTGGGTTTGGCCTTCGGCGCTGGTGATTTAACTCGTAACGCTTCGCGTAACGTAATAGTTTCGGTTTCTACAAATTCAGTGTTGGCTTGATCGTTTTCAAATAAAGGGGACTCTAACTCAAGGTTTTGTTGTTCCGCGTTTGTTTGTGGGGCGGGAATATCTAGCCCAAGTTCACCCAGCACGTCATTTGCGTTCTCAATGAGAGCGGCACCTTCACGAATAAGCTGGTGTGGGCCGCGACTCAATGGATTGCTGACCACGCCGGGTAAAGCAAATACTTCACGTCCTTGCTCTGCGGCTAAGCGTGCGGTGATCATAGTGCCACTTTTAATGTCGGCTTCGACCACAATGGTTGCTAGCGTCATACCGCTGATGATGCGATTACGTGATGGAAAGTGACGAGCTTGCGGTGTAACCCCCGGAGCAAACTCGGATAACAACATGCCTTGATCACAGATGCGATGGGCTAAACCAAGGTGACGTGCCGGATAGATTTGATCTGGACCGCTGCCCAGAACGGCAATGGTACTACCGCGCCTTACTGCGCCTTCATGAGC
>Ga0105357_10001361_pt1 | contig 13170 bp, 13 predicted proteins | sample GOMGulsemesocosm_4_FD_83660 | JGI IMG/M metagenome (GOLD analysis project Ga0105357, IMG submission 83660) | Methane-oxidizing microbial communities from mesocosms in the Gulf of Mexico - GOM15B Gulf of Mexico | ecosystem: Environmental > Aquatic > Marine > Cold seeps | place: USA: Gulf of...
GCCGATAAAAGTGAGTTTGCAGAAATGGGTAGACACTTTAATGGCTTATTGCAACGTATGAACAAGACCTTAAATGAGGTTGAGCAATCAAAAGAGCTTGCGCAGGAGCTTGCCTATTATGATGAGTTAACTGGCTTAGCGAATAGGCGTTTGTTAACAGAACATATGGAGTATATCCTCGATATTGCAAAGAGAGAGCACCGACATGGCGCATTATTGTTTATCGACTTGGATAATTTTAAAACACTTAATGATTCACGTGGACATGCGGCTGGGGATGACTTGTTAAAGCAAGTAGCTGGTAGTTTAAAGCAGGTGTTTCGGGCAGCGGATACGATTGCTAGACTGGGAGGCGATGAGTTTGTGATTTTGTCAGGACATCTTGAGGATTCTGAAGAGGCGGTTATTAATCAAGTACATTCTTTAATGTTGAAGCTACGACATGTTTTGGGTGAGAAGTTTGTTGTCCAGGGAGAAAGTTATCATTTAACCGCAAGCATAGGTATTACGACCTTCCCTAGTATGGCAGACAGTCCCGACGTGTTAATGAAACAGGCGGATACGGCAATGTATCGTGCAAAAGAAGCAGGCCGAGACGGCTATCGTTTTTATCAATCAGAGATGCAGGCGGACGCAGATGATAGATTGCAGATGGAGAGAGATTTAAGGCATGCTTTAAGTGCTAATGAGTTTGAGTTATTTTATCAGCCTCAGGTAGATGAATTTGGCCGAATCTTAGGTGCAGAGGCATTATTAAGATGGTTTAAAGCAGGTGGAGGAATGGTTTCTCCTGCTGAGTTTATACCGGTAGCTGAAATGACAGGTCTTATTTTGCCGATTGGTGAATGGGTGATAAAAGAGGCGTTTGGGCAATTGAGCAAATGGGAGCAAGAGGGTATTTCATCGGACTTTAGACTATCAATTAATATTAGCCCTTATCAATTCCATCAAGATAACTTTATTGCGAATATAAAGGATTCACTCAATGAGTCGGGTGTGCCGGCGAGCAAAGTGACATTAGAGGTAACTGAAGGTATTACGATTAAGGATATAGGGTCAATCATTGATAAAATGCATGCATTAACTGACTTAGGTTTTAAAATTTCAATGGATGATTTTGGTACGGGGTATTCATCATTAACGTATCTGAAGAAACTTCCACTCAGTGAGCTGAAGGTTGATCAGTCATTCGTTCAAGATTTACACGTAGATAAGTCAGATGCAGAAATTGCCGCAACAATCATTGCTATGGCAAAAAACCTGAATTTGGATGTGGTGGCTGAAGGTGTAGAGGAAGAAAGCCAATTGGTGTTTTTAAGTCGCCAGGGCTGCTTAGTATTCCAAGGGTACTATTTCCACAAACCGATGCGAGCAGCCGATTTGACAGAATTGTTGTTCGGGCACTTAGTTATTTTATGATGACTTCTTACGAGTTTTTTTGAGTTGTTTGATCAATAGAGTAAGCACTGCAAGAAGGACAAGCCCGATCGGCCACTTATCTAAAAGGGTGGTGGGCACAATTGATATAGCACTTCCAAACAGCAAACCGGGGAATAAATAAGCGGGCGCCCATAAAATTGAGGCAATAATATTAATTGGGATGTACTGCTTAAGAGGCATGTCTAAGATGCCTGCAATCAATGGAATGACTGCGCGAATAGGGCCTATAAATCGTCCGATTAAAATACTATATATGCCGTATTTTTCAAAGAAGTTATGTCCGTTGGTGAGTATCTCGGGCCTTTTTTTAAACCATGAAACTGTATACACTTTTTTATCGTAATGTTTACCTAGAGCAAAGCTCAGGCCATCGCCAATAGACGCACCGGAGGCGGCCCATATTATTGTGCTATACAACTCGAGGGTGCCATTGCTAATCAGCGAGCCGATGGCAAACATAATGGCAACACCTGGAATTACAATGCCGATAATGGCAAGTGATTCAATCATCGCTACTGAGAAAATGATGGCGCCAGACCATAGCGGATAGTCGACAACCCACTGTGTTATTAAATTGAGAAAATCAGCAAACATAAAGTGTGGGTTTAGTTTGGTTGGTTGCGCATAAAGTCAGCAGTATTAAAGAATGCTTGCATTAATTCATCTCGCATGGGTTTTTCAATATCCATTTTGTCGAGTGCTTGTTCCATACAATGTAACCACTGGTCACGTTCTTTAACACCTACAGAAAAAGGTAAATGGCGTGCACGTAATCTAGGATGACCAAATTTTTCAATATATAAAGAAGGCCCACCAAGCCAGCCGCTTAAGAAAAGAAAGAGTTTTTCTTCAGCGTCAGACAAGTTTGGTGCATGCATGTCGCGAATAGTTTTAACGTCAGCTGTATTATCCATTGCTTCGTAAAAATACTTAACGAGTTGACGAACGCCAGCTTCACCACCTAACTTTTCGTATTGGGTGAGTTTATAAATTTGCCCGGGCTTTACTGTATCGATCATATTAATTTCTCAAATGCAATTTTGGCAGCACTGAGTGTGTCGTTGATATCTTGCTCACTATGGGCAGCCGATACAAATCCGGCCTCAAAGGCAGAAGGGGCGAGGTACACACCTTGCTCTAACATAAGGTGAAAGAAGTGTTTAAATCGTTCTTGGTCGCACTTCATTACTTGATCAAACCGGCGAATTTTTTTGTCGTCAGAAAAAAACAAGCCAAACATGCCGCCCACTTGGTTTGTAGAAAAAGGAATGCTTGCTTCTTTAGCGAGTAGGTTTAGACCATCAAGTAACTGAGTGGTGCGCTGAGTAAGTTGCTCATAAAAGCTAGGTTGGCTGACAATTTCTAATGTTGCTAAGCCTGCGGACATCGCCAGCGGGTTACCAGATAAAGTGCCCGCTTGATAGACAGGGCCATCGGGTGCGAGCTGTGCCATGATGTCTGCGCGACCACCAAAAGCACCGACTGGCATACCGCCGCCAATGACTTTGCCCAGCGTGGTTAAGTCGGGTTTTACACCGTACACCTGCTGTGCGCCGCCAAGCGCGACACGAAAGCCACTCATAACTTCATCAAAAATTAACACAATGCCATGTTGGTCGCATAATGTTCGTAGGCATTCAAGGAAGCCTGTTTCAGGGGGTATACAATTCATGTTGCCTGCAACTGGCTCAACAATAACGCAGGCAATGCTATCACCGTTGGTTTTTAATAACTGAGTGAGCGCTTCAGCATCGTTATAGGGAAGGGTTAGCGTGTGATCAGCGAGTGAAGCAGGTACGCCTGGCGAACTAGGTACGCCAAAAGTGAGTGCGCCAGAACCTGCTTTTACCAATAATGAGTCGGAATGGCCGTGGTAACAGCCTTCAAATTTAATGATGTTGTCCCGACTTGTAAATCCGCGAGCTAAACGAATAGCACTCATAGTGGCTTCTGTACCGGAACTTACCATGCGTACCTTTTCAATGGATGGTACAAGCTGGCAGACTTTTTCAGCCATGGTGGTTTCAATAACAGTGGGAGCACCAAAGCTAAGGCCTTTCTCCGCCGCCTTCTGAACGGCTTTTATAACGTCAGGATGGCTATGTCCAAGCACCATAGGGCCCCAGGAACCGACATAATCAATATATTGCTTGTCATTTGTGTCGACAATATATGCGCCGTTTGCATGATCGATAAAAACTGGATCGCCTCCAACGCCTTTAAAAGCGCGTACGGGTGAATTCACACCGCCAGGAATGGATTGCTGTGCTTGCTCAAAAAGCGAAGAGTTGTTCATATTAATGTTTGGGTTATTTGGATGACTGAATATTATAAGCAAATAAAGGCTGATTACTTACAAAAATGAAGTGCTAGCTTGTTAGAAATTAACCGTAATAATATGTCAGCTGGCTAACGTTACCCCGTTTTTAATTTGTAACGTTTGCTTAAACTAACAATGCCTAGCAGGAATAACAATTCCACGACTGATAAAGTCATTAAGTATTGTTAGGCCGCCTTCAATGACGAGATCAGGATTCGGGTGTTGAAGGTCTTTTGCTAGTTTGGATAAAATCTCGCTAGTTAATAGGTTGGTGTTGTTCGTTAATGCGACAAGCAAGGCGTGTGTCATTGATGTTGTTTCTAAAAAGCCAGTTCTATTGTCAGCATTACGATAAACAGCGAGATATGTTGGCTGTGCAGGCGCTTTAGTTGGTAAAACATCAGGTGATATTTTGTGAACAGGGTAGGTATATGCGACTGCTAAAGCAGTAGGGGCAACTGTTAAAGCTTGATTGAATGGATCGGTAACGGTGATATTTCCTGTTTCTTCTTCGGCAATTGAAATGACTAATTCAACCCATTCGTAATGAGCGAGTTCTAGTAAGAATGAAAAGTCGTTGCATGAGCCTGGGCTGCCTGAGCGCTCATTTTGTAAATATTGAACAAATTCTTGTGATATATCTGAAAAATAGGGACTTTGGCTTGGGTGACGATGATAAAAATCTCGGCAGATATCTTCCCACTGTTGTTCAGAACAAATTTTCTTTAGAACAGGAAATCCATCACTAAGGGTATTTGAAATATTTGTAAACAGGAGGTCGCGGTATATGTTTATGCGGCGTTCTTCAATATCAGTGGGTCTTGGCGCGTTCTTAGGGTCACGAATGTAACGGGTGAACTCGTGCTGAGTTTGGATAAAAGAAGGGACCTTATCCTGTGACACGTATTTGACCCTGTTGGGAGGCATAGTTTAGTTGAGCTTGATGAATAATGTTCACTTCTTCAAGTAAGTCGGCCAGTGGTGGAATATTAAAATCACGCTCTAATAAAGTCGGAAAAAGGCCGAAGTTTTCGTAGGCTTTGTCGAGTAATTGCCATACAGGATCGATCACTTTAGAACCGTGAGAATCGATAATAATATCTTCGGCTTCGTTATAGTGCCCAGCGATATGTGCATAGCTTATGCGGTCACCTGGGAGGCCTTTTAAAAACTCTTCTGCACTGTATTTATGGTTTACGCTGTTAACATAAATATTGTTAATGTCGATAAGTAACTTGCAATCAGCTTTTTTTATAACAGCATTAATAAAGTCGATTTCTTCCATTTCCTTACCTGGAGCAGCGTAGTAGGAAGCATTTTCTATGGCAATTTGTTCGCCAAGAATGTCTTGCACTTGGATGACTCTGTCAGCCACATAATCTACCGCTTCTTGAGTAAATGGGATGGGCATAAGGTCGTACATATGGCCGCCATCACTACAGTAGGTAAGGTGTTCGGTATAGATTTTAATTTGGTGTTGTTTAATAAAGTCACGTACGTCACGTATAAACTCTACGTCTAGAGGGTCTGGGCTACCTATACTGAGAGATAAACCGTGTGCTACAAAAGAGAACTGTTCGGTTAATGCACGTAATTGCTTGCCATAGCTACCACCGATTCGTATCCAATTTTCAGGAACGATTTCATAAAAATCGATATCGCTAGGCGGTTTCTCAGAGAGCGGGCCAATAAAGGCCCGCCTTAATCCGAGACCAGCTCCATGAACGGGAAAGTTGCTAGTCATGGCTATAAGAGGTTACTTAGCTTCTCCGCATTTACCTTCACCGCATTTGCCTTCGCCACATTTAGCTTCTTTTGCTTTTTCAGCTTTAGCCGCTGCTTTTTCAGCACCACATTTGCCTTCACCACACTTGGCTTCTGCTGCTTTTGCGTCGGCTTTTTCGGCACCACATTTGCCTTCACCACATTTGCCTTCACCGCATTTAGCCTCTTTCGCTTTCGCGGCTGCTTTTTCGGCGCCACATTTGCCTTCACCACATTTGCCTTCAGCAAGTACCATGTAACCAGTTTCTAGTTCAGTTGCGCCAAATGGGTTTGTGTCTGCACTTACAGCTGGAGCAAATGCCATTGAAGTGACAAATGCAGCGCCTAAAGCGGCTACTAATGGTTTTTTTGTAGAGTTTTTCATAAGAATGTCCTTTTGTTTTATTATCATAGGTAAACTGTAAATCCAGTCATCTTGCATGAAGCACCGACAAGAATAGACCGGTTAACTATATGCGATTTAATAGACCAAGCAAAGCTAAAAAAACTTACAAGTTTTTTAAACTTTCACGTGAAATAGTTTAAAACGGCTTGTCTGAACTTAAAATGAATCAACAGGTAGTTTTGTCTTTAAATTCACATAAGTCCTCTATAACGCATGAGCCACAACGGGGCTTACGGGCGATACAAGTATATCGTCCGTGTAGGATTAATAAATGGTGTGCGTCTAGCTTGTGTTCTTTTGGTACGTGTTTCTCAAGTCTCTTTTCAACCTCCAGTACGTTCTTTCCAGGTGCAATTTTGGTACGGTTACTGACTCTAAAAATATGCGTGTCGACGGCAATAGTGGGCACACCAAAGGCAGTATTTAATACTACATTGGCTGTTTTTCGACCGACACCGGGTAGAGCTTCTAGAGCTTCACGTGTTTGAGGCACAAGGCTATTATGCTCCTCCATTAAAATTTTACAGGTTTTGATGATATTGCTGCCCTTGGTATTAAACAGGCCGATAGTTTTAATATATTTTTTAAGTCCTTCACCACCAAGGTCGAAAATGGCTTTAGGTGTGTTGGCGATTGGGTAGAGTTTATCAGTTGCCTTGTTGACGCCTTTATCGGTCGCTTGGGCAGATAGGATAACGGCAATTAACAGCTCAAAAGGGGAGTTGTAGTTGAGCTCTGTTTCGGGTTCAGGAATAGCTTGAGTGAGTCGTTCGAAGATTTCAAGGCGTTTAGCTTTGTTCATATAGGGCTAGTGTTTTATTGTCCATTTATTCTTGCTCAAGACTGCACTGACTTGTGCTATTTGAGGAATATTAAGTGCGATAGTCTTCTGTAGCTGTGCATTTGAAAAAGGGGTGTGTTGGCTATAAATCCATGTGTAATTAATGATCGCGTGTGAGGTGTCAATCATATTAATGGATTGAACCTCTTTGATATGTTGGCGAACGGCAAGAACTCTTGCGTTACGTAGGATATCGTCTCCCCAGGGAGTGCCGAGCAATAGTTTTTTTCCTTCATGGGTAAATGTTAAATAGACACCCGAGCGGCCTGATTCTTTACAGGTGACGACATTTGAATCAATGAGCGATTTTTTATCTGAACAGTTCCACCCGTTAGCATTTTTCCCACGTGCATGAGGGTTATTAGTGACGATACTAATAGCGTAACCTGATGAAGTATTGGATAAAGTTAGTAACGATAAAGCAAGTTTTTTATCGAGCGTAGGTGCTTTATGACAAGAAATAAGCAGTAGGCTACTAATGAAAATAAACAGCACTTTTGTTAGATGGTTTAACATGTCGATGTTCCTTGGACGCTAAGTCGAATAGGTCAAAGTTATTAGGTTACCAGATGATTGATTGGTCGGAAATAGAAACTGTTTTATTAGATATGGATGGTACCTTGTTGGACTTGAGGTTCGATAATCATTTTTGGCAACGGATTGTGCCAGAGCATTTTGCCAACAGGGAAAACATTTCATTTGACGATGCCGTTAAACATCTGGAGCCCATTTTTAAGGCCCAAGAAGGCTTATTGAATTGGTATTGTTTGGATTATTGGAGTGAAGAATTAGACATTGATATTGCTAAGTTAAAAGTTGAAACGCAAGAACATATTAAAGAGTTGCCGTTTACGAGAGCTTTTTTAAAAGCAGTAAAAGAGTCTGGAAAACGTTGTGTGTTAGTGACGAATGCTCACGCCGATAGTTTGAGTATTAAAATGCAAAAAACAGGTTTAGTAGAATTTTTTGATGCGATTGTCTCAGCACATGATTTTGGTTATCCGAAGGAGCAACAAAGTTTTTGGCAGGCTTTCCATCAGCTTGAACAGTTCGATAAATCTAAAACAGTGATGGTAGATGATAGTTTAAGTGTCCTTAAAGCGGCCGACACGTTTGGTATTAAATATATAGTAGCGATTACTAAGCCGGATAGTAACGAGCCGCCACGCATCGTGCATGAGTACACGGCTGTTGAAAATCTCGGTGCTATTCAGCCTAAATAAATCACGAAATTATCGCTTATGTGAACGTGGTTTTTGGTTTGTTCGTGGTTTAGCGTGACGTTTGTTAGCCGATGGTTTATATGTTTTTTTAGTGGCAGGTTTAATTTCAGGTAATGATGCGCCATCAATATTCTCAAAAGGAATTTTGTGTGATATGTAGGCTTCAATATCGGGTAATGAATAAGCATACGTTTCACATGCAAAGCTAATGGCTTTGCCACTGGCACCCGAACGGGCTGTTCTACCTATTCGATGGACATAATCTTCAGCATCTTGAGGCAAGTCGAAATTAAACACGTGGCTAACAGCAGGAATGTGTAAGCCGCGAGCTGCTACATCGGTAGCGATTAATAAAGGTAGCTTGCCCTCTTGAAAACGCGTAAGAATGGCTTGTCGTTTCTTCTGTGGCACATCACCCGATAAGACAGCGTTATCAAAATCATTACCGTCTAAATATCGATGTAAACGGTCGGCATTGTGTTTAGTATTGATAAAAATGATGCCTCTTTCAGGCTTTTCATTCGTCAAAATTTGAATAAGTAATGGGATTTTTTCATTGTCAGCAGGGTAATAAACAGACTCAGTAACCTGTTTGGCGGTGATTTGCTCGGGTTCGATACGAATCATCTCAGGGTTATTCATGTGCTCGTAGGCCAGTTCAGTAACTTTGAACGAGAGTGTTGCTGAGAACAGCAAGTTCAAGCGGCTTTCAGGCTTAGGTAGTCTACGTAATAAATATCGGATATCGTTTATAAAACCTAGATCAAACATTCTGTCAGCTTCATCAAGTACCAGCACTTCAGTGTTTCGAAGGTTAAAAACTTTTTGTTTGAAAAAATCGATTGTTCGCCCAGGGGTGCCGATTAAAATATCAACACCATCATCAATGGTTTTGCGCTGTTTTTCGTAATCTGTTCCGCCATAAGCTAGGCCGACTTTGATATCGGTGTGTTTGCCGATAATTTTTGCATCGTTAGCAATTTGTATGGCCAGTTCACGTGTTGGAGCAAGAATAAGTGCCCTAACTCCTTTTTTATTCTCAGCCGCTGTTTTCGTTAGCAAGGTGTGATACGTGGCCAGTAAAAAAGCGATAGTTTTGCCAGTGCCTGTTTGCGCTTGCCCCGCCACGTCATTACCCAGCAAACTAATTGGCAAGGTCTGTTCTTGAATAGGCGTGCATTTTATGAAATTAGCTTCGTCTAAGCCTTTTATTAAAGACGAGGTTAATCCAAGTGAAGAAAATTTAGTATCAGTTAAGTGAGTTTCGGACATGGGTTCTGTAATTATTGACGATGATGAATTGAGTGAAACGGAAGTTTAGTTAGGATTTAAATATTCATGATAAGCTATGCAGCTGATATCGTACTCTATTATGATGTAGCGATGCATAGTATTAACCGAACGGAGAATAAATAGTGAGTGAAAATGTAGTTCATACCACCGATGATAGTTTTGAACAGGACGTATTAGCGTCCGAACAACCAGTTTTAGTAGATTTTTGGGCTGAATGGTGTGGTCCTTGTAAAATGGTGGCACCGATTCTCGACGAAATTGCAGATGAATATGCGGGTAAACTAAAAGTTGTTAAGTTGGATATAGATTCAAACCCTGCAATGCCAAGACGTTTTGGTGTGCGAGGTATTCCAACATTAATGGTTTACAAAGCTGGTGAAGTTGAAGCCACTAAAGTAGGTGCCGTGACTAAATCACAATTAGCAGCATTTATTGATAGTAACATATAAAAACACAATGCCTTCGTCTTAAAGGTAGACGGGGGTGTTTTTTAATGCTACCTTTACACACAAGTAATAACTCCTAAGCACGCAACTTGCCGTGCAACAGATCAAAAAAATCTATTTAAAACCTTCGTGCTAGATGTGCACATTTATACCTTTCTTATATCCCAACGATAAACCTATATGAACCTAACTGAGCTGAAGCGTAAGCCCGCAACTGAAATCCTTGAAATTGCGAAAGAACTTGGTGTTGATAACACTGGACGATCACTAAAACAAACTACCGTATTTCAAATTCTTAAAAAGGTCGCCAAAAGAGGTGACGATGTTTATGGCGATGGTGTGTTAGAAGTTTTATCAGATGGTTTCGGTTTTTTAAGGTCAGCAGATGGTTCATTTTTAGCTGGGCCGGATGATATCTATGTGTCACCTAGTCAGATTCGTCGATTTGGTTTAAGAACAGGGGACACGATTTCTGGCAAAATTCGTCCACCTAAAGATAGTGAGCGTTATTTTGCATTGTTAAAGGTCGATACGCTTAACTATGAAAAGCCAGAACACGCAAAAAATAAAATTGCATTTAAAGATCTAACGCCCATTTTTCCAAATGAACGTTTAACCCTTGAGATAGGAAATGGTACAACTGAAGATTTAACCTCTCGTGTGATTGATTTGGTATCACCGATCGGTAAGGGCCAACGTGGATTGATTGTGTCACCACCTAAAGCAGGTAAGACAATGATCCTGCAAAATTTAGCGCATTCAATTGCTGCAAGTAATCCAGAGAGTCATTTGATGGTTTTATTGATTGACGAGCGTCCTGAAGAGGTGACAGAAATGTCGCGTACGGTTAAGGGCGAAGTGATTTCAAGTACCTTTGATGAACCTGCATCACGTCACGTTCAGGTGGCAGAAATGGTGATTGAGAAAGCCAAAAGAATGGTGGAGCACAAAAGAGACGTTATTATTCTGCTCGATTCCATCACCCGTTTAGGTCGTGCTTACAATACAGTGGCGCCATCATCCGGTAAAATCTTAACTGGTGGTGTGGATGCCAATGCACTTGAGCGTCCTAAACGTTTTTTTGGTGCGGCGCGTAATATTGAAGAAGGCGGTAGTTTAACGATTATTGCTACAGCCCTTGTTGAGACGGGTTCACGTATGGATGATGTGATTTACGAAGAGTTTAAAGGCACCGGTAATATGGAACTTCATCTTGAGCGTAAAATTGCTGAAAAACGTATTTACCCAGCGATTAACGTTAACCGTTCAGGAACGCGTCGTGAAGAATATCTTGTGGATGCTGATATCCTTCAGAAAACGTGGATTCTACGTAAAATTCTTAATCCAATGGATGAGATGGGTGCGATTGAGTTCTTGTTAGAACGCTTTAAGAAAACTAAAACAAATGGCGAATTCTTCGATTCAATGAAGCGCTAGTTTTTACTAATCAAGAAAACAAAAAAGAGCGTCTATTTAGACGCTCTTTTTTATTGTGTACTAATTTTTGAGGTTATGAAGATTGTTCACGCGTTATAGCGCGGTGACCGATATCAGTGCGGAAATAGACGTTATTCCATTCAATTGAGCCAACGGTTTCGTATGCTTTTAATTGAGCATCGAGTACGCTATCGCCCAGAGCACATGCACAAAGTACACGGCCGCCATTGGTTGTTATCTCGCTATCCTTCATTTTGGTGCCGGCATGGAATGTTTTAGCGTCATTGGTTTCAGTGGGAATACCAGTAATAACGTCACCTTTTTTATAGTCGAAAGGGTATCCACCAGCGGCAAGGACAACACCGATAGACGTGCGAGAGTCCCACTCGGCATTGATGGTATCTAACTTATTATCAAGGGCGGCGTTACATAGTTCCGTAAGGTCACTCTTCAAACGCATCATGATAGGTTGGGTTTCTGGGTCACCAAATCGGCAATTGTATTCAAGCACTTTAGGTATGCCTTGCGCATCGATCATTACACCGGCGTATAGAAAGCCAGTGTATGGAATGCCGTCTTTTATCATGCCATCAAGCGTCGGTTGGATGATGGTATCCATGATGGTTTTATGCATATCGGCTGTAACAACAGGAGCGGGTGAATAAGCGCCCATGCCGCCAGTGTTAGGGCCTAAGTCTCCATTATCACGTGCTTTATGGTCTTGTGAAGAGGCCATTGGTAAAGCTTGACTGCCATTAGCAATAACGATAAAGCTAGCTTCTTCGCCAACTAAAAACTCTTCAATCACAACGCGATGACCAGCTTCTCCAAATGCATTGCCAGCTAACATGTCGTTTACGGCATTAATGGCTTCTTGTTCAGTCTCAGCAAGGATTACACCCTTGCCAGCGGCTAAGCCATCTGCTTTGACCACAATCGGCGCACCTTTGAGGCGGATATAGTCGCAAGCAGGTTCAATATCAGTAAAGCTTTCGTATTCAGCGGTTGGGATTTCGTGGCGTGCTAGGAAGTCTTTACAGTAAGCTTTGGAACCCTCAAGTTGTGCGGCTAACTGGGTTGGGCCAAAACAACGTAAACCGCTAGCGGTGAATTGATCAACGATACCAGCAACTAAAGGGGCTTCTGGGCCGACTATGGTCAGCTCAATGCTTTCTTTTTTAGCAAAAGCTAGTAAGGCACCGATATCTTCAGCATTGATATTGATGTTTTCAATACCTGATTCTTGTTCTGTGCCAGCATTGCCTGGTGCTACATAGACAGTACCTACGTTAGAGGATTGCTTTGCCTTCCACGCTAGAGCATGTTCACGTCCGCCGCCACCTACAATTAAAACGTTCATTAGTTGTTCCCTATTTTAGTGTCTAAAGTGACGCATGCCAGTAAAGACCATGGCAATATCATGTTCATCAGCCGCTTGTATCACTTCTTCGTCACGCATCGAACCGCCAGGTTGAATCACAGCACGAATACCAACTTGGGCAGCGTTATCGAGCCCATCCCTGAATGGGAAGAAAGCATCGGATGCCATGACAGAGCCAGTGACTTCAAGACCAGCTTGCTCAGCTTTAATAGCCGCAATTCGTGCAGAGTTTACGCGGCTCATTTGACCGGCACCTACGCCGATGGTCATATTGTTTTTACCGTAGATGATTGCGTTAGATTTAACAAACTTGGCAACATTCCATGTGAACAACAAATCTTGCATTTCCTGTTCTGTTGGTTGACGTTTGGTGACAACAGTTAGGTCGGTATACAAAGCGTTGTCGATGGTTTGGACAAGCAGTCCACCATTGACGCGTTTGAAATCATGGCGATCAGCGTTATTGTTTTCCCATTGTCCGCTATCAAGAAGACGCAGATTTTTCTTGCTGGCAATAATCGCTAGTGCATCTTCGTTTACCCCCGGTGCGATAATTACTTCAACAAATTGGCGTTCAGTAATCGCCTCAGCAGTGGCCAAATCGAGTGGGCGGTTAAAC